>Ga0209386_1001199_pt1 | contig 10988 bp, 11 predicted proteins | sample NGEPertwo_FD_184510 | JGI IMG/M metagenome (GOLD analysis project Ga0209386, IMG submission 184510) | Arctic peat soil microbial communities from the Barrow Environmental Observatory site, Barrow, Alaska, USA - NGEE Permafrost154B-two... | ecosystem: Environmental > Terrestrial > Soil > Wetlands... | reverse complement strand
CGAGACGCACCACCCAGTCTCCGCCAACGACAACGCCTCCCGCCAGAACCCCGGCAAGAGGCGAGTCGACCACGAATCTTCACGAGCCCCAGCGAGACTCCAAGAGTCTCTAGAACGCTGACCTGCGGAGACGCGGGCAACGCAACCATGAAGGCCGTCATCCGTCTCGCCACGGATGGCGGCCCCTCTTTCTCCCAAGCCCGTGTGCCCGATCCTTGGGTTCGCCGTCAGGCGGACCATGTCGCCGAGACCTTGGCAGCCACCAACCCCGGCTGCTTCTGCCCGGCGTGTGCCGACGGTGCCCGCCGCGAAGGGTCCAGCACATTGGGGCCGGTCGCCGCGATGGAGGCGGCGTCGGGGGTCACCAGCACGACCCGGGCACCGTGGGCGCGCAACGCGTTGGCCTGGGAGCGGGGTCCAGGCGTCGGACCCCCACCCCGGGCTTGCGGGGCGAGGATGACAACGGGCTCGCAGCCGGACGCCAGATCGGCGTTCGCCGCCGAGCGCATGCCACCATCGATGAACCGCCGAGAGCCCACCGCACGTCGCGACATCCGGATGACACGAGCCAGGTCCGCGTCCCCGTGCACCACCGGGAGAGCCGGCGCGCCAGGCAGGTGGGCTGTCCTCATCGTCGGGCTCGACGACCAGCATCTGCATCGAGGTGACCAGCCCGAGGAGCTCCCGCACGAGGGAGGCTGGCGGCAGGTTCCACCCAGACCGGCAAGACGACGATGTTGAGCGCGCTCTCCGGGTCTGTCCCTCCATGTGAGCGGATCGCCACCCGCGAGCGAGTCGTTGAGCTGCGTATCCGGCACCGGAACGCCGTGTCGCTCGAGTGGCACCGACCGCGCCTGGGGGGATGGGGAGGGATCCCGCGGGCGTGGCTGGGCAAGCAGGTCCTGCGGATGTGCCTGAGTCGCGTCGTGGGCGCGGAAACCGTGAAGGCTGGGGCCGTGAACATCTTGGTCACCCTGGACGCCGGTGCGCCTGCTACCGCCGGCTGCTCGTCCGAGACCAGCCGGTTGTCGAACGCTTCGCCTGCGCGCCGGTAGGAAGCCCCATGGCAGGTGTGAGGTCGGGCTGAGAGGCTTGACTAGGGCGGCCCTATCGGGACAGGCGGCCGAGGAGCGCGGCCGCGGCCAGGATCCCAGCGATCGCGGCCCCGCCCAGGACGGTGAAGTCGATCCAGTAGTTGGTGGCCGTGCCGATCAGCAGCCCGCGCAGCGCCTCCACCTCATAGCTGAGTGGGTTGAAGCGGCTGATCGCCTGCAACCAGCCAGGCATGAGCGAGATCGGGTACAGCGCGTTGGAGGCGAAGAACAGCGGCATGGTGATCGCCTGGCCGATCCCCATCAGCCGGTCGCGCTTGAGCACGATCCCGGCGATCGTCATCGACAGGCAGGAGAAGAACGCCGCCCCGAGGACGACGACGACCACGACACCCAGCAGCCGCAGCGGGTTCCAGGTGAGGGCCACACCGAGCAGGGCCGCAACCACTACCACGACGACGGCCTGGGCCAGGGCCCGGATCCCGGCGGCGAAGGCCTTGCCGGCTACGAGGGCCGCCCGCGGCGTGGGCGTGACCAGCAGCTTCGTCAGGATCCCGGCGTCGCGTTCCCAGATGATCTGGATGCCGTAGAAGATCGCGATGAACAGCGCTGACTGAGCGATGATGCCGGGGGCGAGGTAGTCCAAGTAGGGCACGTTGCCGGTGGGGATGGCCCGAAGCCGGCTGAACGTCTCGCCGAAGACGACGAGCCACAGGACCGGCTGGACCGCCCGGGTGACGAGCTCGGTGCGGTCGTGCTTCAGCTTCTGCAGCTCGACCAGGCAGAAGGTGACCACGCGCGAACCGAGCAGGCGTGCTCCCCGAACTGGCCGCGAGTCCTGGTCAGCCCAGATGGATGGTGCGCCGGGTGCTGCGGACACTGCGCAGCCCTCCTCTCCTGTTCTCGACGAGGTTGCCGCCCGTGAAGGCGCGGAAGACGTCCTCGAGGCTGGCCCCCGGCCCCTGGGCGGTCTTCAGCTCATCCGGTCGCCCGACGGCGCGCAGCCGCCCGAGGTGCATCAGGGCGACCCGGTCGCACAGTGCGTCCGCCTCCTCCATGTAGTGGGTCGTCAGGAGCACCGTCGTGCGGTACCGCTCCTGCATGTCGACCACCCGGGCCCACACGCTGTCGCGCGCGACCGGGTCCAGTCCCACCGTCGGCTCGTCGAGGACGAGCACCGCCGGCCGATTGACCAGGGCCTGGGCAAGCTCCAGGCGGCGCACCATGCCACCGGAGTAGGTCGACGCCAGGCGCCCGGCGACGTCGGTCAGGTCGACCAGCGCGAGGACCTCGTCCACGCGTTCCGTCCGTTCGGCGCGCGGGACGTCGAACAGCCGGGCGAACCACATGACGTTCTCACGGCCCGTCAGCCCTCCTTCGATGGACAGTTGCTGGGGGACGTAGCCCAGCCGACGGCGCACCGCCATCGCCTCGTGGCGCAGGTCATGTCCGTACACGTGCACCTCGCCGTCCTGCAACGGCAGCAGCGTGTTGATCAGCCGGATCGTGGTCGTCTTGCCCGCGCCGTTCGGACCGAGCAGTCCGAAGATCTCACCCGGGTGGACGTCCAGGGAGAGGTCCTCGACGGCGAGGTGGTCACCGAAGCGGTAGCTGACGTGACTGATCGAGATGGCGTCACTCATCGCGCACCTGGTTCACCGGGCTGCCCGGTGCGTCCGGTGCCGGGCCGAGCGCCGCGGCGAGGCGCGCGATGATCGGGACCGCCCGCTCCAGCGCAGCCCGCTCAGAGAGGCCCAGGTCGGCGATGGCTCCTGCCGTGACCGCGGCCCGCTGGTCGCGCCAGCGTTCGACCCGTTCCTTGGCGGGCGTGGTCAGGGCGAGGCGGGCGACACGCCGGTCCCGCGGGTCGGCCACCCGTGTCAGCACGTCAACTTCGGCGAGCTGGCCGACGAGGGTTGAGACGGTGTTCGGGGCCAGGGCGAGCTCGGCGGCGGCCTCGGCCACCGAGAGGCCGGGTCGGCGCCGGACGAGCCGGACCAGCTCGACCTGGGCGCCGGACAGGGCGCCGGCGGGGAACGGTCCGCCGCCCAGACGCCGGCCGTGTCGGCGCAGCTGCCCGACGGCCGTGAACAGGTCGTCCGCCAACCTCAGGTCAGCCGCTGCGAGAAGAGGAGAGTCCACGCGAAGGGACATGCCGTCACTTTACCTCCGAATCAGAGGTAAGTCGCGCGCTGTCCCCTAGGCCGCGGGCTCGACTGACTCCTTCGCCGCTGGAATCGATGCTCTGAACCTGGCCTCGTCCCACTCTTCGCTGCCCATGGCCCAGACCGTACGGGCGACCGCGGACGTTGACGACGTCAACAGGCGGACCGAATGGACCCGATCGGACTCAAGAGGTCCCCACGTTTCCGCAGGTCAGCGCCTTGACCCAACACGTCCTCACCCCTACGGACCGGTTCGATTCCCGCCACCTCCACCAAATCGCCTGGGACCCGTGCTTCAGCGCGTACGTGACACGCCATCTGCCGACGCGTACGGGTTCCAGACGACGCACGTCGAGCGCGACCGCCGCCAGCTCACGCTGCGCCCGGCGTGCGAACGAGCCGCAGTCGCCGGCTCACGCGATCGGCCGGGGCTCAGGACCCCGGCGGGGTGCCGGAACGCTCGGCGTTCGACGGCAGCGCGTCCTGGCGCAGCAGGCTGAGCAGCTCCTCGTGCGGGCCGACCACGAACGCCTCGTCGTCCGCCTCGAGCGTCGTCCACCTCCGCACGACCCGGTGCGCCGCCTGCTCGCCGCGGTGCCGCACGGAGAGCACGCGGCTGCGCCCGGTCAGCGCGTCGAGGCGCGCCCCGTCCAACCCGCCACCGGGCGTGACCTGCACGCGCGCGTACAGCAGCGGGACGTCGCCCGCGAAGAATGTGCCCAGCACCTCCAGGCCAAGGGCGGCGCCGACGAACCACGGGGCGGCGAGCTCGTCGATGGACCGCACATGGGTGAACCCGAACGCCTGCCGCACGGTCGCCGCGAGCCGTGGGTCGAACAACCGCAGCGCGACGGGGACGTCGGTACGCTCGCCGAGCCAGTCACGCGCCGCGAGGGCGACTTCCAGGTTCGTCAGGTCGTCGGAGGTGAGCACGGCCACGGCCCTGGCCCGGCCGAGGTTCACCAGCTCCAGGGTGCCGGCGAGCGTGGCGTCACCGAAGACGACCTTGGCGCCGAGCCCGCGCACCTGGGCCAGGTACGGGTTGCTCTCGTCGGTCTCCACGACGACGACGGGAGTCCCGGCCGCGGCCACCGACTCCACGACACGGACCCCGACCGAGCCGAGTCCCACCACGATCACGTGCCCGCGCAAGTCGGTGACCTGCCAGTGGCCGAGCGACTCCTGCAGCCGCTGTGAGACGAGCAAGTTGGTCAGCAGTGCGTAGACCAGGGCCGCGAGGACCGCTCCGGCGACCATCAGCAGCACGGCGTAGGCGCGCAACCAGCTGGGCTGCGCGCGGAAGCTGAAGTCGCCGTAGCCGATGGTGCCGATCGTCTCCGCGGTGAAGTACAGGGCATCGAGCGGCGACATTCGGGTGCCGTCGGGTTCGCGGTAGCCGACCATCAGGACGACGATCGAGAGCCCGCCGAGCCCCAGGAGCGTGGCGAGCGCCCGGCGCAGCCGGGTGTCGGTGGCCCGGGCGACGGCCCGGCCCCAGTGGCGTAGTGCCCCGGCCGGGCCCCGCTCGCCGTCGGCCTCGCCGGCGCGTGGGTGCCCGGCCCCGGGCTGGACCGGCAGCTGGGCCGACGGGCGTCGGATCACCTCGTCCCACGCGGTCGCGGGGCCGAGCATGCTCACCGCGTCGCCCGTGCGCACCTCGAGGTCGCGTCCCGGGCAGACGACCGGCTCACTGGTCCCGTCGGACCGCTGCACGGACAACGGGACGAGGACCTCGCCGAACAAGTCCCGCAGCAGGCCGTCGCGTGGCGCGGCCACCGTGCGCACCTGCACCACCTCGTCGGCGACCCGCAGCCCGTGTCCCTGCTCACCGAGGCACGCCTCGACGATCGCGGGCGACGCGATGGTCGCAACGTCGAGCACCAGGATGCCGGCATCGGCCCGCACGGCGCGCGCGACGGCCGGGTTGCGGATCTGGGCGACGACCGTCACCTCGGGGCGCAACCGACGGGCGAGCAGGGCGGTCTCCAGCGCCCCGATGTCGGTCGAGGACAGGCAGATCACGGCGCGGGCGTCCCGCAGCCCGGCGGCGCCGAGCGCGGCAGCCGCGCCGTCGTGATGCGGGACGATGGTCGCGCCAAGAGCGGTCGCGGCGTGGACCGCGCCGGGTCGGGCGCCGTCGTCCACTGCGACGACCTCCAGGCCGAGGGCAACGAGATGCTCGACGACGCGCAGGCCCAGGCCCTCGAGCCCGTGCACGATCACGTGCCCGGCCGGTCCCGCCACAAGGCGCTTCATGACGGCATGATCTCGCACCATGCGGGTGCGCGGGCCCGCGACGTCGATCCGCGCGGAGTTGCGTGCGACATCGCGCGTCGCTCGCGCCGTCGTGCGGTGGCCGACACCCCTCCCCCGCCCCTTGACATGTACTGGGCTGAGCATCATTGTTTATAGACCCTAGTCAATGGTCTTTAGGAGGCAGCCGTGTCGACGGTGCTCATCGGCCTGTCATTGCTCATCGTGGGCGGCGCCCTCGACCTGCTCTGGTGGGATCAGCGGCGGACTGTTGCGCCGAACGATGCGGCGCGCCGTGCCGTGCGCCACGCGGCATACACCTCAGCCGTGGCGGTGGCCTGCCTTGCAGGTGGCCTCCTTGCCGCCGTGGGCGTGGAATCGTCGGGAGTGCCGAGCGGATTGTCGAGCGCGTTCGGCGGACCGGGGCGGCTGTTGGCGGTGCTCCCGGCGGCCGCAGGTGCGCTCTTCATCGTCGCCCACGCCATCGGCGACCTCACCTGGCCGGGACCGCAGGGTCGCCAGCGCGAGGCGGAACTGCAGATTCGCACCGTCAGCGGGCTCGCACCGTCCGGCCTTGCCCGCTGGACGTGGACGATGGGTGCGCTGCTGGTCGTCGCCACCGTGGTGTTCGGACTGGCGGCCTCCGGCCCCCGCACGCTCTCCCGCGTCCTCGAGGACGGCCACACGTACACCCTCGGATCCTTCCCGGGCTGGTGGTTCGGCGTGCCGGTTCTGATCTGCACCATCGTGGTGGCGCTGGCGTGCGGGGCGACCTTGCGGGTCATCGCCGCGCGGTCGGCGGTTGCCGGCATGTCGAGCGACTGGGACAGGTGGCTCCGACGGCGCTCCGCCCGCAGGGTTCTGCGAGGGAGCCAGCTGGTCGCCTGCCTGACCCTTGCCGGGATGAGCCAGTTCGCCGGCACGGCCATACACACACTCGGCCTCGGCGACACGCAAGGCTTCTATGCGACCTCGGTGAACCATGGCTACGTCGTGGTCGGGACCATCATCAGCTGGCTGGCGCTCGCCGTCCTCGCCGCCGGAACACTGGTCGCCCTGGTCCCCGTCCGTGACCACGCACCCGACCCTGAGGCGGCCGTCCCATCCACCGAGCGGGTGGCGCCGTGAGCGTGCGCGTGCAGATCGACCTCGACTCCCCCACCCCGCAGTACGAGCAGGTGCGCGCCCAGATCGCCGCGCTCGTCACGGCCGGCGACCTCGACGACGGAGACCGGCTGCCAACGGTCAGGGCCCTCGCCAACGACCTGGGCATCGCCCCCGGCACCATCGCACGCGCCTACCAAGAACTCGAGGCGGCAGGACTGGTGGTGAGCAGACGGCGCATCGGCACCCTGGTCACTGCCCCGCCGCGAACCCTGGTGACCAAGGCACCGCGGGACGCCGCCGCTCACCTCGCCGCGCTCGCGCGGGTCCAAGGACTGACAGACCAAGAAGCACACGACCTCCTCGCCGCCGCGCTGCTCCAGCATGGGCGGGCCGCTCAACCGAAGTTCGCGCAATGACGGGAGACGGGGGCGGGGACCTGCTCGAACCAGGCGTCTGGCGCGAGCTCCGCCGGGCCGACCTGCTCGAACGGCGCCGAATCGCTCACAACGGCCACCCGCGGCTGGTCATCGTTGGCTTGACGTCGCGACCGGAGCGCGCGACCCTTCCCGAGGTGAAGCGCGATCCGGCGCCGCCGACGCGGCCTGTCGGCGGGTGCGGCTAGGGTCCGGCCGTGACCTACTTCACGGGGGACGACCTGCGTGGCTCGCGCTTCGAGCGCGTCGACCTGACAGGTGCCGAGTTCCGCGCCGTCGACCTCTCACACGCCCGGTTCCGCGGCGTCGACCTGAGCGGGGTCGTGATGCGCGGCGTCGAACTGGTCGACGCCCGGATCGACGGCGAGATCCAGAACCTGCTGATCAACGGGGTCGACGTCGCGCCGCTCGTCAACGCCGAGCTCGACCGGCGCCACCCCGAGCGGGCCAGGATGCGCCCCACCGACCCAGACGGCTTTCGGGAAGCCTGGGACATCGTCGAGCGGCTCTGGGACGGCACCGTCGGACGCGCTCGCGGTCTCGACCGGCTCCTGCACGAGTCCGTGGACGGCGAGTGGTCATTCATCGAGACCCTGCGCCACTTGGTGTTCGCCACGGACGCGTGGGTGCGGCGAGCCATCCTCGGCGACCCCTCACCGTGGGACCCGCTCGACCTGCCGTGGGACGAGATGCCGGACACCCCGGGGATCCCGCGCGACCGCGAGGTCAGGCCCCCGCTCGAGGAGGTCCTGACGTTGCGCCGAGACCGGATGGCCACCGTGCGCACGGTGATCGACGGCCTGACCGACGAGTCCCTGGCGAGCCACACCGCGCCGGTCGAGGGGGCCGGCTGGCCACCGCCGAGGAGCTTCCCGCTGCGCGAGTGCCTGTTGATCGTCCTCAACGAGGAGTGGCACCACCGGCAGTTCGCCGAGCGGGACCTCGACGCCCTGGAGGCACACGCAAGGCCTCAGGCGACGTGACGTCGGGCATGCCCGACGTCACTCACGTGCCGAACTCCACAGGGCCGCGCCGTCGCCGTCCCGGATGACGACGCACGGCGCATCGGTGACGTCGACCTCGACGACGAGCGTGTCGGCGCCGTCCGCGGACCGCGCCCGGTAGACGTAGCGGGTGTTGGTGATCGCGATGGCTTCCGTCGTCGCGGTCACGAGCCAGGCGTGCCGGCGTCGGAGACCGATGAGGTCCTGGTGGGCGCGGTAGATGCCGGCGCCCTCGATCGCGAGCCGGTCGGGTCCGGCGGGGAAGGCGGGGCGGACGGCGTCGTCGCCGCCTGCGCGGTCCTCCTTGATGCCCGTCCAACCCTGCTCGTCGCCGTAGTAGACCGACGGGATGCCCCCGACGGTCATCAGGATCGCGAGCGCCACCACCGCGGCGTCGGACCCGACGGCGCTGGCGATGCGGGTGACGTCGTGGTTCCCGACGAACGTCACCGGCGTGAGGTGCTCGAGAAGATCGTTGTGCCTGGTCAACGCCCAGTCGAGCTCGAAGAAGTTCCGGTCGACGAGGCTCGACCAGATGGCCTTCCACAGCTCGTACTGGGTGACCGAGTCGACACCCGACTCCGCGACGAAGGCCGCGTAGTCACCGTGGATCACCTCGCCGAAGACCCATGCCCCGGGGTGGCGCTCACGCACGGCAGGCAGCACGGTCGCCCAGAACTCGGGGCCGACCGAGTAGGCGGCGTCCAGGCGCCACCCGTCGATGCCGCGGTCAAGCCAGTGGTTCATCACGTCCGCGACGTAGGCGGCGACCTGCGGTGCCCGGTGGTTGAGTCGCACGAGCGAGCCGTGCCCCTCGAACACCCTCGGCCGGGGGCCCCCGGGAGCGGTCCGGTCGATGTCCAGCCACTCGGCAGCCGGACCCTCGAACCCGGTGCGCGCCGCATCGAGGGCCAGCGGGTGCTGGTCACCGACGTGGCTGAAGACCCCGTCAAGGACGACGCGAAGGCCGCGCGCCCGGCAGGCGGCGATCAGGTCGTCGAGATCGGAGTCCGAGCCGAGTCGGGGGTCGATCCGGAAGTGGTCGAGCGTGTCGTACCCATGGGTCTGCGAGGCGAAGACGGGCCCGAGCATCAGCCCGTTCACGCCCAGCTCGACGGCGTAGTCCAGCCAGCTCAGCAGCTTCCGTAGCCGCGGCTCACCCCTAGCGGCGTCGGCGGTGCGGGGCGCGTCGCAGAAGCCCAGCGGGTAGACGTGCCACCAGATGCAGTGCTGCACCCACTCCATCTAGGCCCCCTAGTGAGGATGATTCAGTACCGTTAGTGAGCATAGGTCACTAACGGTAGGCTGGGCAACATGGTGCGCACGGACCGGGCCCCCAGACGCCGCCTCGACCCCAGCGAGAGGCGAGAGCGGATCCTCGCAGCGGCGACCGACGCCTTCGCTGCCACCCCCTACGACGAGGTGTCCGTCGCTGCGATCGCAGCTCAGGCGGAGGCTTCGGAGCCCCTCGTCTACCGCTACTTCACGGGCAAGGCCGATCTCTACGCCCAGATCGTCACGCTCGCGATCGCCGACCTCCTCGCACGGCAGGCCGCCGCCCTCGACGCGCTGCCGGACGGCGTCCCGGTGCGGGACCGCGTGCGCACGACGACGCTCGTCTACCTCGATCACGTCGCCGCGCACCCGAGGGGCTGGGCGTCGCCGCTCCACCGACCCGGGAGCGAGCCCGAGCGGGTGTCGACCCTCCGCCGCGAGGCCCGGCGGGACTACGTCGAGCGACTCCGGGAGCTCCTCGCTCCGACGACCGCCGCTCGGCACGAGTTCGCCCTCTGGGGCTTCTTCGGGTTCCTCGACGCCGCGTGCCTGTGCTGGGTCGAGCGCGGTTGTCCTGACGACGAGCGCGACTCGCTCGTCGACGCCGGCCTCGGCGCACTCGAAGGCGCTCTGGGCGACTGGGCGGCGTGACGGAACGATTGCCGGTCCGCTGTCAGCTCGCGGCTTGAACCTTCCGCCGCACGAGCTCGACCACCCTGCCGGCGTTCACGGTCCAGCCGACGCCGAACACCCGAGGGTTGATCAGGTGCTCGTTCTGCGGAGCCCACACCCGCTCGTTGAACCGGGCGACGGTCGGGACCCTGAAGTCGTAGGGCACGAATCCGGCGACCACGCCGTTCCACTCGCGTTCCGCGGGCGGGGAGCGGAGCTCCTTCACGACGGCGGCGACAACCAGTCCGATCGCCACCAGACGGATCACGTCCTGGAACCCGTGCCGTTCCGTGTCGCGCTCGTGATGCGATCCCATCTGGGCCTCCAGACCCGCGGCGATCCCTCCATGATCCACCCGACCGACGACCCGGGCCAGGCTTGCGCCCGCACCTCACGTCGCCCGCCCTCGCGAGCGCGTCGAGGCCCCCGCGAACGCGCCGATCGGGGGGTTCGGGTCGTCGTCGTCGTCGGCGTCATGGTCCAGCTCCACGCCCGAGCCGCCGGGATCCGTTGACGCGGTCAACGGATCCCGGTCGACAACCCTGGCTCGCCCGGAACCAACCCGCGTCTTCCCGGAGGTCAGTGCTCCGCTCCAACCGTTCCCGACGCCGGTCCCGCTGGGCCACACTGGAGGCAGGCGCCGTCCCGCAACCCCGCACCCGCGAGGTCGGCCACATCGTCGTAGGGGCGACCGCCTCGAGGCGGACGGAGGGGCACGATGAACACCGAACAACTCCAGAAGATGGCGACGGCGCCTGGATTCATCGCCGCCCTCGACCAGAGCGGCGGCAGCACGCCCAAGGCATTGCGGCTGTACGGCCTCGAGGAGTCCACCTACTCCGGCGAGGCCGAGATGTTCGACCTCATCCACCAGATGCGCACCCGGATCATGACCAGCTCCGCGTTCACCGGCGAGCGCATCCTCGGCGCGATCCTCTTCGAGATGACCATGGAGCGTCAGGTCGAGGGCATGGGCGCGGCCGAGTACCTGTGGGAGACGAAGCGGGTCGTCCCGTTCCTCAAGGT
>Ga0209386_1001197_pt1 | contig 10997 bp, 10 predicted proteins | sample NGEPertwo_FD_184510 | JGI IMG/M metagenome (GOLD analysis project Ga0209386, IMG submission 184510) | Arctic peat soil microbial communities from the Barrow Environmental Observatory site, Barrow, Alaska, USA - NGEE Permafrost154B-two... | ecosystem: Environmental > Terrestrial > Soil > Wetlands... | reverse complement strand
CGTAAAACCAGGAGGAACACTGATTTATGATCCTAACGGGATTGTAAAGCACCCTTCCAGAAAAGATATTAATATTTTGAGAGTTGAAGGTTCACGGTTGGCCGTCGAAATGGGTAATCCATTAACTTTTAACATGATTGTTCTCGGCGCTTTTTTAAAGGCGAAACCGGTAATCAAACTTGAGAATGTGAAAAAAGGGCTGGAGAAATCTTTACCGGAACGTCACCACAAATTGATTCCATTGAACCTTGAAGCCATCGAAATAGGCCAGAAAAACCTTGAGGTGGTTCAGACGGTCTAATTGATTGTTAAGGCTGAAGTTTTTTAGGCTGTAGCTGTTAAGATTGAAGCGATTTTGGAGACCATTTTGTGTAGAAATCTGCATGTTCTCAATGTATCAGCTTAGTCAGAGTACCCTAAAAGTCTTCAGCCTTAATACTTTCAGTCTCCTTTCAAATGATCCCCGCGTCAATCTGCCAGATGATATATTCAATCATTTGGTCTTCTTTGGCAGCATCGTATTCCGATTTCAGGTTATGCCCAAAGATTCGGGCAACACTTTGCCAGATAAATGCATTAAATCCCCCTTTAAACTCTTTGATGATTTCGAATGACGACTTGCCGGTTTCGCGGTCGATCAGTTTTATTAATATTCGTCCCTGAGAGACCGTCATTGTCCGGATTTCGGGTTCATATTCAGCAAATAACTCTTTTTCAATGTTCTTGACGTATGCTTTTCGCTCACGTTCAGACTTGAAACTCAAATAAACCTTGTTGTATTCTCCAATTTTTTCAGCAGCCAGCTTGGCAATGGGATAAACCTTTTTAACTTTCAGTTCCAACGCTGTGTATTGCCGAAGTTGCCTGCGCGACATATCTTTGCGTTCAGGAAAAACAGGAATTTCAGGCAACAACACATGAGGAAGTGAATCGGGACCTATAATATAAATATTATTTTTATACCGATAGGGGGGTAGGTCTTTGCTTTGACCGAATCCCGTAAAAGGCAACCAGAGAATCACTATAAAACAAAACCATTTGATCATTACTTCTCCTTATTATTCGCCGCAAAATTAGTAAACGATCAGATAGGCGGTATTGTTTGTATGATAATTAAATTTCAAACTTTACGAACCTCTGATTTTTAAAACAATATCTTTGCGAATAATTTGATTAAACCTTTAGACGAAAGCACAAAATGGAAAAAATCAATGTCGGGGTATCCTCCGAAATCGGTTTATTGGAAGGGGTCATCGTTCATACACCTGGGCATGAAGTTGAGAATATGACGCCAGAGAATGCCCAGCGGGCGCTTTACAGCGATATTTTAAACCTTTCGGTTGCCACTAAAGAGTATGTTCAGATGAAAGGGGTGTTGGAGAAAGTGACCCGAACTTTTGAAGTCAAAGATCTGTTGCGGGAAACACTTGAAGATGATTTTATTAAAGAGGAACTGGTCCGCAGAATCTGTGCTCAGGAAGATGCTGTTGCCGAAATTGAGTTTTTACTAAATACGCCAACGTCATTACTGACCAGTCAATTGATCGACGGTGTAGTACTTAGACGCGATAATCTGACCCGGTTCCTGAGCCAGGAACGCTATTCGATGCGCCCATTGCATAATTTCCTTTTTACGCGCGACGCCTCAATGACCGTTTGGGACGAGGTTTTGATCGGTAAAATGGCCAGCAAAGTGCGTGAACGTGAGACGTTTATTATGGAAGCGATCTTCAAAAACCATCCTGCTTTTGGTGTTCCGACGATCAACCCGTCAATACTTCCCGGGAATTTGGGTAGCTTTCCGAATGCTACGATTGAAGGGGGAGATGTGCTAATTGGAAGTGAGGATGTTTTAGTCATCGGGACTGGTTCGCGAACCTCTACCCAGGGGATCGATTACCTCATTGAAGTGATAAAGGCAAAGAAGACAAGTCTCAAGCATATTATTGTGCAGGAACTTCCTGATAGCCCTGAGTCATTTATCCATCTCGACATGACATTTACTTTTCTGGATAAAGATGCCTGTATGGTTTACGATCCCTTAATTCTGAAGAACAATAAATTTCATACCATCCACATTTCTATTGAAAACGGAAAAGTTACCGATATTAAGCAATGTAAGAATATTCTGAAAGCGCTAAACAGCATCGGGTTTAATCTCGATCCAGTGTTTTGCGGAGGTAAACAGGATCTGTGGATCATGGAACGCGAACAATGGCACAGCGGTGCGAATTTCTTCGCTTATGCCCCAGGTAAAGTGATTGGTTACGAACGGAATGACTATACGCTCGAAGAGATGAACAAACATGGCTTTGAAATTATCCGTGCCATCGACGTGATCGAAAACAGGGTCAACCCCGACGATTATAAAAAAGCTGTGATTACAATTCCTGGTTCCGAGCTTGCCAGAGGGGGCGGTGGCGCTCGTTGCATGACGATGCCTATTGCCCGACAGAAGGTTGACTGGACGCTTTAAAAGGCATTATCAGATTTTAATTATGCGCAAAATAAATAACGACGAACTTACACGTCTTACAGTCGATGATTTCAAGGTCGCCGATAAGATGCCGATTGTTGTGGTATTGGATCACGTAAGAAGCTGCAATAACGTGGGTTCTATATTCCGAACTTCTGATGCTTTACTTGTCCGGAAGATATGCCTGTGCGGAATTACCGCTGTACCTCCCGATAAAGAGATCCATAAAACAGCCCTTGGTGCTGAGAACAGCGTTGAATGGGAATACTTTAAAACGACAGAAGAGGCTGTAGAAACCCTTCGGAAGGAGGGTTATACCATTATTGCCATCGAGCAGGTCGAGGAGAGCATTTCGTTGCACGATTTCCTGCCGGCACCGGGTGAGAAACTGGCGCTTATCTTTGGAAATGAGGTCAAGGGTGTTCAGCAGGAGATTGTAAACCTGTGTGATAAAACGATTGAGATTCCACAATTCGGTACTAAACACTCTTTTAATATCGCTGTAAGCGCCGGAATTGTGCTTTGGGATTTATTTAATAAACTGAAGCATTCATAGGCGTTATTGGCGTTTCATTTTCGGTATGCTTGCGCTAAAAACGCAAGGGCGATTTAGTTTTGAATGGAGCTTGCGTCAAAAACGCAAGGATGATTTAATTTTGAATGGAGCTTGCGCTAAAAACGCGGGGGTGATTTAGTTTTGAACGGAGCTTGCGTTAAAAACGCAGGGGTGATTTAGTTTTGAACGGAGCTTGCGTTAAAAACGCAAGGATGATTTAATTTTGAATGGAGCTTGCGCTAAAAACGCAAGGGCGATTTAGTTTTGAATGGAGCTTGCGCTAAAAACGCAAGGGCGATTTAGTTTTGAATGGAGCCTGCGCCAAAAACGCAAGGGTGCGACCTTCAATCCAAAATTACGCAAACTGATCAAGCAATTCAATTCTTTTTTGAATAGGAGGATGGGTAGAAAAAAAATTGCTCAGTGAGAATTTCTTCTGCTCGGGCTGGGGATTTTCGATAAAGAGTTGTGCAACATCGCGACGTTGTACCGCTTCGATAAACGGATCCTGGTCGATCTTACGCAAAGCATTGGCGAGTGCGTAAGGTTTACGCGTCATCTCGGCGGCACCGGCATCGGCCATGTATTCGCGTGACCTGGAAATACCAAAACGGAGCAGAATAGCAATCAGGTAGCAGACGGCTGAAATTGCTAAGGCGATTAAAATAACCACGCCACCATTTTTATTGTTTTTTCCTCGCGAGAAGGCACCAAACTGCAAACTACGAAGTGCCATTTGGGCAATAAAAGCGAAGATGCCCACAAAGATGATAGAGATAATCATGAGCCTGACGTCGCGGTTGCGGATATGCGAAAGTTCATGAGCAATCACCCCTTCGAGTTCATCGTCTTCCAGTTTGTCGATGATTCCACGCGAAAGCGATACCGAATAAGTACTTTCATTGATTCCGCTAGCGAAAGCATTCAGCGAATCATCTTCGATGACAAAGATCTGCGGGATCTTCATCCCTTTTGAGATACACAGGTTTTCGACAAGATTGTAAACCCGCTTGTTCTCCATCCGTTCGAGTGGTTTTGATCCCGTGGCATTCCTTATCATCGAATTGTGAAAAAACCAGGGCAATGGTAAACCAGATGGCAGTCCCGATCAGTACAAACGGCATTGTATTGACGAAGGAGTCATTTACCATTTGCGGATCGCGTTGTTGCGAGGTGAGTACAGGAAAGCATAAACCATCCCGAGCAAAACAAGTGGAAACGCAATCACCAGGAGAACACTGTTGAAGTTGTTTCTCCTGATTTGCGTCTGTATACCTACGTAAGTCATTAATTAAAACTGATTTTGGGTGGCTCTTCCATATTGGTGCGCTCTGTGCCAAGATCAAACATCGTTTCGCGTTTGAAACCGAAGTTGCCTGCAATAAGGTTTGAAGGAAAGGTTTCGATACCTGTATTGTACTCGGTGGTAGCGGCATTGAAATACCTGCGGACTGCGGCGAGTTTGTTTTCAATATCGCTTAACTCTTCCTGAAGCTGCAGAAAGTTCTGATTGGCTTTCAGATCTGGATATGCTTCAACAGATACTTTCAGTCCTTGTAAAGCAGAAGAGAGTTGTGTCTCGGTTTTGATCTTTTCATCAATAGTGGTGGCACCCATCGCAGCAGTCCTGGCTTCGGTAACACGAATCAATAACTCTCTTTCGTGTGTTGCATAGCCTTTTACAGTTTCTACAAGTTGAGGGATCAGGTCGTGCCGTTGACGGAGTTGCACATCAATGTCTGCAAAAGCATTTTGCCTTGTGTTGCGCAGACGTACGAGGCTATTGTAAATTCCAACCAGCCAGAAGACAATCACAACAATAACAATCAGAATAATCCACATCATAACAATTAGTTTTAGGGTTTGAATACAACAAATCTACAACATTAGAAGGATATTCTGATGTATGACGAAAGTATTTGTTACGCAGTTATTCAGTTTTTTGCTTGCTTGATGCCGTTGCCAACTGCTTTTATACCTTCAATACCTCCCCCTCCGATTTTGCAATTACCACTGCACAACAAGTGTCACCATATACGTTAATTGCGGTGCGGAACATATCGAGCACACGGTCGACAGCGAGGATTAAACCAATTCCTTCGAGCGGAAGCCCCACTGCTTTCAATACAACTGTCATCATTACAAGGCCAGCCATCGGAATACCTGCCGAACCGATGGCTGCAAGCAACGCGGTGAAGATCACGATCAACTGTTGTCCGAATGAAAGATCAATCCCGTAGGCCTGGGCGATAAACATCACGGCCACACATTCGTAAAGCGCTGTACCATTCATATTAACAGTCGCTCCAAGCGGAAGCGTAAAACTGGCAATTTTGTTCGAAACACCATCTTCGAACTCAACGGCTTCCATTGTCAGTGGGAGCGTGGCATTGGACGATGAGGTAGAGAATGCCGTGAGTAATGGTATGCTCATGTTTTTCAAGTGTTTGATCGGATTGGCATGACCCAACAGTTTTACGGTTAGCGGAAGGGTGATGAATCCGTGAATCATCAGGGCAATCAGCACTGTGATAAAGTAGAGTCCCAGCCTGCTAAAGACTTCGCTGATCTGGTTTCCCATCTGAATTTGTTGAGCGATCACCTTGGCAGCAATACTGAAAACCCCGATTGGCGTAAAACGTATCACAAACATAGTAATCTTCATAATCGCATCGAGACCTGCATTGAAAAAATCAACCAGCAGTTTTTGCGGTTTTTCATCCATTTTGGTGATAAAATAACCCAACAGGATCGCGAAGAAAATAATTGAGAGCATTTGCCCCTGCGAGAGTGCCTCGAAGATATTCGAAGGGATAATCTTTATCAGTGTTGTTCCAAAGCTATCGGTGATTGCAGAAAGGTTATCAACCGGCATTTTAAAACCCAGTTCGGCGCCCACACCTGGCTTGATCAGGTTAACAAGAATGGATCCTGTAAGGATGGCTAAAAATGTTGACAGCAGGTAAAATCCCAACGTCTTCATTCCAAGCCGACCAAGGTTATCACCGCTGCCCACACTGGCAACTCCGGTTGTGATTGACAAGAGGATCAACGGAACCACCACCATATTTAAACCGCGCAGAAAGACATCGCCGATCCAGTTCGTATAGGCGACAGTATCGGGTGTCAGGTAACCAAAAAATACCCCTGCGATAAGGGCAATGATGATCTGATAATGGAGGGCAAGTTTAAATCGTAATCCCGGCATGTTAATTTGTTTTTGAAAAACCAAAGATAGGATTATCACTGGTTTATTTGAATGCTTAAATCCACAAGGATTCCTTTCTTCTATCGGTAACAAAGTCTTAGTAATCCGGAATTCGTACTGAATGGAACATCCATTAGTCTGTAAAGATTGAAAATGGAGGATATTGTGCCGACAGGACAACCATACAGTGAATTGACATGACCCATAAGCAGGGAACGGTTTGCTGCCATGTTTGATTTATACACAAAATAGATTACTCTATCTATTGAAAACAAAAACGGTTTTATATATGTTTGAAGTTGGAAAAAGAGTGAATTCAAATTTAAATCAATTAATATGAACCGACTAATTGGAGAGATGCCCAAAATAGGCATCAGACCAGTGATAGATGGCAGGCTTCAGGGCGTACGGGAATCATTGGAAGTACAGACAATGAATATGGCAAAGGCTGCTGCTAAGCTGATTTCAGAGAACCTTCGTTTCTCCAACGGAGAAAAGGTAGAGTGTGTAATTGCAGATCGTACTATTGGCGGCGTTGCCGAAGCTGCGATGTGTGCCGATAAATTTGCCCGTGCCGGAGTTGGTGTATCGCTCACTGTCACACCCTGCTGGTGTTACGGAACCGAAGTGATGGATACCGATCCCCTGATTCCAAAAGCGGTATGGGGTTTTAACGGAACAGAACGTCCGGGAGCTGTTTACCTGGCTGCTGCTTTGGCAGGATATGCACAGAAAGGTCTGCCCGCTTTTGGTATCTATGGCCGCGATGTGCAGGATTCAGGCGATACCTCTATTCCAGATGATGTAAAAGAAAAAGTACTTCAATTTGCCAATGCCGGTCTTGCTGTGGCGCAAATGAGAAATAAGTCCTACCTCTCGATTGGTGGTATGTCGATGGGGATTGCCGGATCATACGTCGATCAGGAGTTTTTCCTCGATTACCTGGGGATGCGTACCGAAGTGGTTGATATGTCGGAATTCATCCGTCGTTCTGAGCGGGGAATTTATGATCATGCCGAGTTTGAAAAAGCCCTTGCCTGGGTGAAGATTAACTGCAAAATTGGGGCTGATCTTAATGAGCCTTCTAAACAGCTTTCAGCTGAACGCAAAGCATGGGAGTGGGAGATGGTGGTTAAGATGACCCTGATTGCCCGTGACCTGATGATCGGTAATCCGAAACTGGCAGAACTGGGTTTTGGTGAGGAAGCACTTGGACACAATGCGATCGCCGGAGGATTCCAGGGACAACGTCAGTGGACGGATCATTTCCCAAATGGAGACTTTATGGAGGCGATCCTGAACTCTTCGTTTGACTGGAATGGCATCCGTGAAGCATTTGTGATGGCTACCGAAAACGATTCATTAAATGGCGTTGCAATGTTGTTTGGACACCTGTTAACCAATACTGCACAGATATTTTCGGATGTGCGCACTTATTGGAGTCCCGATGCTGTTGAACGAGTTACTGGTAAAAAGCTCACAGGAAAAGCGGCCAACGGAATTATTCACCTGATCAACTCTGGTTCAACAACCCTTGATGCTACTGCAAAACAGCTGAAAGATGGCAAGCCTGCAATGAAACCTTTCTGGGAAATTACGGAAGGTGAAGCCAAAGCTTGTCTCGATGCAACCGACTGGGCTGCTGCCAGTCTTGGCTATTTCCGCGGAGGCGGCTATTCCTCTCATTTCAAAACCGAAGGGGAAATGCCTGTTACAATGTCGCGTGTGAACCTGATCAAAGGGATCGGACCTGTGCTTCAGATTGCCGAAGGATGGACCATCGAATTGCCTAAAGATGTTCATGAAGTGCTCGATGTACGTACGGATCCAACCTGGCCAACAACATGGTTTGCTCCGCGTTTGACGGGTAAAGGACCATTTGCCGATGTCTATAGCGTGATGGCCAACTGGGGTGCCAATCATGGTGCAATCAGTTACGGACATATTGGTGCCGATATGATATCGCTTGCTGCTATGCTTCGTATCCCTGTTTGTATGCATAACGTTTCAGACGAGAAAGTATTCCGCCCTGCAGTCTGGAATGCATTCGGAATGGACAAAGAGGGCTCCGATTACCGTGCCTGCGACACTTATGGCCCGGTTTACGGAAAAACAAAATAGAAACCTCCAACAAAAATTAGCGAACCGGCAATTGGCCTTCGATTTCAATTATCGATGACTGATTGACGGTTCGTTTGCGTTTTAATGAAAAAATCCGCCAACGCTCTGCAGATGTCTTCCAACACAGTGTAAATTAGCTTTGCCACCTTATAAGTACCTCCAGAGGCTGGATTATGATGTCTGTCAACGGACAAAAAAATAATTTTTGCGATTTCATGGGGTAAAATGTGTAACAAAAATTGTTTTTAAGCGTCTATTCTATTATAAAACAATCAAGCCATGGAAAGAAAACAATTTCAGTTAACCGGAATTATTGCAGTTCTAAGCATCTTACTTTCGTCCTGTATGTTTATAGGGCCTTCTGTAAAGGGAAATGGGAAAGTAAAGGAAGAAGTCAGACAGGTTGGTGAATTCGACCAGATTAAAGTTAGCCGGGGAATGAACGTTTACATTACTCAAGGAAGTCCGGCCAAGGTCGTAGTAATTGCCGACAGCAATCTGCACGAACTGATCGAAACCAAAGTTGAGGGTGGTGTACTAAAGATCACTACGAAGGAAAATATTCGGTGGGCGGAAGAGAAGAAGGTGATGGTAACCGTTGAAAAATTGACCGGTGTTGATGCCAATTCCGGCGGGAATGTATGGTCGCAAACACAAATTAAGTCGGACAACCTGAAATTAGGGGCGAATTCGGGTGCAAATCTCACACTTGATGTGGATGCAGGAACCCTCAGTGCCGACTGTTCTTCAGGCGCGAATATAAGACTTTCGGGGCAGGCAAAGGATGCCGATTTGGGAACATCATCGGGAGCAAATCTCAAAGGGGAAAATCTGAAAGCTGAACAATGCAAAATGAGTGCATCGAGCGGCGGAAATGTCTCATCTACTGTAACCGGAAAACTGGATGCTCATGCTTCGAGTGGCGGAAATGTAGTTTATTACGGCGAACCAACTTCAACGGACGTCAATTCCTCATCTGGTGGAAATATCCATCACAAACAATAACAATCAATTTATTGAATATGAAAACAATTAAGCTTATTGTGTTGCTACTTGTAACAGGCACAATTTTTCAGAGCGTCGTATTAAAGGCGGCCCAGTCAAACGATGGTCGTCAGACACGTCAGCTTTCAGGATTTCATGCTATATCTGTAAGTAGCGGAATCGATCTTTACCTGACACAGAAAAACGTGGAGGAGGTTGCAGTCGAAGCTGAACCAGATGATCTGGATAAAATAGTCACGAAGGTTGAAAATGGTGTACTGAAGATTTATATAAAGGATAAATCGTGGCTTGGCATGAACTGGAACAAGGAACCGCGAAAGGTATATGTCTCGTTTAAAAACATTGATAAGCTTGAAGCATCAGCAGGTTCGGATGTAAATTCCTCATCAGTATTAAAACTTGATAAGCTTGACCTTGATGTCAGCAGCGGATCGGATGTAAGACTTGAACTGGATGCCAAACAACTAAGGGTTGAATCCAGCAGCGGATCGGATGTTTCGCTGAACGGGAAAGCCGAAGTCGCCGATGTCAGTGCTTCCAGTGGTAGCGACATTAATGCCGGTGATCTTGAAACGAAAAAGTGTTCAGCCAATGTTTCAAGCGGATCAGATATCAGGATAAAGGTAACTGAAGAACTTGAAGCTAATGCCAGCAGTGGAGGTGACATTACTTATTCTGGTAGTCCGAAAGTAAAAAATATCAGGAAATCAAGTGGTGGAGATGTAAGCGGTAGGTAACAGGAAAAATTGCTGCAGCGAATTGATTGGACGCTGCTAACAATGAGTGTTTAGGGTAAATGTGTAAGGTCAGAAAACAAACTGTTTTCTGACCTTTTCTATGGTATCGTGGTTCCTGACAATTAACTTCCTAATTAAAGTTAGGTTGGCAATCAACAATGATTTTTCCTTTCAAATGATTTCATCTTTTTCGTAAGGTGTTTTAAGTGTCATTTTGAGGAAGATAAATCCGATTAAACCCGCTATAAATGAGGCAATTATAATTGCAATTTTTGAATTGTTTACCATGTCATCATTATCAAATGCAAGTAGCGTAACGAAGATTGACATTGTAAAACCAATGCCGCCTAAAAACCCTGCGCCAATTATATTTTTCCATTTTAAGTCTGATGGTAACACGCAGAGGCCTAAACCGGCGCCAATAAACGAAAAGAGGAAGATCCCCAAAGGCTTGCCAATTACAAGACCAGCAATAATTCCAAGACTGTTCGTTTGTCCTAAACCGCTTTGCCATGTATCACCTATGGCAATACAAGTATTTGCAACTGCAAATAATGGCAGAATAAAAAAGGCAACCGGCTTATGAAGAAAATGTTGAAGGATGTACGAAGGCGATTTTTCTCCTCCGTTCGTAAATGGGATTGCAAAAGCAAGCAACACGCCGGCAATTGTAGCATGAACTCCTGAATGCAGCATAAAATACCACATGGCTACTCCACCAATTAAATACGGAACTAAATTGTAAATTTTCAGTCGGTTTAAAAGAACAATACTTCGGTAAATTTTAAGCTGCAATTTTGCCGTAAACCAATAGTTCTTTGACAATTTTTTGATTTTTTGGCGTGTTAGGGTTTATAGCAAACATGCACATAAATCGTTCGAGCATCATATTGT
>Ga0209386_1001196_pt1 | contig 11005 bp, 8 predicted proteins | sample NGEPertwo_FD_184510 | JGI IMG/M metagenome (GOLD analysis project Ga0209386, IMG submission 184510) | Arctic peat soil microbial communities from the Barrow Environmental Observatory site, Barrow, Alaska, USA - NGEE Permafrost154B-two... | ecosystem: Environmental > Terrestrial > Soil > Wetlands... | reverse complement strand
GTATAATAAGGTAATCTGGCTGAATCCTATTCTAAAAGCAGACTGGGAACATGTATATGGCGGACATACGCTGCAGATGATTGGCGAAATATTTTCTATGTTTGAACTGACCCTGGATGGGCTGGAAACAGGCATCAAGAAATTGCTGGTGAAGTAAGCCCATTATAAGCAGGAGAGATTGGGCTTCGGTTTTTTGAAACCCTTGCAATTGCTCATCTATAAAAAAAGTTATCCACAGGCAAACTGTGTACAACTTTTTGTGGCGCTCGTTTAGGTGTTAACACATTCGTATTTATGGCTTTAAGGAAATCAAGGAGGATCAAAATGTCATTTAATCCTTTCTACAATATTGAAAACCCAGAATTAATGGGATATGAGTATGCTTGGGTAGATTTTATTAAAAATGGAACCATAACAGAAAATATAATAAAAGAAGAAATATTTGATTCTTGGAATCGTTGCAAAAACAATAATTTGGATGCAATGACTAGAATAATTCCTAATGACTTTTGTGGTTATCAAATGCTCGAAACAAAAATTAATAAAAATGCAGAATTACTGGAAATAGGAAGACAGATTATTGAGAGCTTTGTAAATGTATTAAGTGAAAAGAATTGCCGAATGGTTATTGCGGATAGTGACAAATATATTTTAATGGACATACAAAAAAATGACAAATTTAAATCAAGTAATAAAAGTTTATTAGGAGAAAATTGCAGTGAAGAATATATGGGTACAAATAGCCTGGATTTAGCTATAAAGCTTAAGAAACCTATAAGCGTAATAGGAGCCGAGCATTACTTTCAGCAAAATCATAAATATGCTGAATATGCAGCCCCAATTTTCGGCCCGGATAATAATATAAAAGGAGTAATTGGCATTGTAATAAAATTGGAAGAAATGGGTAATTATATACTTGCTTTACTGGCTGTTGCAGCGAAGGCAATTGAAAATGAACTTCGATTATATGAGAACAATAACATTATTTTTCAACAAAACAAAGAGAAAGAAAATATATTAAATCTTGTAACTGATGGTATCATTTATCTTGATAGTAGGCATATTATAACTCAAGCTAATTATCAAATTGCTAATTTTATTGGAATTGAAAAAGAAGGACTGATAGGGAAACCTATAGATTTAATACAAACCATACCCTCATTATTAAGTATTATTAATGATGAAACACAAATTCAAAACAATGTTCAACTAAAATTAAAGGGGAAAAGTCGTAGCTATAACTGCTTTTTAAAGCATAATATTGTAAAGAGCAGTCAAACAACAGATAGTTATATGGTTCTGATATTTACTACAACTGAAGAAATACAAGTGTTGGCTGATAAGATGAATTATGTGAACAGAGCATTTTTTACTTTTGATAATGTAATTGGAGAATCGAGAATTTTAGCAGAAGTAATAGAATTGGCAAAAAAAGCTGCTGACCATGAAACAAAAGTAATTATTGAAGGTGAAAGTGGAACAGGGAAAGAATTGTTTGCACAGGCAATTCATAATAGAAGTGCAAGACATGCGAATCCTTTTGTTGCAATTGACTGTGGGGCTATTCCGAGAGAACTTTTGGAAAGTGAAATATTCGGGTATGAAGAGGGAGCATTTACGGGGGCAAGAAAGGGAGGACATCGCGGCAAACTTGAATTGGCACACCGAGGGACCTTATTTCTTGATGAAATAGGAAACCTTCCACTTGAAATGCAGGTAAAACTTCTAAGAGTGCTACAAGAAAGTAAAGTTGTGAGAGTTGGAGGCTCTTATCCAATAAGTTTTGATGTCCAAATTATTGCAGCAACGAACCAAGACTTGAAGAGTGAAGTCGCAAGTGGAACTTTTAGAGGGGATTTACTTTATAGACTTGATATTGTCCATATTAAATTACCACCTTTAAGAGAACGCAAAGAAGACATCCCAACTATGATAGATCATTTCATATATACAAATAGAAATCAAATAAACCGGGAAGTAAAAGGTATAGATGATGAGGCAAAAGCGATACTTGTAAACTATAACTGGCCTGGAAATGTGAGACAATTGAATAATGTAATTGAAAGAATGATGATTTTAAGTGATGGCGGTAAATTAACAAAAGAACAAATACCAAGTGATATTACTAGTGATGTAAATAATATGATTTTTACATCACTAGATTTAGATAATATTGATACACTTGAAGCCATTAATTATAAGTATGTAAAAAATGTTGTCGAAATATATAAAGGGAACATTAAAAAAGCATCGGAAGTTTTAGGAATAAGCAGGGCAACTATATACAGATTTTTAAAAAACCACCACGAAGAGATAAGGTGATAGTTTATGATGAATGGTATGAATGATACAATTTATGATTTAGTTATTATTAATGGTAAAATTATAGATGTTATAAAAGAAATAATAGCAAATAAGAATATTGGGATCATTAAAGGGAAAATTGCCGTATTAACTGATAAAAATATTATAGGGAAAATTGTTATTGATGCAAAAGGGCTTGTGGTTTCGCCTGGTTTTATAGATTTCCATTCACATGTGGATGGAAATCTATATTCAGCTAGTTGTATTGTCAGGCAAGGGGGCACGACGACTTTAGGGGGAGAAAGGAATTTAAACAGTAAGTTAATTCGTAAAATAGAAGATGAAGGTTTTATAATTAACCAAGGATTTTCTATTTCGCAGTCATTTGTTCTAAGACGCGCTGTGGGTGTTACAAATCTTAATACAGCTGCATCAAAACAAGAAATAAATGCAATGGTAGATTTGGCCAAGAGGTTTATGGAATTTGGAGCTTTCGGCATTTGCTTCGGTTTAGAATTAGTTCCCGGAACATCATTTGAAGAGCTTTTGGAATTGTCCAAAGTTGCAAAAGAATATAACCGGCCAATTTTGATTCATTTGCGCAAAGATGGGAGAGAAGCTCTCAAATGTTTTGATGAAATAATAAAAGTGTCTGAAGAAACGGGAGTTAGCATCCAAATCCTACAGCTAATGTATATGGTAGGAATTGGAGGCACAATGCCGTATGCCCTTGAAATTATAGACAATGCAAGACAAAGGGGCTTAGACATAACAGCTGACAGTGGAGTATATGATGCATTTTCTGCATGCATCGGCACTGGTATTTTTGAAAAAGGTTGGGAAAAAGAATACAGCAATACTTCAGTGAATGATTTGCTTATTTCTTCTGGTATCCACCGTGGGGAATATTGTAATAAGGAATTATTTCAATATTTAAGAAATGAATACCCAGAGACTATTGTCACGGCTTTTGTATGTGACACAGAAGCTATAGCAACAGCTTTGAAAAAGGAATATGTTTTTGTCTCTACAAACGCCGCCGATGGGCCTTTTTATCCTGGAATAGGAGCTCCTGAAGTATCTGGGTCATATCCGAGATTGCTTGGCCAATTTGTAAGAGGTGAAAAAATAATAAATTTAATGGAAGCCATAAAAAAAATTACTATTTTGCCGGCGAAACGATTTGGATTAAAAAATATTGGTTCAATAGAAATTGGTAAAAATGCAGATTTAGTAATATTCGATAAAAATAAAATAATAGATAAAGCAAATTTTGTTGGAATAGGGAAACCGGATGCCGCACCGATTGGGATTAAGTATGTTTTGGTCAATGGTGAAATCGTTGTAAATAAGGAAGGATTAACAGAAAATCGCTTAAGTGGAAGGCTTATAAAATACGAAAGTGTACAATAATGTGACATTGACTTTTATAAATGTTTTGGCATTTTCAAAGAACTTTAAATTGTGTAAAAAAACGAGACACATATTATAATATGTGTCTCGTTTTTTTACACAAAGTGTAGTTGAAAGTTGTGAATTTTATAACTAACCATAGAATCTAGCCATTATTCAAGTTGGCATGAAAAATGCATCTTGTATGTTATATACAGGATATACCTGTTATAAAGACGTCAATGATTTATCAATGGAAGGAGAGTGTATAATTATGACTTTATCAAAATATTCTTTTGAATTGCCAACAAGAATTGAGTTCGGTGAAGGTGTTATTTATGATGCAGGAAAAGAAGCAAAAGCACTTGGAGCTAAAAAAGTAATGATCGTTGCGGATAAAGGAGTGATTGGTGCAGGATTGACAAAGCCTGTTGAAGAAAGTCTTAAAGCGGAGGGTGTGAGCTATATTATTTATGACAATATTGTCCCAAACCCAAGAGACATTCATTGTATGGAAGGGTATGAAATCGCTAAAAATGAAAATGTTGATACTTTAATTGCAGTTGGTGGAGGAAGTTCTATGGACACAGCAAAGGCTATAGGTACACTTCTTACACATGGAAAAACAATTCAGGACTGGTGTGGATTTCAACTTCTAGAGAGAAAAATTACTCCTTTGATTGCTATACCAACAACGGCAGGTACTGGTAGTGAGGTAACACCTTTTGCTGTAATTACTGATACCAAAACACATGTAAAGTTAAATATTTTTGATCCAAAAGCGACTGCTGTGGTGGCACTTATTGACCCAACAGTACTTTTAAAACTGCCTTCACATATAATGGCAGCAACTGGGATTGATGCCATGACGCATGCAGTTGAGGCATACACGTGTAATATAGCTAATCCACATACGGATGCCTATGCGCTTTACGCGATTGGATTAATTCAAAGCAATCTGAGGGAGGCGGTGGATGCACCATCAATTAAATCATGTACTGGAATGATGCTTGGAAGTACAATTGCCGGCATTGCTTTTGGATTTGCTGATGTTGCTGCAGTTCATTGTATGGCAGAAGCTTTAGGTGGTAGATACGACATACCTCATGGTGTTGCAAATGCCTTGCTGCTTCCAACAGTTACTGAATTTAATGTACCTTCAGATTTTGAGAAGTACAGCAATGTATCCAAAGCTTTAGGAGTGAATATTGATGGTATGGATATTGAAAAGGCAGCTATGGCATGTGTTGGAACACTGCGACAACTATGTGAAGATGTTAGCATTCCAAGAATGAAGGATATTAAGGAGATTAATCCTGCAGATTTTGAAGAATTGGCAATTGCAGCGGAGAAAAATGTATCAACACCAAGTAACCCTAGAGAAGTTCATGCTAAAGAGTACGTAGAATTATTTAAAAAAGCATATAATTCATAAGTAGCATAAATACTGGACATTAAAATAATTTAATGTTAAATTTTAATTAATAAGGAGGTATTATGATGGAAAAACAAGTTAAACTGAAGCGTGTCTTAGGTTTTCCAGCTTCATATGGAGCTGCTGTAGGCCTTGTTGTATCGGGGACAGCTATGTTCTCGGTTGGTAATGTGGGTGCTATATCTGGTAATGCAACCTTTATAACTGCTGCTATTGCAATTATTCCAATGATGGCCGCAGCGTTTGCATTTGGAGAACTGACAGCTATCGCGCCTGGTGGTGGTATGATTTCTGACTATACTGCTCCTGCTTTGGGTAGGTTTTGGGCTACATTTGCATTACTTAGTGGATATGTAGTACTTATTGCATGTGATGGCGGAACTCAATTAGTAATGGGTGGTCTTGCTTTACACCAAATGGCAGGTATCCCGCAATTACCAGTTTCTCTTCTTCTATTATTAATTATTATTTTGGTTAATGTTTTTGGTGTTGAATTTTATGGCCGTGCAGAAGCTAGTGTAACAATTGCAATGATGGTTATATTTTTCGTAATGGCAATAGCAGGCACCGCTGGTGTAGGAGAATCAATGGGTGTTGCTAAAGTTGTTCCAGAAAATGCGGCATTGCTTCCAGCTGGCGGCTGGCCAACAGTATTTGGTGCAGTAGGAACTGCAATTTGGTTCTTTATAGGGTTTGAATTTGCTTGTCCTATGGCAGAAGAAAACAAAAAACCTTATAAAAATATTCCTTATGGCTTAATTTTGGGTCTGCTCTCTATTTATGCAGTTGATATTATTTTTGTATTTGGCGCTGTAAGGTATACTGATATTAATGTAATGCTTACTTCTTCTGTCCCTCACGTCGATGCAGCTACAGCAACTCTTGGCTATTGGGGTGGAATCACAATGGGTGTCGTTACAATATGTGCATCATTTACAACCGGAAATGCTTACATTTCAGCACTACCTAGAATGCTTTACGGGATGGCAAGAGAAAATCTTGTGCCAAGTATATTTGCAAAGATTCATCCAAAGTATAGAGTCCCTATGTATGGCATCGTATTTACTGTATTGCTAATTTTACTTACTACAGTCTATATTTCATTAAATGGAGGAACATCTGAAATTATATTGATATTTATTAATACAGCTTGCATAACATGGTTGATTGCTTACATAATTGCAATGCTTGATGTATTGATTTTGAGAAAAAAATACCCGGATTATCCAAGACTTTGGAAAACTCCTTTTGCTTGGATTACGTTACCGTTAGGAATTATTGGTGCGCTTTATGCTATCTACACACTTTCATATGTATGGATGAATGCAATCATTCTAATGGCGATTGTAGCAGCTTACGCTATAACCTGGAATAAAGTAAAAGGACTGCCTATTAACAATATAGTTCCTCTTGAAGACCTGATAAAGGATATTAGAGATCGTTCTGAATATTTGGAAGTTTGGGATGAAGCTGTTGAAAAATGGTTAAGTGGTAGAGAGAACGCATAAAAATAAGTGTTATATAAATAAATTTTAATCCTTGCCAGGGGCAGAAAATCTAACTGCCTCTGGCGTTAAATAAGGTTGAAAGGAGTTATAATATGGGGCTACTCCCAAGGGCAAATGAAGAAGAACGAGTGGGGAACAGATGGGTAAAAGAAAAAGAAGTCTCTAGCCACTTATTAAATAGAAAAGCGGACAGAAAGCTTGGTTTTGTTGCCAAACTTTACAGTATGGCAATAGGGGACAAAATGGTAATGACTAAATCAAGTATTCTTAACAGAGAATTATATGTTGAAGGCTTTCATTTTATTAAATACTTAAATTTGAACTATACATATGAAAATCGCTTTTGGGCAATTTCTTATAACTTGAACCACAAAACAACAATTGATTCTCCAGAGGCCAACCAAAAAAAAGAATATTGCAGGTTTATAATAAAAAATATAGGGAAAATGGGAATTACTGATGCACAATGGGTTGATAGTGGAAGTCAATGCAGTGAAGAAAAAAAAGATATATATTTAAATGAATTAAATAATAGATTAATTATTGACAGAGTAGTGGATTTGGACATGACAAATGTTGAAGTGCTATATACTCCAAATATGAATTGCTGGACGATTAGCTGCAGAACACTTATTGGCTCGACAACTTGGATATTAATCCCTCCAGTAATGAATTTAATTAAGCCAAATCCAATAGAATGCGCGAAAATGATAGAATTTTTTGAGCTTGCAGCAAATGCAGTAATCAAAGGAAGTAAGAAAGACTCCATTAATAGTAACCCTAATAAAGATAATTAAAACAATTTTAAAAGATAGATTTAAATAAAATATTAATAAACGCGGAGGTGAAAATGATTCAAGATGCAAGAATACTTTTTGTTGATTTAACTGTGAAAACAACAAAAGTTGAAACAATTGACGGAGAAACCTATAGAAAATACCCTGGTGGATCAGCTTTGGGAATGTATATTGTGCTAAAACACATGAATCCTATGGTGGATCCGCTATCCCCTGACAACCTGCTGATCTTTTCGGTGTCACCTTTAACAGGGATTCCAATAAGCGGTCAAAGCAGAATGAATGTCACAACAAAGAGCCCTCTTACCGGTACAGCTGGTGATTCACAGGTTGGAGGCTTTATCCCTGCAGCAGTAAAAGGGAATGGCTATGATGCAATTGTATGCAAAGGAAAAGCAGATAGTCCAGTATATTTGTATATCAATAAGGATGACATACAAATCAGAGATGCATCAAAGATATGGGGCAAAGTAACAGGAGAAGCAGAGAAACTGATAGAAGAGGACCTTGGAGATACGAAAATTGAATCATCCATTATTGGTCCTGCAGGAGAAAATCTGGTAAAATATGCGTCTATTATGCATATGAGAAGCAGAGCGAATGGAAGAAACGGCGTGGGAGCAGTAATGGGTTCTAAGAATCTAAAGGCGCTTGTTATAAAAAAACAAACTGCAGTAAAGGCTTTTGATCCAGAAAAAATGAAAATACTTACATTAAATGTGAAAGAAAGAATTGCAGCCAATGAAGTAATTGTTGATACAGCTTTAAATGGTTCAGCAGGGGTAGTTGATGCTCATGGTGCAGAAGGTTTTTTGCCATCCTATAACTGGGAAAAGGGAAATATTGAAAACTATAAAAATATAAGCGGAACGACAATTACTAAGACGATACTTGTAGGCAGGGAAACATGTTTTGGCTGTGCAATCAGATGCAAGGGTTCAGTAAGTGTTCCTGGAAAAGCAGACCCGGAATATGGCGGACCTGAATATGAAACGCTTGGAACCTTTGGCTCATATTGCGGTAATACAAATCTGGAAGATATTTGTGAAGCAAATCAGCTTTGCAATATGTATGGAATTGATACAATTTCATGTGGAGCCACAATAGCCTGGGCAATGGATTGTTATGAAAAAGGAATATTAACAAAAAATCAGACAGATGGACTTGAATTAGAATTTGGTGACGGTTCTGTCTTTGAAAAATTGATAAAAAAAATAGCGATGAGAGAACCTGGAATTGGGGAACTGCTGGCAGATGGAAGTGTGGCTGCAGCAAGAAAACTTGGACAAGCGGCAGAAGATCTGGTTGTTGCCTGCAAAGGCCAGGAGTGGCCGGCTCATATGGTTCAAATGAAACCAAATCTGGCGATTAACTATGCAGTGAACCCTTTTGGAGCAGACCACCAGTCTTCAGAGCATGACCCTGCTCTTATGGCACCGGATGATGATCAAAACTGGTTGTGGCCAAATATGCTGGCTAACTTTGAAAAATGTGACAGGTATGGTGTACTTGATGCAAACAAAGCAAAATTTGCATTGGAAACACAGAAGTTCTATTCCATGTTGGATACTCTTTGCCTGTGCCAGTTTGCATGGGGTCCGGCTTGGCAGTTGTACGGACCTAAGGAATTAGTTGAATTCTGCAACTATGGTGCAGGATGGGATGCAACAATAGAAGAACTTCAGGAAATTGGAGAACGCAGGATTAACATGATGAGGATGTTTAATTCGAAATTGGGCTTTACAAGGGCTGATGATAAGCTACCAATTAAAGCATTTCTTCCAATCACCTATGGTGAAGGAGAAACAGCTCAAATTACGAAAGAAGATTTTGAAAAAGCATTAGATTCCTATTATGAAATGGCTGGATGGAATAAGGAAACAGGAAATCCAACAGAAGAAACCATAAAAAGACTGGGTCTGGAGTGGATATAGACTGAAGCAGATATATAGGTGAATGAAATGGAAATAAGAAGCCAGGGGATAGAAAATAATAAAGCGAAAGATAAATATGGTAACAGGTGTGAAAGCAAATATTTAATAGATGAAGTGCCAATCTTATCTATACCACTTGATTGGGACAATGTGCCAATTGGTACAAAAAGTTTTGCTTTGACATTTATAGATTATGATAATGTTGTAGATGAAGGAGTTCCTTGGATTCATTGGATTGTAGCGGATTTAAGCGCACAGAAGAGAAGCCTGAAGGAAAATGGAAGCAGAATGAATACTAATTTGATACAAGGTACAAATAGTTGGAGTGCTGCGTTTGAAGGATACAGAAAGGGTAAAGAGATTACTCAATATTATGGAGGCCCAGCACCAAAAAATCAACATGAATATGAACTTGAATTATTTGCATTAGATGCAAAATTTGATTTGAAGGAAGGCTTTTTTTATAATGAATTAAGAAAAAAAATCGATGGGCATATAATCGAAAGAGCTAAATTAAAATTTTTATATTGATGCACATTGTTAATATCTACTTGAAAGCAGTTCTGAAGGGGTAAATCAGCATTCAATTTTTCATAAAAATACCCCAGGAATTAGGGTCTTTTGTGACCATCTTCTCAGGGTTTTGTTATTATGCAGATGCTTTTATTTGTCAATTGAAGTATCTGAATACTCCTTTAACTTTTCCCAAAATCTGGACATCTTTTACAATAATTGGCTTCATGGAGGAATTTTCTGGTTGTAATCTGATGTGGCCGGCCTCTTTGTAAAAGGTCTTTACAGTTGCTTCGCTTTCCATTTCATTAATCATAGCTACAACGATTTCGCCATTTCTTGCAGTGTTCTGCTGCTCAACTAAAATTAAATCACCGTCTAAAATACCGGCTTCAATCATACTGTCTCCACTGATCGTAAGCATATAATTGGTCCCTTTGCCAACATACTTTGAAGGAACCGGGAATGTATCCTCAATATTCTGGACTGCCAGGATAGGTGTGCCTGCAGCTACCCGACCAACGATTGGAATTTCAACCACATTGTTGCTTTCAAAATGATTGCGTCCTAAATGATTGCTGTTTGAACTTTCATCTGAAGGTAAACTGTCCGGGTCCATAATCATAAGTGCCCGCGGTTTTGAAGGATCTTTATGTATATATCCTTTTTTCTCCAAATTAGCAATATCCTTATGAGTAGTTGAAGTGGATTTTATATTCAGGTCGGCACAAATTTCACGTACCGTAGGGGGATAACCTTTACTTTTAATCTGATTTTTCATATATATTAAAATTTCTCTTTCCCGATCCTTAAGTACTTCCATAATGTCCTCCTAAATTTTACTTTAAAGTAAGTCTATCATACTTAAAATGTAATGTAAACACATGTTCACAAAAAAAATATTGTTTCTCTTTAAATTAAAACCTATGAATAATATTGAAAATAAATACTCCGAACAGAAGCATTTCAAAGCATCATGTCCGGAGCATTTCATTAGAAATCAATTTTTATAAAGAACTATTTTACCATGTTGTCAACAGAGTCAAGAACCTTATCCATAATTTTCATTGCGTCTCTTAATTCCTTTTCAGTTATTACAAGAGGTGGTGCAACAATCAGCAT
>Ga0209386_1001194_pt1 | contig 11015 bp, 10 predicted proteins | sample NGEPertwo_FD_184510 | JGI IMG/M metagenome (GOLD analysis project Ga0209386, IMG submission 184510) | Arctic peat soil microbial communities from the Barrow Environmental Observatory site, Barrow, Alaska, USA - NGEE Permafrost154B-two... | ecosystem: Environmental > Terrestrial > Soil > Wetlands... | reverse complement strand
ATGCCAAGCTCATTGCCTCCATCAGATAACACCCCTCCCTCGGACGAAGCCTCCGTCCACCGAGGCGTCCCCGAGGCGCCCTTCAAACGCCGCCAACTGCGGCTGTTCTTGGCCTTCTTCAGGGTGGGCATGCTCGGCTACGGCGGCGGTCCCAGTTCCATCCCCCTCGTGCACAAGGAAGTCGTGGACGGCTACAAATGGCTGGATGAGGACGAGTTCGGCGACATACTCGCCCTCGGTAACACCCTGCCCGGTCCCATAGCCACGAAGATCGCGGGATACATCGGCTATCGGGTGGCCGGGCCGCTGGGCATGCTTAACGCTGTGCTCTCCACCATCGTGCCCACTATCTTCCTGATCGTGGTCCTGTTGACCTCGCTCGCCACCTTCAGCGAGGAACCTTGGGTGCAGGGGATGACCAAAGCCGTGGTTCCCGTGGTCGGGGTCATGCTGGCCACGCTCACCTGGCAGTTCCTCGAGCGGGCCGGAGCCGGCCTGGGTTGGCTCAAGGCCGGGCTTTTGCTCCTGGCTAGCCTCGCCATCATCGAGTACCTGGGCCTCCACCCCGGGTTCGTCATAGGCGCCCTGCTCATCCACGCGCTGGCGCGCAAGCCCGCCGAACCGGAAGCCGCCCAAGCGGGGGCGGAGGACTCGGCTGCCGGCGAGACCCTGGAAGAGGAACATCTGATCGAGGGCATGAGGCACCCGGACGAGCACGGCGAAGCCGACGCCGACGATCTGCACGAAGCGCTGGAAGACGATGCTGCGCAAGAGGATGAAACCCCATGATGTACTGGGACATCTTCCTCGCCTTCTTCATCCCTTCGATCATCGGTTATGGGGGCGGTCCCGCCTTCATCCCGCTGATTGAGAATGAGGTGGTGGGCCGTTACGGCTGGATGTCGGTGAGCGAGTTCAGCCGGGTACTGGCCCTGGGCAACGCCCTCCCCGGCCCCATAGCCACCAAGATGGCCGGCTTCATCGGCTACGAGCAGGGGGGCGTGTTGGGCTCCTTCGTGGCGGTTTTTGCCACTGTGGCGCCCTCGCTCGTCCTGATGCTCGCCCTGCTGGGGCTGCTGTACCGCTACAAGGACTCGCCCCGAGTGAAGCGGATGACCCTGCTGATCCGGCCCACCATCGCGGTGCTTCTTGGGCTGATGGCCTATCGTTTCTTCGCCGAATCCTGGGGGGAGGCGGGCGCCCTGCAGACCCTGGCGCTGGGCGCCTTGGCTTGGGTGTTGATGGAGCGGCTGCGCGTGCACCCGGCGTGGGTCATTCTGGGCTCGCTTGCCTACGGCGGAGTCTTCCTGGCCTAGGAAGCCCGCTCACGTGGCGTAAGGCCGGCGTGGCAGCCGGTCGCTATCCCACCGCCTGGAAGAGCAGCCGGGGCAGCACTCCGAGCACCAGGGTCAGGCCGACGGTCAGTCCCAGGGCAAGCCTCAGGGGCCAATTGATCTCATCGGCTCCCCGCGCGAGGGACGGCTCGGCCCACTCGGCGGGAGTAGGCTCCAAGTACATGCGCTGGATGATGCGGCCGTAGAAGCCGAAGGAAAGCGCGCTGTTGACCACCCCGATCACGGCGAGCCAGACCAGATCCCCCTGGACCGCTCCCCAGAAAACCGAGAACTTGCCCCAGAAGCCGGCGAACAGGGGAATCCCCGTCAGCGAGATCAGGAAGACGGTCATGATGGTGGCCAGTCCCGGGTGCGTGCGTCCCAGCCCCCGGAAGTTGGCCAACTGGTCGTCGAACCCGCGGCCGGCCAGCACGCTGAGCACCAAGAACGCCCCAACCACGCCGGTCCCGTAGGCGGCAAAGTAGAGTACGGCTCCCTCCATCCCGGGCTGATTCCCCGCCGCGACGCCCACCAGCGCGTAGCCCGCATGGGCGACCGCGGAGTACGCCAGGAGACGCTTGAGCGTGGTCTGGGCGAAGGCCACCAGCGTCCCCCAGAACATCGTGGCCGCGGCGAGCACGGCGACGCCGTAGGTCCAGGCCTCGCTCTGCCCCTCCAGTCCGGAGAGGATTCGGACCAGAGCCACGACTGAAGCCAGTTTGGGCGCTACCGAGAGAAAGGCGCCCACCTCGGCATACGCCGCGTCGAAGACGTCGGGCAGCCACTGGTGAAAGGGGAAGGCCGCGAGTTCGAAGGCAAAACCGGCCAATACCAGGGCGATGCCCGCAAGCAGCAGTCGCGAGGTCTCCACTTCGTTGGGGAAGGGGATGGTCACGGTACCCACCGCCCCGTAGATCAGGCTAAAGCCGTAGAGGAGCAGGGCCGCGGCGAAGATGCTCATGAGGAAGTACTTGAGTGCCGCCTCGAAGCCGTTGCGGTCGTCAAGGCGAAATGCGACCAGCGCCCAGGTGGGGATGATCGAGAGTTCCATCCCCAGGAACACCACGATCAGGTTCCCGGCCGACGCCAGCACCGAGGCGCCCAGCAGGCTGAGAAAGACCAGCAGGTAGAAGTCCCCCGCGTCGCCCGAGCGGCCCATGCCCTCGAGCCCCGCCAGGATTACGATGAAGACCAAAACGAGCAACACCATGTCGGTGAACACGGCGAAGTTGTCGATGACCAGCGCGTCCGACCAGAGGCGCAGGTTTTCGTCGAGGAGCCAGAAACTGTAGACGAACCCGAGCAGCGCCAGGGCCGCGGAGGTCAAGAGCAGCGCCCGGCGCACCACCGCGCTGCCGAACGACTCGATGGCGAGCGCCATGGTGATCAGCGCCAGCATGATGAGCTTGGGGAGCACCGCCGCGAACTCGCTCACAGCACCCTCCAGAGCACGGCCGCCAGGATGATGCTGCCCACGGCCATCCCGGTCACGTAATCCCGCACCAGCCCGGTCTGCGCCCGCCGGAATAGCGCGCCCAACCCCTGAGTCAATCTTGCGAAACCGTTGACGGCGCCGTCGATCAGGCCGTTATCGACAGAGAAGGCGAGGAATCCCGCCGCAGAGAGAAATGGGCCGATCAGAGTGCGGTCATAGATGGGGTCGAGATAGTAGGCGTTCTCCGAGACCTGATAGAGCGGGCCCAGATTGCGCCGCAGGGCAACGTCCGCCTCGAGAGGCCGGTCGCCGCCGTACTGCCACCAGGCCAGGGCGACTCCGGCCACGCCCAGGCCGGTGGCCAGCGCCAAGAGCCAGAGGGTTACGTGCCCCTCCTCCGCCGCCGGCTCCAGGTCCATCAAATCCTGGAGTGGGAACCCCAGAAAGCTCACCCCGGCGAAGCCGGCCAGCACCGACATCACTCCCAGTACGAGCAGAGGAATGCCCATCAGCGTGGGCGACTCGTGGAAGCGGGACACTTCTCCGTGGGCGAACCGCTCGGGGCCGAAGAACACCAGGAAGATCAGCCGGAAGATGTAGAACGCGGTCAGGAAACTGGCCACCAGCAGCACCCCGAGCAGCACCGGCTCCTCCGCGAGCAGCCCGGCGAAGATCTCTTCTTTGCTCCAGAATCCGGCGAACGGCGGAATGCCCGCGAGCGCAAGGCCGGCGAGCACGAACGTCCAGGCCGTAATGGGCATGCGCTTGACCAGGCCGCCGACGTCGTCGATAGAGACCGCGTGCAGCCCGGAGGCGTGAATCACGCTGCCGGCGCCCAGGAAGAGCAGAGCCTTGAACCAGGCATGGGTAAACAGATGGAACATCCCGGCTTCGGGCACCCCCGCTCCCAGAGCGGTGACCATGAAGCCCAACTGACTGATGGTGGAGTAGGCCAGCACCCGTTTGATGTCCCGCTGACTGACGGCAATCGTGGCCGCCACCAACGCGGTGAGCGCGCCCACCCAGGCGACCACGGTAAGCGCGGCCGGGGCCAGTTCGAACAGGGGGAAGGTCCGCGCCACCAGGTAAACTCCCGCGGCAACCATGGTGGCCGCGTGGATCAGCGCCGAAACCGGGGTCGGGCCCTCCATGGCGTCCGGAAGCCAAACCGAGAGTGGCAACTGCGCCGATTTGCCCACCGCGCCCGCAAAGATCAGCAGGGGAACGGCCACCTCCCAGCCGGCCCCCAGCATGCCCGCCTCGGCCGCCTCGAACACCTCATCGAAGCGCAGCGTACCCAGGTGGAAGAAGATGGCGAAAATGGCAATCAAGAAACCCAGATCCCCCAGCCGGGTGGTGAGGAAGGCCTTCTTCCCCGCGCTGGCCGCCGCCGGGCGGTAGTAGTAGAAGGAAATCAGCAGGTAGGAGGTGGCGCCGACCAGTTCCCAGGCCATGAAAAGCAGGAAGAAGTTGCTTGCCAGCACCAGCAGGAGCATCGCCGAGCTGAAGAGAGAGAGTTCGGCGAAATAGAGCACGTAACCGTGCTCCCCCTTCATGTAGCCGATCGAGAACAGGTGGACCAGCAAGCTCACGCCGGCCACCACGATGGCCATGACCGTCGCGAGACCGTCCAGCCGCAGCCCAAAAAACACATCCAGATCGCCCACCGAGAACCAGAGGGCCTCCACTCGGGGCCCCGATCCGGTGGAAAAGACCCCCACCAGGGCCAGCAGGAAGGGAACCGCGACGCCAAAGACCGACAGAGGCCCCGTCCAGCGATCGACAAAAGCTCGGTATTCCGGCCCCAGTCGCGTGTGCAGAGCCGCTGCCAGCAGCAGGACCACGGCCACTCCCAGAGTGGTGAAGGGCATCAGCACGAGAAGAGCGTCACTCACGGCCTCACCCCCTCAGGAAGTCGATCCGGCCGACATCGGTGGTGCCAAAACGGCGGAAGATCGCAAGGATGAGCGCGAGTCCCACGGCCGCTTCGCAGGCGGCAATGCTGATGCCGACCAGCGCGAAGACCTGCCCGGTCATCAGCTCCGGCTCCCACAACCGCGAGAAGGCCACGAAGTTCAGGTTGGCCGCATTCATCAGGATCTCCACCGAAATCAGCAGAGTGATGGCGTTCCGGCGGGTGAGCACGCCGTAGGTGCCGATGGCGAAGAGCAGCCCGGAGAAGACCAGAACCAGAGTCACAGCCGCTCTCCCCTCACGATGACCAGCGCCGCCACCACCGCCGCCAGCAGAATTATTCCGATCACCTCGAAGGCCACCAGTTGCTGATCCAGAAAGGCCCGGCCCAGGAAGGCCACGGTTTCCCCGGGGACCTCTCCGGCCTCCGGCAGGTCCGCTCCAAAGGCGGCCCAGACCAACCAACCGCCCACGGCGTAGGCGACGACCGCGCCCAATCCCCGGTGCTCCGAAACGGCCAGAGGATGCTTCTGGCCGACCGCCGAAAGCATCAACGCGAACAGGATCAGCACCACGACGCCGCCCACGTAGACGAAGATCTGGATCAGCGCCACGAAGTCGGCCGCCAAGAGATAGAACTGCCCGGCGATCGCCGTGAGGAAGGCCCCAAAGGCCACGATGCTGCGCATCAGGTAACGGGTGAGCACCGCGGCGAGCGCGGCAAGCACGGCAATCCCGCCGAAGACGGCGAACAGCGCAATCTGAACGTCGCTATCCAACAAGTTAGAACACCGCCTTCATGACGAGCCCGGCGAGCAGCAGGTTGACCAGCGACAGCGGAAGGAAGTACTTCCAGGCCAGGGCCATCAGCTGATCCTGGCGGAAGCGGGGTAGCGTGAAGCGGAGCACGACCGCGAAGAAGATGATGACCGCGGTCTTCAGCACGAACCAGACCACCGGCGGCAGAAACGGGCCAAGCCCGCCTCCAAAGAAGAGGGCGACTGCAAAAGCGCTGGCCGTGGTGAGCGAAGCGTATTCGCCCAGGAAGAACAACGACCAGCGAAAACCGGAGTACTCGGTGTGGAAGCCGGCCACCAGTTCGGATTCCGCCTCGGGGATGTCGAAGGGGACCCGGTTGACCTCGGCCAGCGTGGTGACCACGTAGATAACAAAGCTGAGCGGTAATAGCAGCACGAACCAAGTGGTGTCGGCCTGGGCCTCGATCAACCTGGCCGAACTCAGGCTGCCGGCAAGCATGACCACGGTGACCACGGCGAGCGTTCGGGGAATCTCGTAGCTGATGAACTGGGCGGAGGCACGCAGCCCCCCCAGGAAGGAGTAGTTGTCGTAAGAAGCCCAACCGGCGAGCAGAAGGCCCACGCCGGTGACGCTGGGCACCGCCAGAAAGTAGAGGATGCCCACGTTCAAGTCGCGGATGACCATGGGCACGCCGAAGGGCACCACCACGAATGCCATGATCGCGGGCACCACCACCAACAGCGGGGCCAGGCGAAAGGCTAGGGCGTCCGCCGCCGCCGGCCGGACGTCCTCCTTGACCGCAAGTTTTACCACGTCGACCAGGGTCTGCAGTAGGCCGTGCGGCCCGGTTTCCATGGGGCCCAGCCGTCCCTGAATCCGGGCGGAGACCTTGCGCTCCACGTAGACGTAGACGGCGGTCAGCGCGCCCACCATGGTGAAGACCACAACCCCCCAGAAGAATCCCAGCAGGAGCAGCCCATACCAGTTGTCATGGAACCAGTTGGTGTCGATCCAGGGCAGCTCCAACCAACTCAGGTCCAGCCAATCGAAATCCAACCAGTCCGGCCAGTTCACTTCCACACCAGAGCTCCCTTACGCCAGGCGTAGAAGAGCCCGTCGGCCACCAGCACGATGAAGATGCCGGCCTTGAGCAGGTCCATCCAGGAAGCGTCGCGCAGCACGGGGCTGACGGCGAAGAGCAGCACGGTCTCGACCTCGAAGACGATGAAGACCAGGGCGAAGTTGTAGTAGGCCATGTGAAAAGGGCGCCGCGGAGCCGTCGTCTGCACCACCCCGGACTCGTAGGGTTCGATCTTCACGGCCGACGGGTGCTGGGGGCGAATGTAGCGGAAGAGCAACAGGGGAACCATCGGGAGCAGAAGCCCGGCAACACCAAAACCGAGCAAGAAAAATACGTCGGCAAGGAGCTCCTCGCTCAACGCCCGCGCCACCTCCCGTATCGTTCTGGCTTTCCTCCCTCCGCAGACGCTACCCTATCCCTCAGAGAGCAGCACCCGGCGACCCTGCCCCCCTGGCCTGCGGAGGCGAAGTCCGAAACCCCATACCCCGACCTTTCGGGACGTAATCAGCGGCAAAGACGTGTTTGGGGAGCAGAGCGACCGGGCAATCTTGGCTGACGCGGAGGCCACGCTGCGCGAAGTACAACGCTCATGGAGGCAGACCAATAGAGGAGAAGGATCGGGAGCCCGAGGTGCGCGAGCGCGCCGAAGACCCGCGGGAGCAGGCCGAGGACCCCACCTTCCCGGTGGACGGAGCGGGGGAGGTCGACCACCCGGCCGAGCAACCGGACGAGCCGCTCAAGGAGCCGCCGCCGCTCAGTCCCTGGTTGAACAACGGCGTCATCGTCCCCACCCAGGCGCCCGTCCACGATTCCTACGGGCCCCTGGTGATCGGTCCCGGGATCGTCGTTCACTCCGTCGAAGACGTGCTCGAGTGGGTGCGGAGCCACTCCCTCTGGATGCTGATGTTTGGATTGGCCTGCTGCGCCATCGAGATGATGCACGCCAACGCCTCCAAGTTCGACCTCGACCGTTTTGGCATCATGCCGCGAGGCTCACCAAGGCAATCGGACCTGTTAATCGTTTCGGGAACCGTCACCTACAAAGTCGCCCCCATGGTGAAGCGCGTCTACGAGCAGATGGCGGAGCCCCGCTGGGTGATCGCCATGGGTAACTGTGCGACCGCGGGCAGTCTCTACTTCCACGACGGCTACAGCGTGGTCAAGGGGGTCGACCAGGTGATTCCTGTCGACGTCTACGTTTCCGGGTGCCCGCCACGCCCCGAGGCACTGATCGACGGCATCGTCGAGCTTCGCCGGCTGATCGAGGGTAAGCCGACCGACCGCGGACGAGAGGGACGGTCGTGACGAGCGACAGAGCCAACCAGCAGCGCCAGGCCCGGGACGAGCTTTGCGAGGCTTTGGGCGTGCGTCTGAGCGGCCAAATCAACTGCGCCCTGACCGGACCCGACGAGGTCCTGCTCGTCCGACTGGAGCTCGATCAGTATCGGCCGGCCGCGGAGACCCTGTGGGATCGCGGGCTCGACCGGCTGGACTTCCTCACCTGTGTGGACTGGCGCGATCACTTCACCCTCACCCTCCAGGTCTACTCGATGGATAGCGGGGCGGTCGCCCGGCTCGCCTGCGACCTACCCCGGGACGGGGTGCCGGCTCCAACCATCTCCGACCTGTGGTTCCTTGCCAATTGGGAAGAACGGGAAGCTCACGACATGTTCGGTCTGATCTTCGAGGGCCATCCCGACCTGCGCCGCATCCTCCTGCCCGAGGCGTGGGAGGGCCACCCCCTGCGCAAGGATTACGTGGACCGCGTGGGCATCGAACGGCCCCAGTATTTTTGATGGAGAACATGAACACGCCCGGTAGGCAGCCTGAGCCTGACGGCCTGCGGCCGGAAACCCTCGTCCCCGAAGAAGGCGTGGAAGGCTTCGAGGACGTCAACGATTTCCTGATCAACATCGGCCCGCACCACCCGGGCACGCACGGGGTCATGCGCATGATCACTCGGCTGGACGGCGAGCGAGTGGTCGGCCTGGACACCCGTATCGGCTATATGCACCGCTCCTTGGAGAAGATTGCCGAGAACCGCACCTATCACCAGGTGGTGGCCTTCACCGACCGCACCGTGGATTATCTGGCCGCCATGCACAACGACTGGGTCTACTGCATGGCCGCGGAGAAGCTCATGGGCGTCGAGGTGCCCGAACGCGCGGAGTACCTGCGGGTGATCGTGGGCGAGCTCAATCGCATATCGAGCCACCTGCTCTCCCTGGGCGCTCTCGGCCTGGACAGCGGGGCGATGACCTACTTCCTGTGGACCCTGATGGCCCGCGAGAAAGTCGTGGGTCTCTTTGAGCAACTCTGCGGCGCCCGCCTCACCTACGTCTACATGAGGATCGGCGGGGTGATGTACCAGCCCCCCGAAGGCTGGGTCGAGAGGGCGAACGAAGTGGTCCGCGAGGTCGTGGACGAATTGCCCCGATACCGCAGGCTGTTCCACGACAACTACATCTGGCATTTGCGCTCCAAGGACATCAGCACGCTCACCCCCGAGGAAGCCCGGCGAATCAACGCGCAAGGCCCGACGCTACGCGCGGCCGGAATCAAATGGGATCTGCGCAAGAACCTGCCCTACTCGATCTACGACCGTTTTGAGTTCGACATCCCGGTGGGCACCACCGGCGATGTCTACGACCGCACCGAGGTGCGCTACGACGAGATCCTCGAGAGCGCCCGCATCGTCAGGCAGGCGCTCGCGGATATTCCCCCCGGTCCGGTGTTGGCCCACCGCATCGCGCGGGTTCCCTCTCCCCCGCCCGGCGAAGCCTATGCCCGGATGGAATCCCCTCGGGGAGAAATCGGCTGCTACCTGGTCAGCGACGGCAGCCACAAGCCTTACCGGATGAAGTGGCGGGGCGCCTCCTTCCACAACGTGCAGATGCTGCCGGAGATGTCCATCGGCTATACCCTCTCGGACCTGATCAACATCGTCGGCACCATCGACCCGGTGATGGGAGACGTCGACCGATGAGGCTCGGGGACGTCTTCCGCCCCTGGACCAGCATCCTCAAAGGGACCGGGGAAACGCTCAAGCAGATGATCGCACCCCCGACCACCATCCAGTATCCCCGGGAACCGGCTCAGGTCGATGCGCGCTGGCGCGGGCCGTTGCGCTACCGCGGAGTGATGGACGATCAGGACCCCCCGGTTACCGACGCCGGCCCACTCGACTTCAACGACCTGCTCAACGAGCTCCACGACCAGCAGAAGGTGGCCCCTTGTATCGGCGGCTGCCCCGGGAACGTAGACGCCCGCGGGCAAAACGCTTTGGTTGCCGCGGGCCGTGAAGTCGAGGCTTATGTCAACACACGACGCCGCAACATCCTTCCTGCGGTGCTGGGCTACGTGTGCCCGGCGCCCTGCGAGGACGTCTGCCGGCGCTCCCATCTGGACGATCCCATCGCCATCCGTCAGCTGCACCGCCACTGCTACGAAGTCTACGATCGAGAGGTACGGCACCCGGGTCACCTGAAAAACTTGGTGTGGCGCGAGGAGAAGGTGGCCATCATCGGGGCCGGACCGGCCGGGTTGGCCGTAGGTTACGACCTCATCCAGATGGGCTACCGCGCCATCATCTACGAGCGCGAGGAGATCCCCGGCGGCCTGCTGGTGACGAGCGTGCCGCTCTACCGACTGCCCCGCGACGTGGTCGCCAAGGAGATCGAGGACCTGGTCGAGATGGGCCTGGAGATCCGCACCGGCGTCGAGGTGGGCAAGGACATCACTCTGGACGAACTGCGCAAGACTCACGACGCCGTGGTGGTGGCCGTGGGCTACTCAGCCGGCCGCAAGCTTCCCCTCCCCGGGACGGACGCGCCGGGCGTCTGGTCGGCCCTTGATTTTCTCTACGCCTACACCATGAACAAGGGCTGCGACGTGGGAGACACCGTGGTCACCATCGGTGGAGGTGACGTAGCCGCCGACTGCTCGCGCAGCGCCCTGCGCTGCGGAGCCAAGAAGTCGATCCAAGCCATGCTCGAGATCCGCGAAGGGATGCCCGGCCAGGACATCGAGGTGGAGGGCGCCATCGAGGAGGGCGTCAAACTCATGCACCGCTGGGGACCCGACTCGGTCATCGTCGAGGACGGCAAGGTCACCGGCATCAAGCTCAAGAAGATCTCCAGCCGCTTCGACGAGACCGGCAAATGGAATCCCCAGTTCACCGGGCAGTCAAAGATCGTAAAATGTGACACCGTTATCTTCGCCGTGGGCCAGCGGCTGGACATCGATTTTCTCAAAGGCACCGGGGTGAAGTACGACAACGTCGGCCGCCCCCTGGTGGATCCGGTGACCGGCGAGTGCGGGGTCGAAGGTTTGTTCCTGGCAGGCGATGTGGCAACCGGCCCCAAGACCATCATCATCGCCATGGGCCAGGGACACGAGACCGCGATCAGCGTCCACCGGCAGATTCAGGGCGAGCCCATCACCGAACCCGGCCGGCTCCCTCCCGTGCACCCGCCCGAGTACTACCTCCAGG
>Ga0209386_1001193_pt1 | contig 11019 bp, 4 predicted proteins | sample NGEPertwo_FD_184510 | JGI IMG/M metagenome (GOLD analysis project Ga0209386, IMG submission 184510) | Arctic peat soil microbial communities from the Barrow Environmental Observatory site, Barrow, Alaska, USA - NGEE Permafrost154B-two... | ecosystem: Environmental > Terrestrial > Soil > Wetlands... | reverse complement strand
AGTGATTGAACCCGTTTTGGTTACTGTACTGCAGCCGCCTGTTAAGGTAATTGTGTAGTTAAATGTTCCCGCAGCTGTCGGTGTTCCGCTGATCGTTACCGTATTCGATGCAAATGCTCCAGATACACCAGCAGGTAATCCGCTGTAAGTTGCACCAGTTGCACCGGTGGTTGTATAGGTAATATTTGTAATTGCCGTGCTGATACATTTGGTTTGAGCATCCGTTCCACCAGCAGAACTTAGTGTTATTGTATTAGCAGGAGTAACCGTGATCGTACCTGTAGCATTGACCGTACCGCAACCACCAGATAACGGGATGGTGTAATTAAATGTACCACTTGCGGTTGGAGTTCCTGTAATTGTGATTGTGTTTGAGGCAAAAGCTGCAGTCACGCCAGCGGGTAAACCAGAAGGCGTTCCAATACCAGTTGCCAGTGTTGTGACATGGGTAATTGATGTCAGGGCAGTATTGATACACAGGGTAGGCGTTGCAGATGCTGCCGCTGCAGTCATGTTCGCAGTAACGGTGATTAGTGTTGCTGTGGAGCTATTATTGCACCCGCCCGAATTCACAGTTCTTCTATACCATGTAGTAGCAGCCAGTGCACCCGGTGCATAACCGATTGTATTGCTTGTTCCCGATTCAGTTACAAATCCTGTAACGGCATTGGTTGTACTGCTTTCCCAAAGGTAAGTATAGGTTCCGTTTCCTCCAGTCGGAGTTGTTCCTGTCAGGGCAGCAGGTGTATTGCCTGTACAAATTACCTGTGTTGAACCAATTGAATTATTTGCAATTACAGGATTAACTTTGACAAGAATAATTGAAGAAATATCGCTACATCCTCCCGAAGAAACTGTTCTTCTATACCAGGTTGTTTGCGTTAAAGCACCAGGTGTATAATTTTGTAAATTATTTGTTCCGGATGCAGCTACAAAACTACCCGAAGTACCAGTTGTGCTACTCTCCCAAAAATAAGTATAAACTCCATTTCCACCAGTGGGCAATGTACCGCTTAGTATTCCCGGCGTATTTCCTGCACATATGGGCTCGGTATAGGTTCCCAATACATACAACCTTTTACCGGTACCAACACAGGGATCTCCGAAAACACCATTCGTTGCAGGTATTGTTGCTGCATTGTTGCCGATTAGATATCCCTCTGATACTGATTGACTCGTCAATGAATTACATCCGCCCAATGTAAATGCAGGACAGGTGCCGTTTGGAGTACCATAACTTGCAAAGTTAACATTTATGAAAATCGTTCCGGAAGGAGCTGTCATAATTGCATTGCCGTTTTCGTTGGCTGTTGAGCAGATATCTCCATGAACACCATTTATATTATCTACTGAATTATTTCCAATCAGAGAATATACGATCATCATAACTGCATTCGATGTAGCAGGGTTCCCAGTCGCACAAACGGAATTTGAAGTCATCAAACATGTAATGACATCATTATTTGCTAACAATGACGTAGTGTAAATTGTACTATTAGTCCCGACATCAGTCCCATTTAACTTCCACTGGTATGCTGGAGTTGTTCCTTCGTTTACAGGAGTAGCTGTAAAAGTAACAGCGGTTTCGGTACAAACTGTTGTTGCAGAAGCTGATATACTTACACTTGCTGGCAGATTAGGATTAACAATCATTACAATTGCATTGGATGTGGCAGGACTTCCAGTTGAGCAAGGCGATGCATTTGAAGTCATGACACATGTCACACTGGCACCGTTTGTTAATGTGGCATTTGTATAGGTTGGTGAATTTGTCCCTACATTAGTAGCACCTAGTTTCCACTGATAAACAGGAGTTGTACCACCGTTAACAGGAGTTGCTGTAAAAGTAACAGAGGTTCCGGCACAGACTGTCGTTGCAGAAGCTGCTATACTTACACTTGCAGGCAGATTAGGATTAACAATCATTACAATTGCGTTAGATGTGGCCGGACTTCCAGTTGAACAAGGCGATGCATTTGAAGTCATGACACATGTCACACTGGCACCGTTTGTTAATGTGGCATTTGTATAGGTTGGTGAATTTGTCCCTACATTAGTAGCACCTAGTTTCCACTGATAAATAGGAGTTGTACCACCGTTAACAGGAGTTGCTGTAAAAGTAACAGAGGTTCCGGCACAGACTGTCGTTGCAGAAGCTGCTATACTTACACTTGCAGGCAGATTAGGATTAACGATCATTACAATTGCGTTGGATGTGGCCGGACTTCCAGTTGAGCAAGGCGATGCATTTGAAGTCATGACACATGTCACACTGGCACCGTTTGTTAATGTGGCATCTGTATAAGTTGGAGAATTAGTCCCGACATTAATAACGCCTACTTTCCATTGATAAACAGGCGTTGATCCTCCGTTAACAGGAGTTGCAGTGAATGTAACAGAAGTGCCGGCACAAACTGTCGTTGCAGAAGCTGCTATACTGACACTGGCTGGCAACAGCGGATTAACAATCATGTTTATTACACCGCTGGTCGCAGGACTTCCTGTTGCGCAGGTAGCGTTCGAGGTCATTTTTACCGTTATGGCATTGCCATTGGTTAATGCCGTTGAAGTATAAGTTGCATTTGTTTCACCGCTGATCAGTGTCGCTCCATTGTACCACTGGTAATTTGGCGTTGTCCCTCCGTTTGTTGGAGTGGCAGTAAAAGTAACAGAGGTCCCTGCACAAATAGCTCCTGCCGGAACAGCAGCAATGCTGACACTGGCTGGTAACAGCGGATTAACATTTAATGTAACCGACTGACTATTTGTACAACCACTGGCATTTGTTACTGTATAGGTAATTACCGAAGTTCCCGCACTAACACCAGTTATAAGTCCAGTTGCATTAACTGTAGCTACTGCGGGTGTTGCGCTTGACCATGTACCACCGGCTGTTACATCTGATAATTGGGTTGTTGAACCAATACAAACTACTGCAGTACCGTTGATGGCCGCAGGTGCCGGTGGTAACGCATTCACCGTTACAGTTTGTGTGGCTGTACTTATACATCCTTTAGCATTTGTTACCGTATAGGTAATTACCGATGTTCCAGCTGCAACACCTGTTACTAACCCAGTAGGACTAATGGTCGCTACTCCCGTAGATGCGCTTGTCCAGGCTCCTCCGGAGGTTGCATCTGATAATTGAGTTGTTAACCCAACACACACTGTTAGCGTTCCAGTTATTGCTGCTGGTGCGGGTGGTAAGGCATTCACCGTCCAACTTACGATGTTAGCGGTTGATGTTGTACAATTCGAACCCGTTGCGGTTCGGAAGGTTTGAATATCAACTGAAGTATGCCCCATCGTGCTAAGGAATGAACCAGAGAGGTATGGTAACCATCCACCGCCATCAAAGCGGGATTGCAGCACATCCGTGATTGTTCCTGCTCCGCCTGAACCGGCAGTTGCAGTTGCCAATAAGGTTGTACCAGCACAAACTGCCCCTGCTGCGTTATTGGGTGTTAGTGTACCTGAAGTAGGTACCGCATTTATTGTCCAGCTTACCAATGCAGTTGCTGATGTTGGACAACCAGATCCGGTTGCTGTTCGGTAGGTTTGAATATCAATTGAAGTATGACCGGTAGTATTCAGGCTTGTTCCTGAAGTATAAGTTGTCCAGGCGCCACCATCAAACCGGTATTGTAATATATCGGTAATAGTTCCTGCACCACCTGCACCGGTAGTCGCCATGGCTGATACAATTGTTCCGGCACAAACTGCACCAACAGCTGGCGTGGGAGTCAAGGTACCCGAAGTCGGTGCCGGACTAAAGGTCATGCTAACCGTATTGGATGTAGCTGGATTTCCTGAAACACAAGGAGTCGCGCTTGAAATCAGCACACAGGTGATCTGATCTCCGGTTACAGGGATATAAGAATAGGTAGCGCTATTAGTTCCTACATTGGCGCCATTGACTTTCCACTGGTAAGCCGGGGTAGTTCCCCCATTGGAAGGAGTTGCTGTAAAGGTGACTAAAGTATTGTAACAAACAGGATTTGCCGAAGCAGCGATACTCACGCTTACCGGCAAAGTCGCATTAACCGTGACTTTTGCGTTACCTGCAATAGTTGTTGAACAGGCTGGTCCGGTTTGATAAGCAACGCTTACCAGGTTATAGTTAAAAGTCCCTGCAGTAGTTGTTGGAGCTGCTACCGTTGCGGTGGTGCTGGTTCCTACATTGATCGTTGCCGGATTTATTCCATTTATATTGTACGTGATCGTAATCGGAAATGCCTGAGGATTTGTAAAAGTTACAACTGGAGCAGCAGCATTTTGGCAGACAGAAGTTGTTCCACTGATACTTGCGGTAATGGTTGGACGAAATGTTATGATCCTGTTGGCAATTGCATCGCAATTTCCCAGAGCTGCTACGACATTAGTTTTCAACTGTAGAGTAACGATGCCACTGTAATTGACTGCTGGTGTAAAGGTAACAGCAGCCGGATTGGCTGTCTGGGAAGTAGAACTCAAAGTTCCACTTCCAGATAGAATAGACCAGGCACCGGTAGTTGCACCGCCGGATACTGTTGCTAAGGATAAAGCCATTGCTGCAGGCGATGCTGACTGACAGCCTAAATCAGGACCACCTGGATTACTAGTTGGCCCATTAACAGTTATTGTAATAGGTGTAGTATAAACAGAATTACATGCAGTTCCAATTGTTCTTCTTTGATAGCTTGTTGTTTCATAAAGTGCTGGTGGTTGATATGTAGCACCAATTTCACCGGGAATCGTAGCATAACTTCCGGATGCATTTGTTTGCCATTCATACGAGATGCCATTCGTACCTGCAGTTGTAGACGTGATTGTAGTAGGGGTGTAGCCACGACAAATCGTTTGTGCATTTCCAATCGCGCCTGCAGTGGGAGGAGGAACAATTGTAACTACCCCTGAAGCTGTTGCAGGACAGACTTGTTGAAAAATAATATCATCAATTGCAAAATCATTTCCGCCTGCTGCCAGATTAAGATTTCTTAAATCTAATTTTGCGGTATTATTTGCCCCTGAATTCCAGTTATAAACAAATTGTTTCCACGTACAGGTAGTGGCATCTGCAGTATAAGAAGCTCCCAGTGCTGCATCGTTTACATATAGTTGTGATTGGGAGGGACTTTGCGGATTAACACTTTGAACCCAATAAGTAAACTGGTAGTCGGTATTTGGCACTACATTTACCGTTTGTGTCCAAATATTTTTAGAATTAGCTGCTCCGTTAATAACCATTTGCAAAGTACCTGAAGGTGTATGATCGGCACATGGAGAAAAATTGCCATGAACAGAGGCTGGGCTTGCAACTATTGTATAGACTCCTTCAGGTTGAAGAGCTGTAGGGGTAGGAACAACGTATCCATAACTGCTGCCAAATCCAATATTCCCTAATTCAAAATCACCGTTGGCAACCAGGTTAATTCCACTTAATGCGCTTCCCGTCACTGTGTAAGTTCCCGCATCTGTAGCAGCAATATTATTGATGACCACATTCGGAAGCAACGAATAAAAACCATTCGGACCTTGCCAGTACTGATTGGTAATACCGGCACCTATACTTGTTAGGTTCAATGTCGATCCAAGACAGACATTTCCTGCACCGCTAACAGAAATGGACGCTGGAGGAATAATTACAGCGAGAACCGCAGTTCTTGGAGTAGTACAACTGCCACTGGTGGCATCGATATAGTAAGTTGTAGTTGATGAAAGGTTTGGGGTTGTATAGGCCGCACCAGTGGTTAAAAAGGTTCCGCCTGCGTCATACCAGTTAATAGTCCCTGCAGAAGCGTTTGCTCCTAAACTAACTGTCCCTGGACCGCAACGGCTTCCCGAAGAACCAATGATGGTTGGTAAAGTCGGAGAATTTATGACCACGTTCGCTGAGGCTGAAGATGTACAACCAGCACTATTGGTAACGGTGAAATTATAGGTGCCGGATGAAAGAGTTGTGACCGTATTACTCGATCCTGTACCCGAAATATTTCCCGGATTAATCGTCCAGGTTCCTGCAGGCAAACCGCTTAAGACTACACTTCCTGTTGTAAGTGTGCAGTTTGGTTGGGTGATCGCACCAGTTGTTGGGGCGGCGGGTGGTGATGGCAGGGCATTAATGACCACATTAGCTGAGGATACCGAAACGCATCCACCTGCATTTGTTACTGTATATGTATAAGTTCCTGCTCCAAGTCCTGAAATTGTTACACTTGTACCTGTCCCGGTAGAAGTTACTGCCCCTGGATTTCGTGTTAATGTCCATGTACCTGATGATGGCAAGCCACTTAATATAACACTTCCAGTAGCAAGGGCACAGGTTGGTTGGGTTACTGTACCTATTGACGGAGCCGAGGCAATCGGAGAAACTGTTATTTGTTGGCTCACGCAACCGGTTGTATTACAAGTTCCTTCCGCGCGTACAAAATAGGTAGTTGTTACCCCTGGACTAACTGTAATTGAAGGTCCGCTACCAACAAATGTACCTCCACAACTTCCTGTATACCATTTATAGTCGGCTCCATTTGCTAATACGCCTCCAACCTGAGTTAATGTTGTTGAGCTTCCTAAACAAATAGTCGTCGTACCTGAAATTGAAGTTGGAGCTGTGGACGAAGCAGTACCAACCGGAGTAATCGTAAGTGATTGGTTTGATCCACCACCGTATTCGCGATGTCTTACCTCAATTGTTGATGTTGTTGTGAGATATCCTGTCCAGATATTGGTGTGTACATCACAACAACCCACATGTTCAAAAACCTGGATTCCATTAACGTAAACGCGGACATCGTCATCATGACTGGGTATATCTAACTGATAGTAGCCACAGGTAAAATTTGTCCGTTTTGAAACCACAGCATGGTTATCATTTGGTATAGGACACCCTTGCCAACCGGGTGCAGCCGAAGGAGACAGGCCTGTGCCCCATTGGCTTGTGGTGACATATGACAGCGCGCTTTCGGTATAATAACCAAAATATGTTCCTGTAAGATCAATATTTCCACCATTATAACCATATACATTCCATACCCCGTTTCCGAATATGGCAGGATTCCCAACTGGAGTACAAGCAGCTGTGGTTGTTCCGGAAATTACGAAATTATTTATTAAAAAGTAATTTGCATTACCAAGATTCCATCCGTAAATTCTTATATACAATGTTTGCCCATTACTAACATCATAATCTAATCCATTAATTGTTGTTGCTGTTAATGGAATATTTGTATTGTTGAAATTTGTATTGCCAATGTTAGTATAAGTTGAAAAGGAAGCATCTGTTGATAACAAAATAGAGATATACATATTCCCTCCATTAAATACGCTTCTGCCGAAAGATATTGATGCAATATTCAAGTTATTTCCACTCGTAGGTGCCAATGTAAATTGTAAATAATCATTATTCGCAATTGAATTATTAAAATTGTCCTGATTATAAGCATTAGAATAATATACATTGCTATTAAAACCTACATTATTTAGACCAGAACCATTTGCAAAATTCGTTCCGGTAACATTTCCTGTAATTGTTGCATTAGTATTTGTAGTTAAATTCCATGTTGCTTTTGCGGCTTGCGCCCATGCATTAATGTTTATACCTAACAAAAGGGAAAGCAGGACAATAAAGGAGAAGATTTTTTTCGATAAATACACTTTGCGTATCATAGGCTTTGAGCTTTAAAGTGAGAAACTAGTGTAAAACTCAAGTCGATATGTATTGAATCCTTGTGTGAATAGGTAATTAGGAAAAATTCAAATATTTTAATTTTCTCGGGTGGTGGAACTGTGTAAGTCATCCAAATCTGTAGAGAAAAGACAGACACCGCTTTTTTAACCTCTATTATCGGTTGTATTTTGGCTATATCGAATTTTGGTAGATCCGAACCAGTAGTTTTAATACACTGGCTAACTATTATTTCTCTTTCATTTTTCCTTGATAATTTATCGAATGCCGAAATCGATTTTACTCCTACGGCAAAAAAAGGCTCACTCGATTTCCCCCACCCAAAATTATAAATCCCTGGCAGCAATAGAAATGCAGTCAGGAAAATAATCGAAAGGAAAAAAGTCTTGAGCGGAATTAATCGGCACGAGGATATTTTCGCGTTTTGCGAGTTCAGATGAAAGGGAAGCGAAATGTGTGGAAGTGGAGACCTTCCCATTTTGAGTATTTAAGTTTTAGTTAACGTAAGGGCAAAATTGCTTCAGCGTATTTTTCTGCTTTAGTGTCTGATTGTGATGTATAAGTTATTTTTAAGTTTCCACTGCGAAAATCAACTTTGGCCTTATTGTCAAGTTCCATTTGAAACCTTCTTACGGAGTTCGGAGTATATACTGCTATTCCTCTTACAATGCCCACCTGCGTAATGACTGTTGTTGGGGAAATATGTTCGACAAGGATATCTCCATATACCGACATATTGCCTGTACGGTTGAAAGCGAATTGAAGAACCGGGATCGTATCGTTGATGATCTCTAATTTAAGATCCGAAAGGTTTACCTTCATTGTTGACACACCGACTCGGATAATAACGGGAATTGTGATCCCGAAGATAGGGATAAGTCGAACCCCCACGGTAGTTGAATCTTTCTTCACCTCTTCACTACCCAGGGCTGTCTGTTTCGGAACAGCCCTAAAATAAACATGCGAACGATACTCTCCGGGAGCCAACTGATCGAGTCGGCTCGCCTGCATCTTCACCACTTGTGACTCTCTGGGTGCAAGGGTAACGGAACGGGGAAAGAATCTCAAATTCTTATCGGCAAAATTCTGTCCCGGATCGGGAATAGTAACTTCTTCAAATGAACCATCCTCACGCATCCGGTAATTCATAATGGATACATTGTATTTGGCTGTATCGATACCGGTATTGGCCAGTATAAGATCCTGCGTCCGTTTGTTCCCTTCAAACACCACACGTCTGGGAGTAATCAGCAAATTGCCCTGTGCAAATGAGTGCACAGGAAAAATCATTGTCAATAAAATGATTCCTGAAAATAACAGACCAAAGTTTTTGATCGTAGGATAGTTTGCTTTATGATTCATAAATCCTGATTTGCACATATGTTCGAAGGTTGATATAATGGCAATAAATATACAAAATTATAGATAATTACTTAGGATTTTAATGTTTAAGCGAATGAGTGTATTTCTAACCCTGATTTACAATATTGAAGAACAAAAAATTATTGTTTATTGCTGATGATGAACAATATGTCATATCGCCTACAATACAGGAAAAGAAACATTACAATAAACAATAGCGAATAAATTAGTCCTAATGACTAATTGTAAGAGAATGTAATGGCGTAGGTTCCGGCATAGATTCCGACCGGATTGGCAGACATATCTCCCACGTTCAGCACGGCACCCACACGAACCGTCATAGCACCGCCCTCCAGTTTCCCAACTCCAATACCGGGAGCAGGATATGAGGTCCAATCGGATACCTCCATGGTTTTTGCGTTAAGCGTATTGATTAATACGGCTGGTGCAGATGGGAGAGTAATTGAAAAAGTAGCGTCATACTCGCCCGTGATATAAAAGCTAGCCGAGTTATGTGAGCCACCTCCCAGAACAACCGAACCTCGAGCGGTACGTACACCATCAGGAGTCAACACCACTTTACCACCATCTGTTTCCGGCGAGAATCGACCAAAGTTTAACTGTGCCGTTTCAGTAGCAGTTAACGCAGCAATAACCTCTGCAAAAGCCTGTGCCGTAACACTAGCCTGAGCTCTTACTTTTGTAACGGATAATCCGTATAAAAAAGCAAGGCAAAAAATTAGCAACGTTAATCTATTTATTTTGCTTTGCATAGGAGTAAATTTTTTAAAAAGAAGACCCGATCCGAAATTAGATCGGGTCTTATAGAGTAGGATGCAGAATAGCCTAATCAACCTCAAAATGAACTCAAATTGCTATAAAACACCACTAAATCAATAAACTATTCATAAGCCACTACAACATTGAATCCTGCATTGGTATAAACTCCAGCCGTTTGTGCTGCCTTAGTACCTACAGCAAGCGAACCTCCAATGTAAAAGTCTGGAACTGAAGTGATAGAATTTCCAGTCTTACCTGTACTACATGTAAGAGTTGCTACCATTTTAGGTGCAGCACCATTTGTAAGATCAACAGTTGCTGGGTAATTAATGCTATAACTAGAACCACTTTGCCCGCCAACAGAAAATTTAACATTTGAAAATGTTCCAATACAAGTTGTTGTCCCATCGGGTGTGCGTGTTGCAGCAGCGGTTGTCGATATAACGACATTACTTGCCGCTACACCAGGTACAATTGAACCAAAATCAAGATTATTGGTCTTTGTAACACTTAATGGACCAATAATGGTTGCTGAAGATGTTGCCGATGTTGTTACAGAATTTTGTCCAAAAGAAACAGCTGTGAAACCTAAGATAACGACAGCGAGAGCGAGTAATTTTTTCATGTTTTTACTTTGTTTTAATTTTAAATTGAGTGTAATAAATTATTAATTTTTTAAGAGTTTTTATTGTCTACGCTGGTAGTCTTGCAAACACTGTGCCAATCGATTTTACAATCACAATAAAGTTTGTTAACCTACTTTTACGCCGTTTGTAAGCAATTGACAATAAGATACTGGCGCATCCTAAATATAATCATTACAAATAACAATCAACAGCCGATTGACTTCCCGACGGCTATGTTGATGGAAAGTAATTTCACACAGTGTAAAAAAAATATTTGCAATTATTATTTAAAGCAATTCTACGGAGCAGTTGCAACCCTTCAGGTACTGCAACCCTTCGAGCGGTCGCAGACCCTCGAAGCGGTTTATTGGAACGTAGGAGAGAGTGGGCAAAAGGGCGAAAGGGCGAGGAGGAGACCGGGAGAATAGGAGATGGAGAGAAGAGGCGAAGGGAAGACGGGGTGTCTTGTCCTGAAATAGGTTTACAGAAAAAGTAAACTAAAATCAGGATTATGAAGACAAAAGTAAACTGTTTTCCGGATGAATTAAAGTTAAAGGTAGTTCAAGAGTATATGAGCACCGATGTGAG
>Ga0209386_1001191_pt1 | contig 11021 bp, 9 predicted proteins | sample NGEPertwo_FD_184510 | JGI IMG/M metagenome (GOLD analysis project Ga0209386, IMG submission 184510) | Arctic peat soil microbial communities from the Barrow Environmental Observatory site, Barrow, Alaska, USA - NGEE Permafrost154B-two... | ecosystem: Environmental > Terrestrial > Soil > Wetlands... | reverse complement strand
GTTCCTCCGCCGCCCTTGACAAAACCCAAAATCTATCTTAAAAAGCATTTAAGGATTGAGAAAAGATAAATTTTGTAGATTTGTATTAGGCTTAATTTTAATCAGACAGACTTCAAATTACACTCCCCCTTTTCGATCCCTGTGAACAGGTAACCCTTCTCTAAAATTCTCTCCAAAACTGTGGCAATAATACCCGGAAGTCAGGAAATGGCATCCGCACGTGACACAATGGCATCCGGCGAGGAAGCAATGATATCCGCACGCGGCACAATGGAATCCGAGGATGAAGCAATGACGTCCGCACGTGACACAATGGCATCCGACGATGAAGCAATGACGTCCGAACATGAAGCAATGGCTTCCGGCAGTGGGAAATGGTGTTCGTAGATCAGAAAATAAAAGAATTTCATTTCAAAATATTACCCTCACATGAAATAGCCATGACTAAAAAGTCAAAAACTGTAGATGAGAATTAAATCATGGCTATTAGCTTCGCTGATCTTCGATTCCATCTGACCTTTAAAAACAAATTATATACAGATGAATCAATGGTTTGGTTAAGCCGGCTATTTGCATATTTCGTAAAAAAATCTTGAAAATTTGATGCCGATTTATTTGCACTTTTAATTGATAGTTTTTATTTTTGATTTAGTATTTGGCATTGTTTAATTAAAACCTCCCATTTATGGAAAAGAAACAAGAAGTTCGAATTAAGATGAGCAGAGCCGTTTCGGGGATTTTGAGCGGTTTTGAAGAAATTGTGACTAAAACACCTGGCTTAAATGCCGCACATATTGAGTTGGATCACCTGATCGGAGAGACGGAGCGACACAGTCAGGGGCAGCTAAAAGATGGCACCGATCTTACGGCGAAGAAGAATGATGCACGGGTAGCGCTCGAAACTGGTACACTTAAGATCTGTTCAGCACTGGCTGCTTATGCAACTGCCACCTCGAACCCTGATCTTAAAACATTCAAGATTAAATATCAACTATCCGAAAACCAAATCAGAAGGATGCGAGATATGCAATTGTTTTCGTTCGCTTATACCGTTTATGGCGATGCACTTCCGTATGCAGCGTTACTCGGTCCCTATGTTGAGGCTGATGAAGTAGCTGAACTAAAAGATCTGGCAGACAATTTCAACGAATTGCTTCCACAGAAACGGACCCAACAAAGCAAAAGTGTACTCTCGACGCAAAACCTTGAGGATGCTATCGGTAGGATTGATCTGTTGCTTGAAGATACGATTGATGTTTTGATAAAGCCCTGGGAATCGAAAGAACCCGATTTTTTCAAGGCGTACAAAAATGCACGGATGATTGTGGATGCTGCTTCGCGTAAAACTAAAAAAATCGAAGAGAAACCTGTTGCAGTCCAGGAAAAGTAAATAACGGTTGCAATCAACGAAAGAACCTTGTTGGCGTAAAATCCGGCAAGGTTTTTCTTTTTATTTGCCGAATAATGGATGAAAGCGTGAAAGGGGAAACATTCAGATTTCAAATAGGTTAATCACGTGGTTTTTGACTGCAAAGTTGATTAACTAAATTTATTATTAATACCTTTGTTGAAAGAAAATAAAATGCAATCAACAAAACAACAACCACTGGATGTATACGACGATCATCTGTTGTGAAAATGCAATATCGGAAACTGACAATGATTGCCTTCTTCGTCCAAGTCAGAAATATACGCCACAGTAGCGTATACACAATTGTTAGGTGTTATTTTGAAAAAACAAGAACTATGCTTCAAGAAATAATTCAAAAAATTAAAAGAGATTTGAAAATTAAGCACAGTCTTTATTTTGTACTATTTATATTACTTTTTGCAAATTGTTCAAAAGAAAGTCCGATATCCGCCGTCTACCAAAGTACTGAAGACCAATTGTCCGCAACTATAATTGACAGTACCCTTTACTTGATGATTGGTTTGGACACGGCAATAATTTATAATCTTCAAATTCATACAGAACTTCAAATTGAAGAAAATACTTACAGAATTTTTAATGTAGTTTACTCAAATTCTCTAAACAGACACGGTTACACTTCGATTGAAATTCCACTTGAGTTTGTTTATTCAAAAGATTTTGGGGGTACATTAATAGCATCTTTCATAAACAATGATTCTTTTACTTTAGGGGGCTACAGTTTTAAAAGAGTCGAGAGTGACAGAGCAAAAAAAATATTTGATATTTGGTCAAATCTTATATTAAACAATACACAAACCAGACTTTGGAATGAATTTTAAGAGTAATTGATTTATGTTTAGAAAATGAAAAAATGATGGATTTCAATTTGGATATATACAAAAATCACAAGGAATCATTAATTAGAATCCATAAAGAATCTTATGACTTTGATTTTCTTTTAAACCAAATAGACATTGACTATGCAAATAAAATTACAGGGAAATTGGGAAATGAAACCACAAATCAGTTTTTGAAGACAATTTCATATCGCATGGAAAGTGTATTATTTCATTACAATCTTCTTTATAATATTAATCCCAAAGAGTGTAAATCATCTTTTCCAGAGGAAGAAATATCAATTCGGCAAAACTGTCTTTTTGATAGTATCATTTTTAATACTGCATCATTATTTGACTATTATAGTTGTTTTATTTGGTACATTATTGGAGAAAGCAAAATCGAGAAAAAACTTTGGAATAGTCTTGCAAAATCGACAAGACACGACAATCAAATTAAGAAATCAAAAATTGGTATTCTTGTTGACTTCTACGATAGAGAATGGATTACAAAACTATTTGATTACAGAGCAGAACTAATTCACTACAAAGACGACTGGGCAAACGAAACATATACTGTTGACAATAAGAAATTAATTGTCCATTCACCTGATAAGATTTTAAAATATTTCAAGATTCATAAAAAAACTGACATCCAAGATAAAGTAATTACAATCGAACAGATTAGCCTTTGGGTAATTGAAAATTCAATTAATATATGTGAAGAAATTGCGAATGCCTTGAAAATATTCATTCAAGACAATAAAAAGAGAGAATCAGATGTAATTCAATTCCTGGACACCAATGACCCAGAAATAATGAAAGAAATAATTAAGAAAAGTTGGCGATCATTGTAACATGACCCAGCCGACAGCAACTTCAGGATATAAATTATCATACCTTTGGATAGGAAATTTTAAAGTGACAGTATAGGTAACCTTCAAATGATGAGTAATACAAAAATATCCATACGTTTCTTTAACGACCGCGAAGTGCGGGCTGTTTGGGACGAGCAAAACACCAGGTGGTGGTTTAGTGTGTTGGATATTGTAGCATTGCTTACCGACCAGGACGACTACACAAAAACCCGCAACTATTGGAAATATCTTAAAGCCAAATTGAGAAAAGAAAACAGTCAAGTGGTTAGTGCCACTACCCAGTTGAAATTTCTTGCACCTGACGGCAAAAAACGCTTAGCCGATATGTTGGACTACGACGGCATTATTGCCTTAGGCAAAGAATTCCCGGGCAAAAAGGCAAACCGATTTATTGAATGGTTTACATTCAGCGATGAAAGTATCGACGGGAAAAGCAAAACAAAAGCCTATGCATTGTTTGAAAGTACTTTTATCAGCAGCATAGAAGTTGGTTCAACCAAAGGTTTGCAACAAATACACGCTTATTTGTTTGGCGGATTGTATGATTTTGCGGGACAAATCAGGAAAAAAAATATTTCAAAAGGTGGTTTTCAATTTGCCGTATCACGCTTTTTAGGCGACACATTAAAGCAAATAGAAGCAATGCCCGAAACTACATTTGACGAAATCGTCAGCAAATATGTAGAAATGAACATTGCACACCCTTTTATGGAAGGTAATGGCAGAAGCACCAGAATATGGTTGGATTTGATACTAAAAAAACGCCTCAAAAAATGCGTTGATTGGAGTAAAATAAGCAAGCGGGATTACATGAACGCAATGATGCTAAGTCCTACCAAAAGTGGTGTTCTAAAAACACTTTTGGGAAAAGCGCTGACCACCAAAATAAACGACCGCGATATGTTTATGAAAGGGATTGACTACTCATATTATTACGAAGAAAATGATTAATAAAAAAATGGCACATGAGGGGCAGAACATAACGAAAAAATGAAAAACGAAACGACAAAATCGAAAACAACGAACCGCCAATAAATAGGACTTCATGTGGTCGGCACGACCCAGTCCCGATTTTCGGGATCCCGGTTGAACTACATCCAGGGCACCGACGTAATATCATTGTATACTTATCAATGGGTTTGTGGTTTATTTTGTGCTTACCCATTTATTGTCCGAATAATTAGCCTAAATGTTTGTCGCTTCGTTGACGGTAAATTCCTATATTTGAAGTTCAGCACGTCATGGGAGGTTTAATGATTAAAATCCCGTGAGTGGTGCTGATATTACCTGATAATGCTATTCTGAAATATTTAGCCAATCGGTTTTTAACGCTCTACATCCTTTAAAATGAAAAGAACTGTATTCGTTATTTGCTCAATTATCTTTATAACTAGCTGTTTATTCGCTCAGAAATACGAGCCGGTAACCATAAAAGCCGGGACTAGTATAAAAGACTACTTCCCTGTGGCTGAAAGATATCTATATCCCAATTTTACCGCAGGGAAAGGATATTTTAAAAACGGGATCGTCATTCCTTGTCTGTTCAACTTTAATGTTCTGTCGGGTGAAATGGAGTTTATTCAATCAAAGGATACCCTGATAATTGCTAAAAAAGAGGAAATCAATTCGATTGTTGTTGCAACGGATACATTTTACTATCATGATGCTTACCTGCAAATGATCCGAAGCGGCCGGCTCAGCGTATATGTAAAGCGTGGCATCGAAATTAAAAATATACTGAAGCAAGGTGCCATGGGTACCATCAACAGAAGTGCCGCCTCAGATTCATATAGCTTTGTGTTGATTGGCCAACGTTCATTTGATATGAAATTGGCTGAAGACGTCGTAATTCAGCAAAAGGTCGGGTATTTCTATTCAACATCGGTCAACGACTTTATACCATTCACGAGGAAAAATATCATCCGGATCATGCAGGGAAAAGAGGGTGAAATCAAGAACTATATAAAGTCAAATAAGATCGATTTTGAATCGCGGGAGGATCTTTTAAAATTGGCAGGCTATGTGAGCGACCTGATATTCAAAAATCCAGGGAAACCATAAGCACTGCCTGAGGAATTGAATGATACGGGCAACCTCAAAAAATGATTATTTTATATTTCATTCCGCAAATTATGCTTAAAAAATAAAACTTTAAAAAGCTATTGACGTAATATAAGTAAAGTTATTTATTTGGATACTAACCGGGTTCTTTACAGAATCCTTACCTAAAAAAATGAATAATGGCACAGCGAAAGAAAAAACCGAGCGGGCATCAACTTGAAGCCATCGCACATGCGCAACACAAGAACGAATTCCTGCACAAGCTTAAACACTTCGTTAATGGTGTTTGTCGCGAAGATATTTACTCGCATCTTCCACCTAAAACTCTCGACCGCATCTATCGCCTTCGGTTTCATTCGATAACAGTCGTTGCGGCAGCCGGCAATCAGGTGTCTAATCCTCTATTAAAGGCACAAAAACTATTTCTATCCAAATGGATTAAACAAACCAAATTTGATCTTTCGAAATATGGCCTCATTATATCACTGGATGATTATTTAACGGTAGGTCTTACTGTATATTCATTGGTCTATGTGATACATGATCATGATTTTGTCGCTGCACCTAAAGTAAGATCAGCATTGCTCGCCTATTGCTCCGATGAAGAGCCTTATGCTCAGATGAGAGAACAGCTATTTGTAATATTCCATGGACTAGGAATTTGTGTATGCACTATTGAAGACGGTTATTACTGGTTAAATTTCACATCGAAGCTTGCTGCTGATGGTAAATCAGGGATGGACAATAAAATAGAAGTTTATTTACACCTACCCGAATCTAAGCGAATCAAAATTAACGGATCAATACGACCTGCAATGCGTTTGGGCTGGGCTCACCCGTTCAATGGTTTAGATTGGGTCGGACTGAAACCTTCGTCTTTGGGTATTAAAGATACCTTATCCGATGATCCAATGAGGGTGTATGTACAATCTCATGCCTTGCTGCGGCTCGCTGAACGCATCGATTCAATTGATCAAGGTTTGGCCCAGTACAATATGTACGATTCCTTCATGAATGCAAACGTATTTTACGATAGTAATCATAACCTGCTGATTGAATACCGCATTTTTGGTACTAAAGCAGGTTATTTCAGGGTTGATGTAATCGACGGAGTTGTTGCCGTGAGAACTTTTTTGTTCCTCACCCAAAGTGGCACACCCGAAGGAGTATTATTATGGAAAAATACGGGACTTAAAATGCTGGATAAAAAATATCTCGCAATTGATAAACTTAGCGCTTTTATATCGTCGGATATCGGCCAAAATGAGCAGGTAAATAAAATATTTGCTGATTCAGGTTGCCAAAGCTTATTCGAATTGTACGAAAAACTCGGTAGCATCTGTATTAAGCAATCCAAGCAATCGAACCTTGCACGTATGCTCGATTATATAGGAATAAATGAACCATCAATTAAAGAGACAATTACAGCGGAATAGTATATTAAAACAAGAATAAGAGAACATAAAACCAATAAATGAGATAGAAAAGACAATCGACTAACCTCCTAAATTAAACGAATCATGGCACAGCGAAAGAAAAAACCGAGCGGGCATCAACTTGAGGTTATCGCAAAAGCGCACCATAAAAACGAGTTTTTGCGGAAATTTAAATATTTCTGCAATAGTTGTTGCGACGAGGATATTTACTCCCTTATTCCTCAAAAAGTCATCGAAAGGATTTATCTGTTCCGTTATCATACGTTTAAGGTCTTACCTGCAGAGGGTCAATTGGTAACCAATGTTGTATTAAGTAACATGAAATCCTATTTGTCGAGAAGGGTTAAAATGGATAAAATTGTTCTTTCGCAAATTGGCATTGAAATAACTATTGAAGATTACTTTACTGTTGGTCTTACAGTGCAGGGGTATTCCAGGGTGATCGAGGATAAAGATTTTCTCCATGCGGATCAGGTCAGATCGGCAATGAAAAACTTTGAAATTAAAGAAGGAATTATTGAGAATGCCCTTAGTAAACTTTTTGAAATTATTTCAGCATTGGGGTATTGGGAAAGCAAGATCGGGGGTTATATGTACTGGTTAAAGTACGATCAGAAGTTAATCAAGTCAGGTGGAAATGGCATGAATAACATTCTTGAAGTTTATTCCCATAAGCCCGAAACAGGCAGGGCTAAAATTAACGGCAAGGTCAGACCTGTTATCAGGCTCGGATGGGGTCTTGCCAATACAGGTGTCGAATGGGCTAATCTTCAACCTTCCTTGTTGAATATTAAAAACGGTTCCTCCGATTTACCTCTGAAAGTGTATGTTCAGTCTCATACATTGCAACGACTGGATGAAAGGATCGATTGCGTGTCGACCACCATATCGCATTTGAATTTTTTTTCATCCTTCGTAAATGCAAAGGTGTTTTACGACAACAATCACAATATTCTTATTGAACACCGGATATGTGAATGCAAAGTAGGCTATTTCAGGGTCGACATTGTCGATGGTTTAGCAGTTGTGAGAACATTTTTATTCCTTACGCAAAGCGGAACGCCGGAAGGGCAGCTATTATGGAAGAATACTGGTCTTCAGAAATTGGATACCAAATACCTGGTCATGGATAAGCTAAGCAGCTTTATGTATTCGGATATTGGTGAAAACGTTCGTATCCGAAAAATATTACAGGACTCAGGTTGTCAGGGCTTATTGGATTTGTATGCAATAATTAACAAGAGCGGTACCAGACACCCCAATCATTCAATAAGCAGCATGATGCTTGATTATTTAGGAATCAGCGATCACCTTTTTCCGGAAGACCTGAATGACTTACCAACTTATGACAATTTATCGGAAACTGACAAAATAAGTTCTGAGATTGCACAGACAGGATAAATTGAAATTCTTTATTAGTTTTATGAATTGAAAGAAATGCAAATTGCGGAGATATAACAACCATTAATCCTCAGATTCAATATGAAAAAACAACCCAACATTCCCTTATTCAATGTCATGTTGCTGGCTATTTATTTGCTGGCAATCGTTTCGTGTCAGCCACGCGCCGCAAAAGTTCAGGTGGCGGAATCGGCCAGTTTTAAGTTTGAGGAGCAAGATATCCAGCAAATTCAGCAAGGGTATAAAGATGGAATTTTTACGGTTCAAGAAGTCGTGCAGGCTTACCTTGACCGTATTGATTCAATTGACAAACATGGTCCGCAGCTGAATGCGATGATTACTCTCAATCCCGATGCCCTTCAGATTGCTGAAGAGTTGGATAAAGAATTGAAAGCCGGAAAGTCAAGGGGTCCGTTGCATGGAATTCCTGTCGTATTGAAGGATAACATCGATACGCATGATAAGATGGCAACTACCGCCGGATCGCGGGCACTCAGTAATTCATTCCCGTTAAAAGACAGTTTTCTTGCCCAAAGGCTAAGAGATGCAGGAGCAGTTATCATCGGCAAAACAAATTTAAGTGAATGGGCGAATTTCCGTGGACAGCTATCGACAAGCGGATGGAGCGGGGCAGGAGGGCAGACCAGGAATCCATATGATATCAGTCGCAACCCTTGCGGGTCGAGTTCCGGATCGGCTGTGGCAGTCGCTGCAAATCTGACCATGATTGCCATCGGTACAGAAACGGATGGTTCAATCGTTTGTCCTTCGCAAACGAACGGGATTGTCGGAATCAAACCAACGGTAGGCCTTGTCAGCAGGTCGGGTGTGATCCCCATTTCGTTTACACAGGATACACCGGGGCCTATGGCACGCACAGTTAGAGATGCAGCTATTTGCCTTGGGGCCTTGGTTGGCGTTGATTCAGCCGATACAAAAACACTGGCCAGCAAAGGACAATTTCATACCGATTATACAAAATTTCTAAACAAAGATGGACTAAAAGGGAAGCGGATTGGCCTGTATAAAGTTCCGATGGGTATTAATTACAAGGTAGATACGCTGATGAACCGTGCCGTGAAATATCTGAAAAGTCAGGGTGCCGAAATAATAGAGATTGGCGAAATCTATGACCATAAGGTTGACAAATTTTCGTTCGAAATCATGCTTTACGAATACAAGGACGGTTTGAATAAATATTTTCAGACACTGGGTCCAAAAGCACCGATCAAAAGCGTTGAGGAACTGATTGCATTTAACCGTGCGGATTCCTTGGAACTGAAATACTTTAACCAGCATTACCTCGAGATGGCGCAGGAAAAGGGAGATCTATCCTCACCTGAATATCAGAAAGCGCTGGCTCAAATGTTGAAAGGATCGCGGGCAGACGGAATTGACAGGGTGATGAATGAGCATGACCTGGATGCAATCGTCACCCCAGCTGGTGCACCCGCATGGAAAACCGACCTGACCAATGGAGATAGTTTTCAGGTTGGCAGTTCATCTGCAGCAGCACAGGCCGGATATCCCAATATTACTGTTCCCATGGGATTTATAGATGATTTGCCTGTTGGGATCTCCTTTTTCGGAAGAGCCTGGAGCGAGCCGGTGTTAATAGAAATTGCGTACGCATACGAAACGGGCACCAAATTTCGGAGGGCGCCGGTTATTCATTAAGAATAATTCGGCAATTCGACGATGTGACAATTGACTTGTTCGAACTTCGTTTCGACAATAGAAAAATTCGTAACTTAAATCCATGAAATATCAATTGGGATCGCTAAAACTCCGTAGGAGTTGCCTTTAAATAACCTCCGGTTTTAACCGGAGGTATTGAACGCATTTCTGAATCAACTCCGTAGGAGTTGTCCAACACAATCCAATGAAATAAGAACTGTTTACGGGAAACCTCGATAGGGTTCAGTTCCTGCAACACTATTTTCCCCCACCCAGTTTCATTGGGGGTTATTTACGGAAAACTCTTACAGAGTTGGTTAGATGATAAACCATCCTTTAAGGTAACAACATTGATTAACAACTAATCCTCGTCCTTATCCTTTTCTGCAGTAAAGAAAGCCGCATGAACAGGTGCAGGGCAGGGGCTGTTTAATCCCCGAACAGCACCCCAGATCACCTCGTTAAACTGGGCATCAGGCACCCGGTCTTCCTCTCTGAAATTGAATTTTTCGCTCAGCTTCGATAATTTATTTGTCGCGGTATTTTTAAGGTTTAAGTCAACGAGGTTTGGTAACGATTTAAACGGTGGATGAGTCGCCGTTTTGTTAAAACACCGCCACATTGGTTCAGCTGATGCGTCGTACTGACTCATTGGTGGCAATCCAAGGATTAATTCAATCGTTCGAAGCATCGAGGAAGTCGAGTACATCGTATGGTCGACAAACTCCTTCTTCACAAAACCACCCGCGACATAAGCTGTTGTGCGGTGCGCATCGACATGATCGGGGCCGTTCTGAGCATCATCTTCAATAATAAAAACAACGCTTTCATTCCAGATCGGTGAATGGCTCAGGTACTCAACAAAAAGACCAACTGCAAGATCATTATCGGCAGCATGCGCGAACGGAGTCGCTTTTCCACGGCTAAGCCCTTCAGTATGATCGTTGCCGAAACGAAGTGTATTCAATTGTGGAACTTTATCAGCAGCAAGCAAGGCATCAAAATCGCGTTTCCATTGATAAAAGCGAACCGTATCGCGAACTGACAAGTCCCATTCTGTATAAGTTGGACAGAAATGGTCTATTAATGCCGGGATCGCTGCTTTGGAATCGGAAATAAACTCTGCATAAGTGCGGTATGTAACGCCGAATCGTTTACAAAAATCCCATAAAAAGCCATTTTTATTATTGGATACTTCACGAGCCCCCTCGCCGGGATAAAATCCGCCTCTTCCGCCATAACTCGAAGGCCAGTTTTTCTCGAGGTAATCGGTAGCATAGGCACCCATCGTCCAGTTGTGTCCGTCGGCACTCACTTCACC
>Ga0209386_1001190_pt1 | contig 11023 bp, 12 predicted proteins | sample NGEPertwo_FD_184510 | JGI IMG/M metagenome (GOLD analysis project Ga0209386, IMG submission 184510) | Arctic peat soil microbial communities from the Barrow Environmental Observatory site, Barrow, Alaska, USA - NGEE Permafrost154B-two... | ecosystem: Environmental > Terrestrial > Soil > Wetlands... | reverse complement strand
CGTCGCCAGGCCTCGTAGCTCTCGTCGGCGCTGCGTCCAAGCGGCTTCTCGCAGAGCACATGCTTGCCGCTCTCCGCGGCCGCGATGCTCGCCTCCGCGTGCACCGAGTTCGGCCCGCAGTTGTCGAAAAGGCCCACTGAGTCATCGCGCACCAGATCGCGCCAATTCGTGGAACACGCCGCGAAACCGTACCGCCTCGCTGCCTCTGCCACCTTCTTCTGCGAGCGCCCCGCCACCGAGACCAGGCGCGGAACCAGCGGCGGCCGGGTCATATACGGGATCGTGCGATAGGCGTTCGCATGGGCCTTCCCCATGAACGCATAGCCGAGCATCCCCACGCCGATGCTGGGCACGTCTCCCGCGGAGTCACTTGCGTCCGTGCCGGCCAACCCGATGTCTCCTGCCACGAGTGCCTCAATCCCTCGAACACGACGATTTGGCGGTGCGCCATTCTCGTTGACACCTTCGCACCAGACAGCCGAGGTAACAAGGAGCCCGTCGTTGCCCAGCAACTTCTCGCGCTCGTTCTGCATGGTGGTCTCGGTGGACAACTGGTCATCCACCATGGCGCGCCGGACATGGCGCGAGACCACTGAGTGATCGCGGCCGAACAGCTCGGCTTTCTGCTTCGGCGTGAGCCACATGTTCGCGTTCTGCGCCTATGCCCGCAGCCGCAGATGTGCGCCATTGATGGTCGGAGGTCGCAGCCTATCGATGCTGTGAACCAGTTGGCGCCCGGCTTGAGGAAACGCGCGGTGTTCGACGACCTCAGCTTGCGGATGTAGTGCGCCGCTTTGGTGTGCGGCCGGGCGCCGGCTCACTACTCGGCGCGGGACGCTCCGCAAGACGGCCAGTGACGTACTTGTGGAGCACGCTCGCGATCAGAGTCTGATACGGAACGCCTTCCTCGAGTGCCCTGACCTGAATGTCACTCAGGTCGCCAGACGACAGACGGATGTTCACCCGCCGGTCTTTGATGCCAGTGGCACGAGCAGCCGCCTTGAACTTGGCAAGCTCCGCCTTGGTGGCGACCGACTTGAGCGTCCCCTTGTCGAAGGCAACAAGAATTTCCTCTTCGTAGGCGTCAATCTTCGGCATCGGCTTCACCCTCTTGCAGGTAGTCCCGTGTCGCTTTGCGACTGGGAATGATGGTCTTGAGGAAGAAGCAGTCTTCGTCCTCGACGAACGGCACCAGGTAGGCGTAGTTGTCCGCGGTCACGACAAGGATGCGCTGGCGCGGGTACTTCTCCTGGTTCGGATGGGTCAGGATGTCGAGCAGGCCGCCTGCCCCGATAGCCACTACAACGATCTCGAAAGAAACGCCCCGATCAGCCTTCAGCGCCTCGTTCTTCTCTGCATTCCACCGGAAGGGCTTCATGGCAATATGATACGACGTCGTGTGCCTTTTGTCATCACACTGGTGAATCGAATCCGGCCGGCCACGCAGTCCCTGCCCGACGCCGACCGACACGCCGCGCTCGTCAAAGGGGCGATTGCGGTAGATGCGCGCCTCAGGCCCAGGGTGATTGGCATGCACGACCGGCGCACCTGGCGGCTGCCCTCGGTGCGAACTGCCGAGGAATCTTCGGTAGTTGCCTCCTCTATGACGGCATCGAGGCTGTAGAGAATCAGCGGCTTGTCGGAAGAAGCAATGTGCACTTTCTGCACATTGCTCTCGGGCGACAACTCGTCGTTGGCGAACGCCTTGCGAACGTGACGCGAGATCACCGACTGGTCGCGGTCGAACAACTCGGACATCTGCTTCTGCGTGAGCCAGGCTGACTCGTGCTCGACGAGAACGTCGAGGCTGACATCGCCATCGGGCGAGCTGTAGAGGACCACCTCACGATCGGCGTCGCGGCAGGCCTCGAGAAGCCGCCAGAAACGAACGCAGAACCGGTAGTAGCCGTCGGCGACGCCGTCACCACCGGGCGGGCAGCCGAAGGGAATCTCAGTCGCGTCCCAGCGGACCAGTCGCATGATGCCCGCCAGCGCGTAGCTGTCGTAGATCGGCACCGCAGGGTTGTGAAAGTGAAGGTACTTCGAAGCGAAGGAGCGCGGCGACCTGCCATCGGTCGTCACCCCGACCAGAAGCTGAGTGAAGCGACCGTGGACGCCGACGATGGTGGCCATGCCCTGCAACGACAGCGGCTCGTCGATCGGATGCAGCGGAGCGAGGATCTCGTCCACCTCGGCGCCGTGGCGCTCGAAGTAGTCGGCGATCACGACGATGGCTTGCTGCCCTTTGGGCGGCGTCACCCGCCGTTCAAGCCCCGCGGCGTACGCACGCCCGATCAACGCCACCTTCGCCGTCACGCTGCGCCGATCCGTGTGCCCGGGATGGCGACGGCAGAGCTCGCGGAGGACGTCGTCGACGCCGCCCCAGTCGCGGTCGAATTCGGCATTCGCCCGGGCGAGATCTTCTGCAGTGGGGACGCTGATCATGCGCTCACCTCCGGGAGACCTCCGCAATGGCGTGTTCGGTGCTCGTCCGTCTCGTGCGTGTAGAGCGCGTCCAGCTTCTTGTCGACGAAGTCGGCTCTCACGTCCGCACAGGGGTCGCCAGAGAGTGCGTGTGCGTCGCCGTATGCGCAGGGCGCGCGTGTGCTCGCCCCCGAGCGCACCAGCCCGCCATTCTGGCGAGAGAAGTGGCGCGATACGTCTCCTCCATGACGCTTGGTCCATGTATCCCGCCATCTTGGCGGAGACTCCGGCGGGAGAAGCGCGAAGACGCTCCAAGCTGCCGGAGGGATGGCGCTGAGCGCTCCCAATCGAACAGCTTGACCAACCGGCGGATCCGGCGGCTTCCCTCGATCTGAACCACCGAGGAATCCTCGGTAGTTGCATGCTCCGCGAGCTCGCCCTCGGCGTTGACGTTCCTGAGATGTTCAGGTGGTCGGCAAGTTGTAGTCGGTGAGGTCCGCGACCGCAGCATAGTCGTCGGGCCTGAGCCAGTGGCACCACACTCTGACGCCGGCCACGCGAAGACGACGCGAGTAGGCCCCGGGGCGCGACCAAGCGGCGACCTCGCAGCGCGGATACGGTCGACCATTCAGGCTGACGACCGCCTCCAGCGCCGGGACCAGATCACTGTCGGTCGACATGAGCACGCCGATGTCGAACTCGCGCCCGACCGCCATCGTCACGAAGTCGACGGCCAGAGCGACGTCGATGCCTTTCTCCTGTGCCGGGGTCTCGGGCCAGTCGGCGGGATACCGCAGGGTGCGCGTGATCACTTTGACGAGCCCGCGCCCGCGCTTCTCGAGAACCCCGGACTGGCGTAAGTTGGCGCCGTAGGCCTGAGGCTGTCGCACCGAGTCCGGGCGCCCACGGTACACACGCACGCCGACGAGATGACTCGCCTCAGGATGGCGGCTGACGATCGACTCCGCGAGCTTGAGCGGGTCGATCTGCCCGTGGCGGCTGGGATGACCACCAAGGTCGAACACCTCACGGGCACCGTTGTAGACGTTCTGGTGGTCCAGAAACACCACGACCCGCGCGGAGGTCATGAGCGCCCAAGAAAAACCCCGTCAGTTCGGGCCAAAGCCCGGACGACGGGGAGCATTGACATGAGTGTACCCGGAGTCAGCGGGAACGCAAGCAGATCGAGCACCAGTTCTCCACCATCGTGTTCATCTGTCCGGTTCATGCCACCCCGAGCCTAGCCGGAGTCGCCGCATGACACGAGGATGACGATCACCAAGCCGAGGTTACATTCACCCCCTGAACACCTCGGCCGCGTGCCAGTCGAGCAGTTCGGGATCGGGCTGATCCGTCGGCGCGCGTGGTACGGTGATGGCGCGGCCGGCAAGGCGCTCGTACTCGCGGCCGCCTGCGGAAGTCGCCCGCGAGGTCATGGCTCACGCGGAAGCGGTAGTGGGGCGTGACAGTGACGTAGCCGGCGTCGTAGAGGCAATGGATGTCGGCGCGGAGCAGCAGTCCGTTGGCGAGCGCGTGCTCGCCGCCGTCCGCGTAGGGGCGCACGTGCACGGCCTCGGGGCGCGGGCAGCGAGTGCTAGCCCGAGGGCGGCACAGGCTCCGTAGGCGCTGGTCACGGCGATGCGGAAGGTGCCTTGGCCGAGGCGCGGCTGGACGGTCTGCGGAGTTTCGCAGCGGTGGAGCTCGTCTGCGAGCGGCTCCGCCTCCGGCCGCAGCCGCGCCGTACGCTCCAGGCACTCAGCGAGGATGCGCTGTCCGTCGCCGCGAGAGACGTCGATGGTCTTGCCGCCCTGGATGCGCGGGTGCCAGTCGGCGTGGTCGGCAATCCAGTCGTCGCGGTCGAAGAACACCGGCCGTGAGATCATGACGCAGGCGACCTCGTGGTGCGGGGGACGAGCGAGGAGGGCGCTCCCGGCGCGGCCGCGGATCGCCTCGATGCGCGCCATCATCTCGGCGAAATCACCCACACTGCCTCACCAGCAACGTACTGGATATCGCATTGACTCAGCCTTGACAGTAGCGTAGCCTGACGTCAATCCAGTCATCTGGAGGTGGATGGCGAATGCCATCGGGGGGGCCGCGAGGCCCCTTTTCGTCGTCTACAGCATCTTCTTGCCGAACACCCTGCCGCCTCGCTGGTCGTACTTGCTCTGCAGAACGGCGATCACCTCGGCGGCGAACGGTGCGATGGTCCTGGCGTATCCGTTTTCGTTGAGGATCTCGTCACGGCTGGGGTGGGCCACGAGGTCGGCGAGCTGCAGACCGGCGAGGTTGTTTGACTTCTGCCTCACTTTGAGTTGCCGACTGGTGAGCGCTCTGCTCATCTGCGCCGCATCGGCGTAGCCGGAACCCTTCTCGTACAGCCGGGCGAAGGACTCCTTGAGGCGCCGCTCTTCTTTGCCTCCGCGCGACTCGGCGATCACGTCCCCGCGCAAGCCACGGCGATTGAGGAAGTAGACGTAGCGCTCCAGCAGCATCGCGAGGCAGTAGTGGTATGGGTCGTATTGCCAGACGGTGTACTTCTGCCGGTGCGCCTTCTTGTCGAGGCAGACGGAGATGACTGTGTAGTCCCAGGAGCGCATGAGACCAAGCAGCTCGCCGTCGAAGGCGGCATTGACGGCGGGGTCACGCAGGCTGACGAACGGTTCGCGGCGGTTTACCAGCTCCTTGCGATGAAGGATCACCGGGTCGTCCGGGTGTGAGCCGAAGACCTGGTAGGGAGACATGCGCTGGGCCGAGTTGCCGACAAGGGCCCAGACACCAGGCTTATGATCGCTCCTCAGACAGACGGCCTCAGCGTCGCCACCGCCTGCCGCACCTGCCACTCGTCACCACGGCTGCAGCGCGCCACGCGTAGCTCGAAGTCGTCGAGATCGCGCAGAAACGCAAATCGCGTGACGACCGCAGTGACCCAGCGCGGGATGTCGACCGGCGTCGTCAGATAGCCGATCGCCTCGGGCTGAAACTCGCGCTGCGTCCGCTGCCGCAAAACTTGCTCGGCAGCGAAGGGCACGTCCCCGAGCCCATCGTCTACCACGTCGTGCCAGACTTTGAGCGCCGTGAGCCGTCTGACGAGCGCCTCGTCAAAGGGCCGTGACGCGAACCATGCCAGATCGTACAAGTCGCGCGCCAGGCTGGCGCGCCGGTAGCGCGCCAGCTTCTCGGCGATGATCTCTTCCACCTGGGCAGCCGGAATAGCCGGCACCGCGAAGTCGTAGCGCTGATGGATCGGCAGTGCGATCGGCTGGGCCGGCTGCGCCTCCAGCCACAGCGGCCTGCGGCCGAGGTCCAGGCGCGCGGGCACGTCGGGCGAGCCGAGCGGGCTCGTGATGAGCACGCGCACGCGCAGCGTGCCGTCGATCGGCTCAGTGGCGAAGCTGAACGGTCCGACCTGGGCGCCGTCGACCGCCTGCAGCACGAGCTCCGCCGATGGATCGTCGAAACCGGCGAAATCGAGATCGGTGGAGAACCTGCCGGCGTTGCCCGCCCACAGCTTGCGGATCGCCGTCCCCCCCTTCAAGGCTATCCCCAGGTCGAAGAGCCCTTGGTCGGCCAGCCTGAACAGCAGGTGGTCTTGCGCGATGTCGATGAGAGCCGGCCCCCGACCACCGTGTCGGCCTTGGCAATGCCGAACGAGGTAGCCCTCGGTGATCACTGGGCGTGAACCTCGAGGCCCGTGGAATCGATGACGTCAAAGGCCTTGGCATAGCGACCCTCCCGCCGGCGTTCGCCGACATAGTAGGGGCCGCTGCCGGCAGGAGCCGCCGAGAGCAGCTCGCGCGCGCGCGCCGGTGCGCCGCCGCGGTCGAGCAGGTATGCGGTGCGCGCCCACGCGCTGCGGGCGCGACCATTCAGCTCCCTCGCAAGATCCTCGTCGCCGACGCCCGCTGTGGCCTGGGCGAGCCACTCACCTGCGTTCGGCCAATCGCGGTACCCGCTTGGGCGCGTGCCCATGAAGGCGATCAGAGTGGCTGCGCTCCATGTCGGCAGCGAGTCGCGCTGGACAAGAGGCGTGCGCGGAGTCCATGACACCACACGAAACGCGCTGAATGCCTTCGGCGGGCGCACCCCGGAGGGCGCACCCACCACCTCACGCTCGGGACGCCTGCTGCCCAGCCCGAGCAGGTAGGCAGCCGATTCAGCCGCCACTGCATACGGGGCAGAATGATCGCGCGCCAGCGTCGCACGAAGCTCGATCAGGGGATCGCCCGACCCGTATGATCCGGCTCGCGCGGCAGGTGCGAATTCCCACACGCCGCGAGTGGCAAGATCGAGCAACCAGCCCTTTTCGCGCAAACGACGAATGACGAGATCGGCAGGCCAGCTGATCCCGGCCTCCGATGTCCAACCCCGTACCTGCGCAGCGGTGACCACATGCGGCTGCTCCAACTCGAGCAGCTGCAAGAGAGGCGCCAGACTTTGAGGAACCGTGCGAGCTGTCATTTCTACCACCTAACCTGTCTTTCAGTGACAGAAAGAATGTCCTCTATGACAGCGATGCTGTCAAGGCTCTACATCTCGCACCGCACCGTCACACGGCGGCGGCCCCGATCGCGGCCGCCGGCGCGACGAGCGGCCGGGAAGGTGCCGTCGTCCGCCACTTCGTCAGCGCGACGCCTCCCCGTGCTGCTCGACCGTGGTGGCCGACAGGCTACGCCGCCGCGGAGCGAAGCGGAAGGCCGCCACAGGTGGACGTTGCCGCGGGCGGTGAATGGGGCGATCTCGATGGTCTTGCCGCCCTGGATGCGCGGGTGCCAGTCGGCGTGGTCGGCGACCCAGTCGTCGCGGGCAAAGAACACCGGCTGCGAGATCATGATGCAGCCGACCTTGTAGTCCTGGGGACGAGCGAGGAGGGCGCTCCCTGTGCGGCGCCGGATCGCCTCGATGCGCGCCGTCATCTCGGCGAAGGTGTCGGTGCCGCGGTCAACAGCGTGCACGAGCCGAACACCGAGCTCACGGTGGGAGGCACGGTTTCTGGATGGCGCATCAACAAGTTCGCACTCTGCCGACGAAGACCCGCCGACAATCACCCTTGAGTCCAGTCGGTGTGCACCCAGATCGTCTCCTTCGCTCCGACGGCCGCGACCAGCCGCTCCAGGTCCTGCGGCCAGGCGTGCCCGCCGCTGTGCACGAAGTGCGGCTCGAGGTCGGCGCGGCCGGCCCAGGAGCGCAGGCCCTGGCTGCGCTCCCAGTAGCCGCGCCACAGTGACCACACAAGCACGACGCGTTCCGGTCCGATGCGGTCGAAGAGCTTGGTCACGCCGTAGCTTCCGCGCATGCACATGAGAAAGCGCCCGGGCTTGGCGACGAGTTCCTCGGTGGAGACCCTCCCCTGCGCGCTCATCTCGCGGGCGAGGTCCATGAGGCCGGCATCCTTGAGGCGCTCGACCTGATGGTGGGCGAACTTGACGCGCACGCCGTCCCAGCTCACCTGCGGGATGCTAGGAGAGAGCGGCGCGAGCTGCTGCAGCACGTAGGCCTGGTAGGCGTCGACGACCAGCTGGCGACCGCTTCGACGCGCCGCCCTCAAGCAGCTCACGAGGCGGTCGAGGTTCTGGCCCGAGGCGGCGACCGCCAGGAGCTTCGCCGGGTTCTCGAGCGCGAGCTCGAGGAGCCGCTCCTCGACATCGGCCTCGCTCGACAGGCCGTGGGACCCGCCCGACGAGCCCAAGGTCGTGCCCTCGCAGAGCAGCCAGTCGACGCCCGTCACGCGCTCGTCGGCGAGAAGGTTCTCGAAGCGGAAGCCGGTGCGCCCGTGAGCGCGCAGGTCGCCTGTGTACAGCAGGCGCTGCCCGTCAGCTTCGCAGAGCAGCGCCCGCGAGTCCGGCGCGGCATGGTCGACGGGGATCGCGGTCACGGTGAGGCCGCGGAGGTGCACCGGCTCGTCGGTGGGCAGCGCCCGCAGGTCGGTTGGCAGTTCCGCGTCCGGAAAGAAGACCCGCCCCACGTCGAGGATGGCCAGCGTGCCGGGGCTGCCGAAGACTGGAATCGCCGGGTGCGCATGGTGCGCGAGACCGTAGTGGTCGAGGTGCGAGTGCGTGAGGACGATAGCGGCCACATCCGGAGCAGCCGGGTCATGCGGGAAGACGCCCGGCACGTCGACGAGCACGCCCTCGGCGATCAGTTCCTCGGTCGGACGTTGCGGCGTGACCCACGGGAAGTCGCCGCCGTCCGGCGCCTGCAGCGGCATGCCGAGGTCGAGCAGGATGCGCGTGCCGTCATGGGCGGCGACCTCGATGCACATGCCGCCGATCTCGTGCTGGCCGCGGTGGATCTGGCACTTCACCACTCACCCAGCGGACGGTCGTCGCAGCCCTGTGATCTGCCCATCTTCGCTCTGCAACCCGTAGCCGAATACACGCACCTTCACATCCGGATGCCGGCGCTGGATCACATCCAGGAGCGGCCTCGCGATGCCGCCGTAACCGACCACCACGAGCAGTGCCTCCGCACCACGGACAATGGCCGGTGGCGTCGTCCACCCGTTTCGCAGCAGCCCAAGCTCGATCTTCTGTGCGATGTTGACGCGGTAGCACGCCGCGTAGTCGTCGAAGTACCGATCGATCTGGTCGCGATACCCAAGTGACTGCTCCACGGCGTGACGCTCGCCACGACGCTCGCACGACACAATGTCGAGTTCAGGGTTGTTGCCCAGCTTGACCTCCACGGCCAAGAAGCGGTACCGGCCAGAATCCACCTCCTGCAGGGCGACGAGGTCGAGGCGCTGGCCGCGAAGCTCCGGAGCGCTGTCTCCCACCTCACGGTCGATGACGACCACATCGGTGCCCACCGAGTTATCTCTGGCGACGACGTGCGAGACTCCGATCTCTTCGTGACGCGGAATCTCCTTGATACGCGTACGCATTGCGGCGATGTGGTCGGATTGCAAGAGCCTGTGGACACGGTCGCTGCCAACCTGGAAGGTCGCATAGGCCCTTGGGTCGATATTCCTGGGATAGAGCCGTTCGTCGGCGAGCGGCGTGCCTTGGATGAAACGGGCGTGCGTCCTTACCCTGTACGAGCCGTCGGCAACGAACCTGACCCGCGCCAGTCGGAACCCGCGGTCGTAGACGCTCAACTCCGACGGGCCGCGGAACTCGATCGCTAGCTCACCTCGAAACCGCGGCGAGTCGAGATAGCCGAGCAAGAAGGCGAGCTCAGACTTGGCTCTGCTCGCGTTGGCTTCAGAGAGATGGCGGTTGATGATCGACATCCTGGTGATCCCCCCGATTGGTGGTTTGTTTAGACGTTGGGCGCACATGCGCGGCCCCAGATGTCCCGGAGCTGCCGCCCCTTGATAGTGGTCAGCCCAGCTAGCCTCACGGACACTGTGCGCAGTCGAAGTCAGGGACGACACGGTCGCGCACGGTCACCAGATCGGCGCACCCGTCAGTCATTCGTACTCGACGACGATCACGAGCGCTGCCGTGATGTCTCCCATCTCGGCGGCGGACAGACGGCCCTGCAGTTCGATGAACTTGCCGGTATCAAAGCTCTTGACCTGCATGACGTCGGCGGCCTCGACCCGTTTGAGCCCGTTGGCCTGTGTCGGCTCGATGCGCACGACCCAGTCCCAGTCGGCGAATCGGTCCTGCCAGCTCTTCAACGGCACGACGATCTTGACCGGCACGTTGCCCATCGCGTCGGCGCTGATCACGACGTATGGCCGCTTCTTCTGCAACTCTGCGCCGGCGGTCTTGCCTGGCTTGACCCACCACACCTCGCCACGCTTGGGGTGCGGGCGTTCGGCCATCAGTAGTCGACCAACTCGTCGTCTGAGTCGACCCGTTCCAATGCATAGAAGTCTGCGGCGGCCGCGGCCTGTTTGGCCAGCGCGGCCGCTCTCTTTTCCTTGGGCAGAGCAGCGAAAGCACGCCTTCGAGACGGCCCCTCGGAACGAGGCAACGGCCGTCCCAGGAGCGACTCCGCATGCTCCTCGGATATGAGCCCCTCGGAGACCGCACGGAGCGTGGACTGCATGAGCCAGCGCGGCTCTTCAGCGGGTGTCTCGTCGGGCTCCGTCTTCCGCCAGCCCATCCTGCTGATGTACCTCCACCACTCCTGGTAGTAGCGATCGCTGAGCACGCCCAAGTCATGCAGGCGGTAGACCAGCGCGGCCAGACTCATGCCGAACCTGCGCTTGAGTATGAGGAGCTCCGCGGACATAACGTCTGTGCGCCGCGCGCCGACCTCGCGCAGCAGCGTCTCGCGGGGAGCCAGAAAGGCTGAGCCGAAGCGGTAGGCGGCCTTTTCCTCGTCGACCTGGTCCTGCGGAGCCATCACCAGATGCCCCAGCTCGTGACCCAGGCTGAGGCGCTGGCGCTCACGACAGACTCCGTTGCGCGAGACCACGGCAACAGCCACCGCCTCCCCATCGATCTCCGCGACCGCCGACATGCCATCGAACTGCTCCGGGGCATCGACTCCCATGACGTGGAAGCAGTGGTCCTCGAGGACATCGACCATCTGATCCAGCGGGTCGCGACCCAGACTCCAGCGGTCTCGCAGGGCCTCAGCGGCGGATTCGACCTCGTCGAGAGTGCCGACCGGAAAGGCTCGGAGAGGGACGTCGCCCGCACAG
>Ga0209386_1001189_pt1 | contig 11025 bp, 10 predicted proteins | sample NGEPertwo_FD_184510 | JGI IMG/M metagenome (GOLD analysis project Ga0209386, IMG submission 184510) | Arctic peat soil microbial communities from the Barrow Environmental Observatory site, Barrow, Alaska, USA - NGEE Permafrost154B-two... | ecosystem: Environmental > Terrestrial > Soil > Wetlands... | reverse complement strand
GAGGTCGGAGGTATTCTGAAAATAATTCTTCCCTGGAAAAGTGGTGGAACGATTATCTTAGGCAGCGGGGTAAAACCAATTACATCCAATGTTGTAGAAATGGCAACGCAAATGGGGGAAAATATCATTTTCCAACCTTAACGGAATAACCTAAGATTAAAACATTATGTTCCTCAGTGGTTTAATTGCTTCACAGTGTTACACAGTGCAAGCTCAGAGTTGCACGGTGGTAAAAAAAAATGCATCTTCATCGTGTTTACCTGAGAATCGAAGGTCAGCGAAGCTAAATTTGATGAAGAAACTATTCCTGTAGTCCAGACAGGTACTTTAGTATGCAAAATTCAGAATATCTTTAAGTACCTGAATCTTTTTTAACTTGCTCTTCCTGCTTTGGTAGCTTCGGGAACTTCAATCAGTTTACCTGATTTTACATCAAAGATGTAACCATATACCGGAATATTGGAAGGAACTAAAGGATGATTTTTGATTCGCTTTACATCTTCCAATACACTCTGCGGCTGATTCTTGATGGTTAGAAATGAAACGAAGCCGGCTTCGTTTGAGCCACCCTCCTCTTTTACGTTCTTCCAGCCATCTTTGTCGACAGTGGCAGTAGCGAGGCTTTTTGATAATAAACCCCTGATGATATCATCCGTGAATAGTTCCATTCCACAATCTGTATGATGTATCACAAACCATTCAGCCGTTCCCAGTAACTTGTGAGAAATAATTAACGAACGTATCGCGTCGTCGCTGGCCCTGCCACCTGCATTCCGGATTACATGTGCATCCCCTTCTGAAAGACCCGCATATTTTGCCGGATCAAGCCTTGCATCCATGCAGGTAAGAATCGCAAATCGTCTGCCCGGAGGCATAGGAAGACTCCCCTTCTCGCCAAAATCTTCCGTGTAATTTTTATTTGCGGCCAGCACTTCGGAATGCACCTGGCTATTTTCGCGTTGTATAAATGATTCTGTATTCATTGTTTTTATATTAGGTGATTGATTACGGCTCTATAACGAAGAATGCGGGTAAAATTTGCAAACAGTTTTCAAACGGGTTATGCAATGAGCAGCTGGCTATTGGCAACTCGCAACTGGCATGATAGTGCGAACTACCGGACTCTAAACCAATGTAAATAAAAATAATTCCTGATTTTATAATAATCGAGTCTGCCAGTCGCCAGTCACTAATTGCCAGCTGCAATCATTTCAAAATCCAATTATCCATACCAAACGTCCTGTAGCCTTGATTGCTATAAAAGCCAACTTCTCTGTCGGCTTTTTGAAATTGAGGTGAATGGCTTAAGCCAATGCCGCAGCTTTAGCCGGTTCTTCTTCAAATTGATAAAGAACTGTCGACAAGTAACGTTCACCTGTATCCGGTAAGATAACCACAATCTTTTTCCCTTTATTCTCAGGGCGTCTGGCAACTTCTAGTGCGGCATAAGCAGCCGCTCCCGAAGATATTCCAACTAGCAAACCTTCGGTTCTGGCCAGCAAGCGGCTTGTTTCGAAAGACTGATCATTTGTCACTTTAATGATTTCATCAATTACAGAGACGTTTAGTACGTCAGGGATAAATCCTGCACCAATTCCCTGGATTTTATGGGACCCCGGATTCCCGCCTGAAAGTACAGGTGAGTCGGTTGGTTCGACAGCAATTATCCGTACACCGGGTTTTCTGGCTTTTAATACTTCGCCTACACCTGTGATCGTTCCGCCTGTGCCGATGCCGGCTATAAAAATATCAACATCACCATCGGTATCTCTCCAGATCTCTTCGGCAGTGGTTGTCCGGTGGATTTCGGGATTTGCCGGATTTTTAAACTGTTGTGGGATGAACGAGTTTGGAGTTGCTGCAGCCAGTTCAGTGGCTCTTCTGATCGCCCCTTTCATCCCTTCGGATCCGGGCGTCAATATTAGTTCAGCTCCCAATGCTTTCATCAGATTTCTCCGTTCGATACTGAATGTTTCGGGTATTGCAATTATCAAACGATAACCTTTTGCAGCAGCAACGAATGCAAGGGCAATACCTGTATTCCCGCTTGTCGGTTCAATAATAACGGTGTCTTTATTCAGCAGGCCCTGCTTTTCGGCAGTATCAATCATCGCAAACCCAATACGGTCCTTTACACTACTGGCCGGATTGAAAGATTCGAGTTTTGCAATGATGGTTGCATCCAAATTGTGTTTCTTGTTGAAATTGGAAAGCTCGAGTAACGGTGTGTTTCCAATTAAATCGGTAAGGTTTTTTGCAATTTTCGACATGATAAAGATGTTTTTGTTATTGCAAAGTTGACAAGAATGATCTCCCGCCACAATACCTGTAATTATGTATTTTATATACCTATTTCATGGTATAAGTAGCAGAAACGGTGAAATGTCGTATTTCAAATTTGAGACTATGAGAAGTCTTTTTTGCATTGGGTAGCTGGCTATTTGCAACTTGCAGCCGGCAGGATAGTGCTAACCAGTTGGCCATATACCTTTTAAGTTTAAAACAGCTCCGGCTTTTTTAGTAAGCGAGTCTGCCAGTTGCCAGTCACTATTAGCCTGCTGCAATCATTACAAAATCCAATTATCCAATCTTCACCGAGGTCATAGTCAATGAGCCCATCACCGCTTTATCATTAAAAATGGTAACCGGCTCGTCTTCCTTCTTCAGCGCCAGCGTATAGATCAAAGGCAAGTAATGTTCAGGTGTGGGAATAGCTAGTTGTACCTCTTTGCCAAGTGCAGAAAAGTTGATCAATTCTTTGTGCTTATTTCCAAGGATCAATCGTTTAAATGTATCGTTTGCCTGAAGTGCCCAATCGAATCCATATTCCGGTTCATCAACTTTATCCCAGGCAACCATCCGCAGGTTATGAACGATGTTTCCGCTTCCGATAATCAATACCCCCTTATCCCGCAGGGAAGCCAATTCTTTGGCTAAATCGTAATGAAATTGAGGAGATTGATTGTAATCAAGGCTCATTTCAAATACCGGAACATCAGCCAGCGGATAGATATTCTTGATGACGCTCCATGCACCATGATCCAGGCCCCATTTCTCATCCAGTCCGATATCGGTTTTAGAAACGATACGTTTTGTTTCTTTTGCGAATTCGGGACTTCCGGGAGCTGGGTATTGAACATCAAATAATGCTTTGGGAAACCCACCAAAATCATGGATGGTTGTAGGTTTGGGCATTGCCGTAACAAATGTTCCGCGTGTTTCCCAATGCGCCGAAATACAGAGAATTGCTTTTGGCTTTGGTAGTGTTTTGCCCAGTTCCCTCCAGTTTTGTACAAATTCATTTTCACTGATGGCATTCATTGGACTACCATGACCTATAAAAAGTACCGGCATCCGTGTTGTGCTGCTGCCTGATGATGCCAAATTATTCAGTTCCTTATTCATTGCGTTAACCGTTATTGGAAGAAGAATAGCTGAACTGATAAATGATCGCCTATTCATTCTGTAATTATATAAGTGTATTTTTGATTGTGAAAGTTAAAATCATTAACACTGCTGTCTAAGGCAACGTATATGATTTCAAATTGTTCTATGAATGTTAAGCGGTTTTCAAATACGCATCCCTGTTGGCAATTTCGGTATCAACAGATGCAATTTTCAATGAAAAGGAGAAGACCGATGAAGAGAAATCGTTGCCGGTCGTAGTTAGATTAAAAGCTTAACACAAGTTTTCAATTTCTTTACAATTCGTTAACTTAAAAAGTTTGGTGGATAGATTCGTGAGACTTACATTTGCATTACATTTTTTTTCATAAGTTTAGGTTTAGTTAGGTTAGTTAGTTTGGTTAGTTTTAGTAAAAGGATGGAGCCGCCCGGTTTCATCCTTTTCAATTTAATAAGATTGGTAAACCTCAAACAATCATTGTTTAAGGTTCAGAAATAAGTGAACGAATTCCATCAGCCCATATTTGATACCCCTTTTCAGTCGGATGACAGAAATCACTTGCTATCTCACGTGGCAAAATCCCGTCAGGAGTAAGCATTTTTGATTCAATATTCACAAAAGTAATTTTCTGCTCTTTGGCAAAGGCTTCGAGTTGTTTATTGATCTCGTTAATCAGGATCCGGCGTGGATTCGTAGGACTTTCCTCACGCGGAAAAACCGCCATCAGTATGATTTTTGCTCCGGGAACTTTTGATCGGACACGCAGACAAACAGCATGGATTCCTTCGACAATTTCAGGTGCTGTGTTCATCCTTGCATTTTGAGTCTGGCTCGTATTGTTGGTGCCAAGGTTGATAATAACCGTCCGCGGATGAAGCCCGTCGAGTTCACCATGATCGAGGCGCCAAAGGACATTTTGCGTGCGATCCCAGCCAAAACCGAGATTCAAAACCCGGTAATCATGAAACAACGAATCCCATGCTTTAGGCCCATTCGGAATTCTTGATTTCCCGTCCGCATATTTCAATTTGGGTTCCCCTCCCCAGAAATGGGTAATGGAATTGCCGATCAGTACAATTTCGGGATTGATAGAATCCTTTATATGAAGCACATCCGAATGGCGGACCCACCAGTCATAGCTGTCATTTTCCAGTTTCGAGACCGACACTATGGCTGAATTTGATGGAATGTCTGTATCCAACGATTTGTCGCCCATCAATTCTGATAGCAGGGGCTCCATCGCTTGTGCCCAAGCTTTGGCACCGGCAGGTGTCGGGTGCAGCCAGTCGTTCATCATTTCATGGTTGAGTGATCCATCCATATTCAGAAACACATGGTTCACATCGGAATAGAAAATATGCTTTCCGTCGGCAAGCTTCGAAACGATATCAGAAGCACGTTCGAGAATTAAGCGGTGCGAAGTTGGATTCGGTCCGCCATAACAACCTGGGAAGCAACGAAGCACAATGATTTTGGTATCGGGAAGTTTTTCGCGTATTAGCTTTACAATCGTCTCAATTCCTCCCGCCAACTGACCGGCAGTATGGCGCGTAGGATAATTTTTCTCATCAACGTTATTTGTCCCTATTTCAACGATTACCACCTTCGGCGATTGGCCGTCGAGTTCGCCGTTTTGGATATTCCAGATCAGGTTTTCGGTACGGTAACCACTGGTGCCCAGGTTCAAAGCTTTACGAGGTGCAAAAAACTGGTTCCATACAGGTTGATATTCAGGCTTTTCAAAATTGTGCGTAATGGAATTGCCAATGAAAATCAGGTCGAATTTTTCTTTTGCAACAAGCGCCAATTTCTCCTCGTGACGTTTCTTCGCATATCCTTCAACCGGAACAGCAGCGGGGTTTTGACCCACAGAAGGTATTTCTGGTTTAGCTTCAAGAAATGCTTTAAGGAGGCCGGCTAGTTTAGTTTTACCATCCAGTAAATTAATACCCTCACCGGAAACCCGGGTACTATCCGTCAACAAATAAAAAGCTGCCTGTCCATCGTACCCCTTCCACGTTTTGGCGTATTCCTGACAACTTTTAATCCATGCACTATCTTCTTTGGCAGAAAATGAAGCAAAAAGCCTGGCAGTTGGATGAAAGGGTGGCAGTATCGCCGGAAATACATTACCAATATTGGTTTCATTCAGTGAGGATGGACTGATAAGTATCAGATCATCCGGTTGTTCCTTCTCGTTTAGTTTTTGGACTACCCACGCAGCAAGATGACCGCCCGATGAGAAGCCCATAATTCCGAAACGGTTCCCCCTCAAACCGAGCTCTTTTGGGTTTGTTTTAAGAAGCCGGAAAGCTTTCAGCACATCAACCAACGCCTGATCGCGTGACGGTAAGTTTTTGGCAATGTGATATTCAAGGATGGCAACATCAAAGCCTACGGAATTTAGAAACGATGCGGTTTTTTTACTTTCCTTCTTTAATTTCAATATTTCATATCCACCACCTGAAAGCAATAAGATGGTTCCTTTGGGTGATTTTGCCCTTGAACGCATCAAATGCAAGACCGGAGAATTAAACTGACTTACATTTCCATCAGCTCCAACCGGGTTTCCTTTTGGCAAAGTTTCGCCTGAGAGGGACATGTAGCTTGCTAATGCAGGATTTTTCTTTTGACCCGTCTGAGCCTGCCCATCGGTTTTAACCGCAATACAGCACAACAACAAAACACCGATCAATGAGCGGATAAAGAATTTTTTTATCATTTTTATGAATTTCAAATTGAGATCGCCATCACTTTACCGGAGTTAGATTTCCATGTAATACAACCGGCTGTTTATCTTCAGAATTAACAACGACTTTAAAGATATATTCAACTCCGGCATCGAAAAGTTTACCGCAATTCAGATCAACTGTAGTCTTTCCCCAGGGTTTCAGACTGGGAATTTTGCCGGCGGCAACTTCAACTTCCTTGTCGTCTTTGGTGAAAAATATTTTCAGTTTTGCAGTTTTTGATGCTACCTGACCAAAATTCTGAACCTCCACTTTTAAATCAAATCCTAGGGAATTGGCTGTTATGACTGGCAACAGCGGCGAAAGGATGGGTTCAATGAATTTAATTCCCGGCAGCCGTGCATACCCGAAAAGTAGTTTTCCATCACTTGTTTTGCCCAGCATTTTTGCGGCAAATTCATCATCAGGAAAATTGTTTCCAACGGCATCGAAGGTAACAATCAAATCAGATCCTGAATTCTCTGTTTTAATCATCTTACCACCTTTACCGAAATTCACGGCTTCGGGCTCTCCGAATTGCAAAGAGCTGATGTCGATGTCAGTTTGAGGATTGAAACCTTCCTCAGCAGCTACCTTAACTTTGATTGATTTCGTATTAGCAGTTATTGGTTTTTTGTCAAGAATTGTAAGTAAACGACCAACGGTGAGTGGAATACCAATGTTCTTTGAACTGTGGATATCACTGGCTTTGTCGAATTTCTTCTCAACATCAATTACAGCGAAGTTTCCCTGTGTCGCCCGTCCGTATTTGTCCTGAAAGATTTTCAGCCGCTCATATTTCCACCAGCCTTCTACAGTTCCGTCTTCGTGTTTTGAAACACCCGGCAGGTAAGCTTCACCCGATTCAATTTTCCAATTTATACCATCTTTGGAGCGCTCATAGACAGCAATACGACCGAGCCAGTCGTTTACAATCAGGTTGTACTGCACGTTGTCGCGCCAAACCACGGGATCTTCGAAATTTCCCGGTCGTTGCGGATAAGCACGTAACGGAATGATCTTTTTTGCAGAATCAATTCGCGTTCCTGTAACCTGGTTATAAGCAGAAAGTCCTGTCTGGCTGAACCATTGACCGCCTCCGCGGCATATCATCAAATACGATCCGTCCTCACGTTGGGCAAAGGTAAAGTTTGAATTGCCTTCAATCAGTCTCCGGTCGCGGTTCAGAAATTCGAACTTGCCATATTTCCATGGACCATTACAACCATCTGCGATATAATATCCATCAATCACATATAAAACATATCTTCCATCTTTCAGTTTGAAAATTTCCGGATTATGCCCCTTCCCTATCGTATCTTTTACTACAAACGGCCCAAACGAATTATCGGAAACAGCATTAAAAACAGTGGAATTAGGCCATTCATTATGACCTTTTGGCGAACTCTCAGGCCAGCCACAAACATATAAGTGATATTTGCCATCTTCTCCCAATTTTATATTGCCTCCCCAGAAAGACCATTTCCTGTTTTCAATCCCATTGTCGGTATAACGGGGTAAAACATTGTCAGCTCCCCAGGTATCGCGGGTTAACTGTCCCAAATTGGGCATTGGCAAAAACCTGTCCATAAACCGGCCTCCGTACACAAGGTTGCTCCACGCTGCCGGGCGTGGGCGCTCTGTAGTCTGGGCATAAACCTGATAAACGAATAAAGTGATCAGCGCAAAAAACAAAATTTTCAATCTCATTATATTGGGGTTTATTGGGAAGTTTAAGACCTGACAGGTTTTTGAAACCTGTCAGGTCTGGTCTATCAAAATAAATTTATAACTATTTAAATAGCTGCTGTGTAAAGTAATAAAGATCACTTTTCCATACCTTGAAATCGTGTACACCCGGTTCGACGTGCCAGATATGAGGCACATTATTTTCTTTCAAATAGATATGAAGGCGTTGACTGAAAGAGATCAAGCCATCATGATCGCCGCATGAGATCCAGAGCAATTTCAATGATTTGGCCGTCTCCGCAGGATTTGGAACCAAAACTTCCGGAGTTTTGGTATTTGGAGCAGATGAAAATCCGCCAATCCAGGCAAAAGTATTAAGGTTGCCCAAACCGAAGTTCAGTGATTGTCCGCCGCCCATTGAAAGACCAGCTAATGCACGGCTTTCGCGTTTTTTAATTACCGGATATTTCGATTCAATAAATGGGATCAGATCGTTGAGCAAATCTTTTTCAAAAGTGGCAAACGACTGTGCTTTTTCAGGTTCAAAAACATTCCCTTCTGCCCGGTCGTTTTTCATGGCTCTTCCGTTAGGCAGCACCACAATCATGGGTTTGATTTTGTTCCCGGCATACAGGTTATCGAGAATGATTTCGGGATGGCCATTGCGCAACCACTCAAACTCATCGCCGCCAATTCCGTGAAGCAGGTATAATACAGGATACTTCTTGCTTTTGTTGTATCCCGGTGGCGTGTAAATCAATGTAGTTCTGGTTGTACCAACTGTTTTCGACTGGTATTGGACAGTATCGAGGTTTCCATGCGCAATGTTTTCACGATAAAGGTCGTACCCCTCAGGTGCTGCCGGAAAGGCTGGTTTATCATCATCAGCAAGAACAATCTCTCTCGACATGTTCCGGCGGGCCTCCTGTGCGGGTTGATCTCCGGAGTTAGCTGGTTTGCTACCATTTAAAGTTTGAGCTGTCAAAGGGCGGCTGATGCTGATTATTAGTATCGCAAACAGAAATAATGAAAATGATTTTTGGTTCATGAGTTATGTAAGTTATTTGAAGATTATCCTATAAATAAGTCATGCCACAATACCTTCTGACAGGGATTGTCAACATGACTTATTCCTTAATATTCAATAATATAGAGATTTTATTTCTCCCTTTTCAATATCATCTCTGAATCACCCATCGGAGTTCCGACAACTTTCATTCCGATGGTATCATCTTCCTTCAAAACACAATTATGCTTGATAATCATGTCATTAAATGACACATCAAATGAAAATACCTTCCCGTCAATTTTTGTATTTGAAATTGGCACATCACCATTTGGTGTCTTCACAACTCCGGTTAATTTATCTCCTTCCATTTTAAATACGAAAGTCATTTTCATTTCACTTCCATCGGATCCACTCATATTCGTGACCCAGTTTCCATCAATACCCGCAGCAAATCCAGTTGTTGCAATCAAAAAAAACAAACACACAGATAAAATAGTCTTCATTATTTTAATTATTAAAGGGTTAGAAATTATTTCTTTATTGAAATACGATAAAGTCCGGAGGCGTGATGCCTGATGACAGGAGCAAATTCCTTACTGAAATTGCCTAAACGCTTATTGTTCCAAACATCCTTTATTGTGCAATTCCCGGTTATGCCAATCTGTTCGAGGTTTACAGGAATTTTAATCGATTCAGTATTCACAGCATCCTGCTCATTAAATACAGCAAGGAATTTATCACCTGTTTTTGGATCATCGGCAATCCAGGCAATCAGATCGTCGTTTCTGAATAATTGTTTGTTGTTCTGACTGTACTGATTAATATAAAGAACGTCTTTATTGATCAGTAAAGAAAGGGTAAATTCATCGTTATCAGGTAAATTGCCACCAAACATTAAAGGTGACCGGAAGATGGAGAAGAGCGACATCATCGTCATCTGCTCATCTTTCGAAAGTGCGCACATCCGATTATCGCCTCTCTCGGCCCTGATACCGATTCTTCCAAGCGGAAGCATATCCGCATCGGGAAAATGTCCGTTGCCAATGTAGGGAGACCAACGGTTGCAAACTTCGAAATGCTCCTTAACCTGTTTCCAGTTATCCCAGAAGTCTCCTACAATGCGCCACATATTGGCGTGATTTTGCACATGTCCGGCATTCTCTATCGGCGTTTCACCCGGTGATGTACTTAAAACAATTTTACGGCCGGTCTGATCAATTGCTTTCCGGATCATTTCGATTTCACCCTGGTGATAAGGAACCGATAGATCATCTATTTTTATAAAATCGAGTCCCCACGAGGCATAAAGATTGAAAAGTGAATTGTAATAAGCCTGTGCGCCTTCTTTCCCTGCAACAACTGTGTACATATCTTTCAACCATGGACATTGCAGTTCAGTGCTGTAGATATCCTGCGCCCTGGCGTTGCTTCCAAGGATAGGGGTGTTCTTTTTGACCGCTTCAACCGGAATGCCTCGCATTATGTGAATACCAAATTTAAGTCCTTTCGCATGTATATAGTCAGCCAGCGCTTTGAATCCTTTACCATTGGCAGACGAAGGGAATTTCAATGGACTCGGTTGTAATCGTCCGTATTCATCCATTACATAAATGGCATCTTTCTCGTTATAACCATGCGCTTTATCATTCTCAACATACCACCGGATATCAACCACAATATATTCCCATCCAGACTTTTTGAGGTATTTTGCCATATAGTCGGCATTGGCTTTTACTTCGCTTTCGGTAACAGTCGGACCAAAACAATCCCAACTGTTCCAACCCATTGCCGGTGTCGGAGCCCATTTCAGAAAGGCAAGACTGTCGGGTTGAAGTTTGGATTGGGCATTTGAATACCCTGCGATTAAAAACAAGCAAACGGCAATAAATAGACTTCTCATCGTTATTTGGTTATGGATATTGAATTACCCCTCAAAGCTCAAGATTAAATACCAAAGTACCAATAGCAATCGTGGGTCACAAGTGCCGCAAAGCTTTGCAATTGGGGAAAGCTGTTGTTAAACATGTTTTATTTACGCATACCACTACTTTCCAATTCATTATCTCGCATAAATCAATTGCTTAGTCGTTATTATACCAGTAAGGGAAAACGCTTGCAACAATTAACCTTTCAAAAATTGATTTACAGTACCTTCGGTTCAACTTATAAACAAATTCATTGAGGTATCGCTG
>Ga0209386_1001184_pt1 | contig 11046 bp, 10 predicted proteins | sample NGEPertwo_FD_184510 | JGI IMG/M metagenome (GOLD analysis project Ga0209386, IMG submission 184510) | Arctic peat soil microbial communities from the Barrow Environmental Observatory site, Barrow, Alaska, USA - NGEE Permafrost154B-two... | ecosystem: Environmental > Terrestrial > Soil > Wetlands... | reverse complement strand
GTCCTCAGCTATGAGGACGCGCATGGGGGCGCCGACCGCCGTAGGCGCGGGGCGCGGGACCTGGGGGTCGGGGCCCGTCACGGCTCGTCCTCGCGGAGCGGCGCGCGGATGGTCACGGTCGTGCCGTGCTCGCAGGCGAACGTGATCGTGCCGCGCAGGTCGTCCTCCACCACGGTGCGCACGATGTGGAGGCCGAGGTGCCCGGAGGCTACCGCGTCGAAGTCCGGTGGAAGCCCCTTGCCGTCGTCGCGCACGACGATGACGAGGTCCCCGGCTTCTCGGCGCATCTCGACGATGACGGCGCCGTCGGCGCCGGGGTCGAAGGCGTGCTCGATGGCGTTGTGCACGAGCTCCGCGACGGCCAGCGCCAGCGACGTCGCGGCCTGCGCACCCAGCTCGCCGGTGTCGCCGCTCACCGTGGTCGTGATGTGCGGCCGCTCGCCGACGAGGCCACGCCGCACGAGGTCGACCACCGTGCGGGCGGCGGCGGAGAAATCGACGCGCTCGTCGGCCGAGCCCGTGAGCAGCTCGTGGACCACGGCCATGGACATGACGCGCTCGGTGGCCTCGGCCAGCGCGCGGCGGACCTCTTCGTTCTTGCTGCCGCGCGCCTGGATGCGCAGCAGCGAGGCGATGGTCTGCAGATTGTTCTTCACGCGGTGATGGACCTCGCGGATGGTCGTCTCCTTGACGCGCAGCTCGAGCTCCCGGCGGCGAGCCTCCGAGAGGTCCTCAACGAGCACGAGCGCGCCCGCCTGGAGGGCGATGGAGCGGTAGCCGAGGACGCGGTCCGCGACCTCGACCTCCACCCGCACGGCGCCGGGCCCGCCGAGCACCGGCGAGATGCCGAAGCCGCCTCCGGGGAGCGCCGAGGCCTGCATGCCCGTGACGCGACCCTCCACGCCGGCGAGGCGCATGATGTTGACGGCGTTGGGCGAGGCGAACGAGATGCGACCGGTGGGACGCACGCGCAGGACGCCGTCGCCGGCGCGCCTGGTGGTGGAGAACGGCTCCCCGGTCCCCGCGTCCAGCAGAGGGCCGGTGCGCAGCGTCTCCAGCAGCTCCTCGATGGAGTCCATCTGCGCCGTCTCCATGCGACCGGGCGCGGCGGCGACCTGCTGCGCCACATCGCGTACGACGACGGCGTGCGGCAGGCCGTCGCCGACGGGGTACGCGGAGGTGGTGTACTTGATGCTGCGCGCGCTGCGTCGGCGGTCGCCCTTGACGGCGCGGCCGGTTGCCAGCGCCTCGTAGGCCTCGGGCTCGGCCTCACGCTCCAGGACCTGCCCCGTGCGCGCGGCCACGTGCGGCGTCACGGCGGTGCTCGGCCGGGCGTCGCCCACCACGGTGAGCGTGCCGTCGCGGTCGGCCACGGCGAGCGCCACGTGCCCGTAGCCCAGGTCGGCCACGAGCTGGAGGTTGTCGGTCACGTTGTCGAGGTGCACTCTCGCGCCCTCGGGAAGCACCGTCTGGTCATGGGTCGCGTCCATGGGCGCAGTATAGGGCCTGGGATAGCCCCAGGCCACGCACGGACCTCAGCTGAAAGCGTTGCCGAACCCGACGCCGCGCCCATCTCGGCCTGACGGCAGAGCACGCCGCGCGCCACTACAACTCGCCGAGCGGCAACGACGTGACGTCGTCGCCCAGCGGCAGCCGGCGGTCTCCCAGGTACACGACGTAACCAGGCGCGACCATGCCGCCCATGTCGGCCCGCAAGCCACGGATGCCGCGGGCCATCCGCGCAGTGGCGGTGGCGGACGTCTTGACCTCCAGCGGGACCAGCCGCTCACCGCCGGACTCCCACAGCTGCGCGAGCACGTCGACTTCGACGCCGGTGGCGGTGCGCCAGAAATGCAGCCGGGCGCTCTCCCCGCGATGCAGAGCGGCCTTGAACAGCTCACCGATGACTGCCGTCTCGAGCAGCGCACCGGCCATAGGCCCGGCCGCCGCATGCGAGGCGTCGCGCAGACCCACGAGGTGGCAGAGCGTGCCGGTGTCGGTGAAGTAGACCTTGGGGGTCTTGACCAGGCGCTTGTTCAGGTTGGCGTGGTAGGGGCGCAGGGTGAGGACCTGGTAGCTCGCCTCGAGGATGGAGAGCCAGCGTTTGGCCGTGTTGACGGCGATTCCGAGCTCGCGCGCGAGACCGCTGAGGTTGAGGAGCTGGCCCGATCGTGCCGCAAGAGCGCGCACGAACAGCTGGAACTGCAGAAGGTCGCCGACCTGAGTCATGCCGCGCACGTCACGCTCCAGGTAGGTCCCGAGGTAGCTGTCGTGCCACGGGCTCGGATCGAGTCCCGGTTCGGCCGCGAGCTGAGGGAAGAGGCCGCGGACGAAGGTCGGCCAGTAGTCCGGCGCCGGCGCGGAAGGGTCGGCCATGGTCGAAAGCCGCCGCTGCGGCCGCTCCCACGGCAGCGGCCTGTCTGGATCGCGGGCCAGCTCGCGCAGCGACAGCGGAAGCAGCCGCAGCAGGGCGACGCGGCCGGCGAGGGACTCCGTCACGCCGGCCGCGAGCAGCAGGTTCTGCGAGCCGGTGAGCACCCACTGGCCGCGCGCGCCGCGATCTTCGTCGATCCGTTCCTTGACGTAGGAGAGCAGCGCCGGGGCGTTCTGGACTTCGTCCAGGATCACCGGCGCCGGGAAGGCCGCGAGGAAGCCGCGCGGGTCGGTGACCGCGGCTTCTCGCATCTCCGACGTATCGAGCGACACGTAGCGGTGCGTGCTCGCTAGGGCGTGGCGCAGAAGAGTCGTCTTGCCCGCCTGCCGCGGACCGGTGAGCATGACCGCGGGGAACTGCGCGAGGGCGCGCAGGAGCGTCGCCTCAAGGGTGCGCGGTATGTAAGTGGTGTCCGCCATTCCTGTGCAATCATGCCACAGGAAAGCAAGATAACAAGGTATCGCCGCCTGATGGTGGTCTGCGCCACAGGCGGGCGCGCCGCCGTAGGCTCGCGCGTGCCCTGCCTACAGATACGACTCCAGCGCCCCGCGCCGGCGGACGTCGACGCTGGCGCAGTGGAAGCCACCGCCGATGGTCTCGAAGTCGTAGAACGGGCACTCGATGGGCGTGAAGCCCCACTTCTTGAAGGCGGCGATCAGGCGTTCCTCGCCCTTCGAGACGATCACGCGCTGCTCGTCGAGCATCACCACGTTCATGCTGATCCAGCGTGAGCAGTTGTACATCGGGTGCGTGAGCGGCATGTCGGGCTCGGGGCAGACGAGGATGTCCCAGCCGGCCTTCTCGAACAGGTCGGGGACCTTGGCGCAGCGCGTGGGGTGCACGAGCAGCTTGCCGGGAGCCAGCGGGGAGAAGGTGGCGTCGATGTGCATGGGGTGTGTGTCGTAGACCTCCACCTCGTGGACGCGGAAGTCCGGGGCGAGGTGGCGGCGCAGCCACTCGATGCCGAAGCTGTTGCAGCAGCTCGACTGGGCGATGAACAGGTCGCGGCCGCACTTGATGGCGTCGGCCGCGTCGAACAGCGGCTCGTGGTCTGTGAGGATCGTGCGCTGCTCCTCGCCCTCTTCCATGGGCTCGAAGCCGGGCTTGTAGCTGGCGTCGGAGAGCTCGGGGCGCGGGGCGGAGATCCAGCGCGCCCCGCCGCGGAAGGCATGCGTTCAGGTGGGACTGGCTGGGACTGGTTGGCGCTGACTGGGACGGGGCGACCTCCCGTCGAGTGCGTCTCGATCGCCTTCTGCGGCTTCTCGCCGAACTGCCGCAAGCTACTCGGCGAGGCCGATGTCCCCGGCGCGTATGCACTGCGGCTCAGGGCTCTGTGAAGACGAACCCTCGCTCGAACACACGCTCGCAGGCGGCCACTGCGTCGGCGTCGTAGCGCGTGCCGGCGCCGGAGCGGACCTCGGCCAGGGCGGCGTCGAGGCCGAGCGCCGGCCGGTAGGGCCGGTGGCTAGCCATCGCCTCGACGACGTCGGCGACCGCCAGGATGCGCGCCTCCGGCATGATCTCATCGCCCCTCAGCCCCGCGGGATAGCCGGAGCCGTCCTGGCGCTCGTGGTGCTGAGCGACGATCTCGGCCACCGGCTGACGGAAGTGGATGGCGCCGAGGAGCTCGCGTCCCGCCTCCGAGTGCTGCTTGATGAGGGCGAACTCCATCTCGGTGAGCGCCGCGGGCTTGCTGAGGATCTCGGCGGGCACGCCGATCTTGCCGATGTCGTGCACCTCGCCGGCGAACGCGAGCCCCTCGCGCGCCTCGTCGTCGAGCCCCAGCTCGGCGGCGATGGCCGCGGCCAGGCCGGTGACGCGCCGCTCGTGGGCGGCCGTGTATGGGTCGCGTAGGCCGGTGATCGCCCCCATGGCCTGCACCGTGTCGTGCAGCTGCTCGCGCAGCTCACGGGCGCTGCGGGCGAGCGCCTCCTCCACCTGTTTGCGCTCGTTCAACTCGGTCTGCAATTGCTCGTTGACCCGGCTCAGCCGGTCGGTGTCGATGGCCTGATCGATGGTGTAGACGAGTTGGTCAAGATAGCCCTCACGCTTGGGGATGTAAGCGGCGGCTCCCAGTTTCAAGATGGCGATCGCGGTGGCTTCGTCGCCCCGGGCGGAGATCATGACGAACGGCGGCAATTGGAGGTGGCGGCGCTTGGCCTCGCGCGCGAAGTCCAGTCCGCTCAGGTCGGGCATCCGCAGGTCGATCAGCACCAGGTCATATTCGTGCGGTTGCTCCAGGCGTGCCAGGGCTTCGGCGCAGCTATAGACGACATCCACCGCGAAATGCGGCGCGGCTTCGGCGAAGTGCCGCAGGGCCAGCTCAATGTCCATCGGCAGGTGCTCGACGTAGAGAATCCTCCGGGGCGAAGCGGCGGCGGGTAGCCCACGGCGTTGTGCTTGGCGATGCTCCTCCATCACGCCGCGCAGCAGGTCCGGAAGGGTCTCCAGGTAATCGCCCTGCTTGGGTACGTAGTTGGCTGCGCCCAGCCGCAGTGCCTTCACCACCAGATCCTCATCGCCCACGCCCGTCACCATCACCACCGGCAACTGCAGGCCGGCGTGGACCAGCGTCTTCAACACGTCCAGCCCGTCCATGTCGGGCAAGTGCTGGTCGAGCAGCAGCAGGTCGAACTCGGTTTCGCGCAGCTGATCCAGACACCCCTGCCCGGTGTCCGCGATCTCGATCTCAAACTCGGGCGCGAGGAGCTGAAGATGGCTACGCGCCCGGTCCGCGTCCTGCGGATTGTCCTCGGCGTAGAGGATCCGAGTGGTCGGGGTCATGACTAGTGCCCTCCTGTTTCGGGGAAAGGCGGCTCATTGATCAGCAGCCAGAAGATCTTGATCTGCTTCACCACCGCGGCAAACGCGGCGAAGTCCACCGGCTTGACGATGTAGGAATTGACGCCCAGCTCGTAGGCGCAGGAGATGTCGGAGTTCTCGCGCGAGGTGGTGACGACGATGAAGGGGACCTGGCTCCAGATGGGATGCTGCCGGGCCCGGCGCAGATCGAGCAACACCAACAGAGGCAGGTCCGGGTCGTCTGGCATCGAGTGGGCCTCGATGAACTCCAGCGCCTCCTCACCGTCGCGGCAGACGCGGACGGGATTGACCAAGGTGTTCTCTTCTAAGGTTTGGAGCATGAAGTCGAGGTCCATGGGGTTGTCCTCCACGACCATGATGGACCGCGCGAAGGGGCCTGCGCGAAGGCCATCCAGTTCCTCCACCCTCTTGTCCAGCTTCTCCGTAAGCAGCCGCGTGTGGATTCGTTCGGACTCCGGCCCCGCTTCGGTGGCGGCGGGTGGCGGCTCGCTCAAGGCAGCCGCCACCGCTTCAAGGGTCTCTTTCGACGTCGAGGGCCGGGGGAGAAAATACTTGACGCCGCAAGCCGCCGCCAACGACCGGGCCTCGGCCTGATCGTAGGTCGCCATCGTGAAGATCACGGGCGTGAGGGCGGAGGCGGGGATGTTGCGCATTTGGCGAACGAATTCGAAGCCATCCATTCTCGGCAAGAGGATGTCGGAGATAACGAGGTCGAAGTGCTCGGCGCGGGCCTTGGCCAGGGCTTCGACGCCGTCTTTGGCTTCGACCACACCGGTGGTTGCCGAGGGCAAGAGCTGCCGTCAGCGCGCTCAGGCTGGGCGGATAGCCTTCCACGACGAGGATGTTCGCCATAGCGGATTCCTCTCTTGCGGGTCGTTCACTTGTCTGGTTTTGGCAATTCCACGAAGAATGTCGCGCCCTGGCCCGGCGCCGATTCGGCCCAGATCCTGCCGCCCTGTTTTTCCAGCGACTTCTTGGCGATGGCCAGGCCGACGCCGGTGCCCTCGAACTCATCTGCGCGCACCAGCCGGTTGAACAGGCCGAAAATGCGGTCGACGTATTTCATGTCGAAGCCGATGCCGTTGTCGCTGACGCTCAGCCTCCAGGCGGTGCCCGATTCCACGGCCCGGATGCCCAGGCGCGCCGGGCTAGCCTCGCGGCTGTACTTGATGGCGTTGTCGATCAGGTTGGCCAGCGCCTGCACCAACCCGCGTTCCCAGGCCTGCAGCGTGGTGAAGGGGATGTCCACCGTCACTTCGATGTGCTGTTCATCGATGACCAGGCCTCGGTCTTTCAGGATGGCTTGGACCAGCCCGCGGAGGTCGACCTCGGTGAGCGAGGTCGTCTGGGCGTCCATGCGCGAATAGTGCAGCAGGTCTTCGATCAGATGATCCATGTTTCGGGTGGCGGTCAGAACCTGGGTGATACAGAACTCGGCGCGTTCGCTAAGTCCGGCGCGATGCCGGCGGTCGAGTTCATTGGCGTAACCGGCGATGCCGCGCAATGGCACCTTCAGGTCGTGCGACACGGTGTCGGTGAATTCTTGGAGGTTCTCGTTTCGGCGCCGAAGCATCTCCTCGGATCGTCGGAGCTGTTCGGCGGTGTTCTCCAAGTCGGCGTAGAGCGCGACCACCCCGGTGTTGGTCTCGGTAAGCTCGCGATTGACGCGGGTCAGTTCCTCGTCGCACTGCCGCAGCTCCCCGAGGGCGTGCAGCAGCTCCTGGTTCTGCAGGCGGACCTCTTCCAGCGGGCTCTCGGCCTTGGTCTTGGCGAGCACGTCCGCGAGGCGGCTGAGCGTGTCCGCGGTGACGCCCGGGGCAGCAGCGGGGATGGTCTTGCCGAAGAACACGGTCGTGCCGGCGCCCGCTGCCGACTCGATGGAGAACTGGTCCATGAGGCGGCGCGTGCCCACGATGCCCAGCCCCATGCCGGTGCGCGAGGTGAACGAGCCCTCGAGGACCGCCTCGAGGGCCTTGATGCCCGGCCCCTGGTCGCGCACCGTGACGGCCAGGAGCTGCGGCTGCGTCGCGCCCTCGAGAAGGAAGGCGACCTCGCCGCCGCCGCCGTACTGGTAGGCGTTGCGCGCGATCTCCGAGACGGCGGTACTGATGCGCGTCTGGTCGGTGCGGTCGAAGCCGAGGAGCTCGGCGATGAGGCGGGCGCGCTGGCGCGCGTAGACCACGTCCTCTTCGTCGTTGATGGCGACGGTGGCGACGTCGGTGCTCATGGCTTCGCCTGCGCGTGCGTGACGGCCACGACGGTGACGTCGTCCCGCTGGCGGCGGTGGTCGCGGAGCAGGACGCCGGCGATCAACGACGGATGCCGGCTCCGCAGGCCGGGGTAGCCATCCAGGTCCCAGCGGCCGGCCAGGCCGTCCGAGTGCATGAGGAGCAGACCGTCGGGCGGCCAGGGGTAGGTGTACTGATGGGTCTTCCGGGTGCCCGTACCGGCCGTGCCGTCGGTGGTGGCGAGGCGCCGCACGGCCTCCCCTTCGTAGATCCGACCCGCGATGTTGCCGAGCCCGGCATAGTTGACGACGCCTCGCCGCGACAGTATCTCGGCGATCGCGACGGCCGCTCCGCGCGTGGGGCGCAGCGCTGCGTCGAGCACGGCGACGAGCTCGCCCACGCCGTGCTCGACGTGGGCGTGGAAGGTGCGCACGGCCTGGGCCGCGGCGGTGGCGGCGTCGGCGCCGTGGCCCAGGCCGTCCGCCACCATGACCAGCGACCGCTCGGCGGTCTGATGGACCGCCCAGGCGTCGCCGCAGGCCTCCTCGCCGTCTAACGGCAGGCAAACCGCGCCGACCGTGAGGGGGCGTAGCGGGAGCGTGCGCTCCGGCGCCTGGGCCCAGATGCGGCTGAGGACCGCCGCGCCCGCGCCGGGCGGCGCGTAGATGTCGAACACGGAAGAGAGCCGCCGCACCGCGCCCAGCCCCGTGCCGAGGCTGCCGGCGGTCGAGTGACCGTCGCGCAGGCTCTCGCCGATGTTGCGGATGCCCGGCCCCCGGTCAAGGGCGAGGAGCTCGATGCCGGGCCCGTCGGGCCGCTCCACCACCGTGACGAGGAGCACGCCGCCTCCGGCGTGCTTGACCAGGTTGGAGGCGAGCTCCCTGGCGACGATCGAGACGTGGCCGGTAGCGGTCTCGCTGAAGCCAAGCCCGCGGCTGACCGCCGCGGCGAGGCGTTGTGCTTCGCCGACGCCGCTCGCCTCATCGACGCGCAGGCTGAACAGATCCTTCATCGCCAGCGCGTCACGGTCACGACGGTCCCCTGGCCGGGGCTCGATTTGATGGCGAACTCGTTCACCAGCCGCCTGGAGCCGCCCAGGCCCAGGCCGAGGCCGTTCCCTGTGGTGTAGCCGTCGGTGAGGGCAAGCTCGAGGTCGGGGATACCCGGGCCGTGGTCGGTGAAGGTGATCCGCAGGCCGGCGCGCGAGCCCTCGAGCAGCTGCTCGAGGCGGGCGACTCCGCCGCCGCCGTAGTCGACGGCGTTGCGCGCGAGCTCGCTCGCGGCGGTCACCATCTTGGTCTGGTCCACGAGACCGAAGCCCTCCTCAACCATCCAGGCGCGGACGGTCTGGCGCACGTGCACGACGTCCATCGGTTCCGCAAGCTTCAGCTCCTCAGTCCGCTTGACGTTCACGGCCGGCTCCCTCAGTGGAGGCGTTCGTCAACGAGCCGAGCAGCTCCATGCCGATCTCCACGTTGAGCGCGGTGCGCAACTTGCCCAGTGACAGCCCGAGCTCCACGAGAGTGATCGCCACCGCGGGCCGCATGCCGACAACAACCGTCTCGGCGCCAAGTACACGGGTCATCGTGGCGATGCTGCCGAGCAGGCGCCCGATGAAGGAATCGACCATCTCGAGGGTCGAGATGTCAAGCAGCACGCCGCGGGCGTGGTGCTTGACGACCCGGTCGGTGAGGTGGTTCTGCAGGCTTATCGCCAGGCGATCGTCCATATCGACCTGGATGGAGACCAGGAGGAAGTCGCCCATCTTGAGGATGGGGATCCTTTCCATATCGTCGCTCTACGAGCGCGATTGCGGCTGCGACACGTGCAGGTTGCGCAGCCTGAAGGCGTGCGCCAGAGCGTCGGCCAGCGACGCCGTGGTCACCACGCCCTCGAAACTGACGCCGAGTTGGGCCATAGTCCGGGCGATCTGTGGCCGGATGCCGCTGATGATGCACTGCGCGCCCATGAGCCGGGCCGCGGAGACGGTCCTGATCAAGTGCTGGGCCACCTGGGTGTCGACCGCCGGCACGCCGGTGATGTCGATGATCGCGACACCACTGCCCTTGTCGACGATGCCCTGCAACAGGTTCTCCATGATCACCTGCGCGCGCTCGCTGTCGAGGGTACCGACGAGCGGCAGCGCCAGGATGCCCTCCCAGAGCTGCACCACGGGCGTGGACAACTCGAGCATCTCCGCCTGCTGCCGCCTGATGATGTCTTCGCGGCTGAGCTGGAAGACCTCAGTGGTGTACAGACCGAGCTTGTCGATGATGACGTTGAAACTCCAGACCTCGCCGAGTAGCGCCGCTTCGTCCTTGAGCTCCGCCTGCAGCAGCGCGAACGCCGGCTGCTTGAGCGAGAACACGAACGCGGCGGTCTCGGTGGGGCTGAAGCCCTGCGTGGCCCGGGAGCGTGAGATGGCGCCCAAGAACTCCCGCAAGAGCGTCCACGGCTCCATGGAGATGTCGGCCGAAGCCCCGTCGTCCACGGCGGCGAGCAGGAGCTCGAGGAACTCGACCGACTCACGCCGCAGCTCGCTGTCGCTCATGAGGTCCGGGCGCGCAGAGATCGCCGCCTTCTGCTCGCGCTGCCAGTCCTTCACGAGAGCGTCGCTATCCTTGGCGAGCACCTTTGCCCAGGTGTTTATAGATGGTGTGGTCATCGCTGTCTCCTCAGTCGTGATCTCGCTCATTCCTGTGCCAAACGGGACTCGCGTCAACGATTGACTTCGCAGAGTCGCCTCCCGTCACGGCGTCGCCGCCGCTGTGCTTGGCGGTGTAGAGACGGTCATCGGCGCGCCGCAGAAGATCGGCGGGCAGTTCGCCGGGCGCCCATGCGGCGATGCCGCCGCTCACGGTGACGCCGCCCCGCTGCAGCTCGGCGCAGGCGCGCACCGCCGTCCGTACCCTCTCGGCGAACGCCCGGCCCCCGCTCTCGTCGATGCCCGGCAGGAGGACGCTGAACTCGTCCCCTCCGAGCCTTGCGGGCAGGTCCGTTTCGCGGCACAGGGAGCTGAGGAGCGTCGCGAAGCTCGTGATGATGACGTCGCCTGCCTCGTGGCCGGAGGAGTCGTTCACCCGCTTCAGGCCGTCGAGATCGAAACTGACCAGACCCAGGGAGTACCCGTGACGCTGGGCCAGCGCGATTGCCTTCGCCAGGGACTCGGAAAAATGGCGCCGGTTGGCGACGCCGGTGAGAGGGTCAGTGGTGGCGAGCCTGGTGATGGCGACGTTGGCGTCCTCGAGCTCGGCGTGGAGGGCCACTACGCCGCGGTTGGTCTGTTCGAGCTCATCGCTCAGGCGGGCCAGCTCATGCGTGCGTTCGTTCCGCTCGTCAAGCAGGCGCAGGAGTTCCTGATTATGCCACTGGATCTCCTCCAGTGGGTCGTCCGGCCCCTGTTCGGCCACTTCGCGGGTGAGGCGAGCCAGCGCGCCGGCGGCGTCCTGGGAGCCGAGGGGCAGGCGCATCTTCAGCGCCACGACGGGGCTTAGTGAGCTAGACGGCAGCTCCACGAGGTCGTCCACCAGGCGACGCGTGAGTTGCAGCGTTGCCGCGGAC
>Ga0209386_1001183_pt1 | contig 11047 bp, 9 predicted proteins | sample NGEPertwo_FD_184510 | JGI IMG/M metagenome (GOLD analysis project Ga0209386, IMG submission 184510) | Arctic peat soil microbial communities from the Barrow Environmental Observatory site, Barrow, Alaska, USA - NGEE Permafrost154B-two... | ecosystem: Environmental > Terrestrial > Soil > Wetlands... | reverse complement strand
TTTGGCGTGTTTCAGAAATTATCAATTTCACCTTACAGTTATTGAACTTAGAATATCTCTCAAATGCGGTTATATCAAGGATTATATAACATGCATTGGCCTAAAAGTGTAAGGTCCATTTGAAACACGCCGAATTATTTTATGTTGTAGCGACATCACCCATTACATAGATGTGCAAATCGATTTCACTATAGGTTTGCGCGATGAACTCACTGGCAATTTCCCTTGCTCTAATTCTATAAAAATGCTTTTATCCATTTACACCTTTTTTGACAAATTCAGATTTTAATTGCATAGCACCAAAACCATCAATTTTGCAATCAATATTATGATCTCCATCAACCAAACGTATATTTCTTACTTTAGTACCTATTTTTACATCTGATTTGCTTCCTTTTACTTTAAGGTCTTTGATCACTGTTACAGTATCACCATCGGTCAAGACATTCCCATTTGCATCTTTAACGATCTTGTTATCTTCATTCCTTTCAGTGTTTGATTCTAAAGTCCATTCATGACCACATTCTGGGCAAACGAAACCACTTCCATCATCGTAAGTATATCCTGAATTACATTTTGGGCAAATTGGTAAATCAGCCATTAATTCATTCCTCCGCTCATTTCATTGTTACTGTCAATTCTAAAGGGTGTCCTGCATTTGGAAATACTCTTACATCTAGCATTCCTCGAAATCAGCAAAGTCCAGAGCAATATGACGAAATTTATACTCAAATTGAAGAAATAGGTCTACGATCTCGGGATCAAAAGAGGTTCCCCTACCATCCCTGATTATATCTACAGCTTGGTTATGGGAAAGGGGAGGTTTATATACCCGTCGGGTAATTAGGGCATCATATACATCGGCCACTGCCATCAACCGTCCGGAAATTGGAATTTCTGAGCCTTTAAGCCCTTGGGGATAGCCTGAACCATCCCACTTTTCGTGGTGAGTGTAAGCCATCTCCTGGGCGATCCTGAGAAATGAATTGGCACCCAGCTTTAATGAGGAATAGGTAAGAACATCCCTTCCGTGGATAGTATGGTTTTGCATTACGGTAAACTCTTCCGATGTCAACTTGCCTGGTTTCAGAAGAATACTATCCGGCACTCCCACTTTGCCGACATCATGCAAAGGGGCTGATTTCCAGAGATGTTCGATCATCTCATCACTCAGGAAGCTTTTAAAATTTGGATGGTCTTGAAGTTTTTGTGCCAAGAGATGCACATAATGCATGGTGCGCTTAATATGACCACCCGTTTCATGATCACGGTATTCCGCTAGAGAACCCAGAGTCTCAATCGTGACATCTCTCGTAATCATTAGTTCGCTTGTTTTTTCTCGCACCGTTTCTTCTAGTTTATCTCTACAGTTTTTCGTTTCTAGGTGATTTTTCACTCTGGCCCTAACTAAAGCTGGATTAAACGGTTTGGTGATATAATCAACAGCACCTAACTCCAAACCTTTGGCTTCATTTTCATCTGCAGTTAAAGCTGTCACAAAAATAACCGGAATATTTGCGGTTTTCTCATTGGCTTTAAGTTTAGCACATACTTCATAGCCATCCATTCCCGGCATCATAATATCTAGCAGTATCAAGTCCACAGATGGCTCCATCGCGGCGATTCTTGAGGCCTTCTCCCCGTTGATTGCTACCGATACTTCGTATTCATCCTCTAAGATACCCATCAGTATATGGATGTTTTCCGGAGTATCATCAACAATCAATACCTTTTGTTGTTTCGCAAATGAAGTCATTCTTTCAGTCCCCTTTATAGAGAAATCTCCAAGTCCTTGGCAATTGCTTTTAATTTTCCTAAGGCGCTGTCCATATCAAACATATCCACATCTTTTCTGAGTTGTTGAAACCGTTTTTCTACCTTGGTACCGCTTAAATAGCTTTCTAAAATACTAAGTTGTTTCACGGATTTTATCGAGCCGCTCTCCAGCATTTGCCCGAAGTCAATCAAGAGTGGTCGTACAATATCAACATCGACCTCTGTAAAAAGCACTTTGTCCTGCGACTTTGTCTGCATTACGGAAACAAACGCTTCTTCAAATGATCCTATTCCGTCTATAACGATGGTAAAGTATGTGATAAATCTTGCGAGCAAAACATCATTACCAGCAATACTTCCTTTTATCAGCCCCGTCTCCAATTCTGCACAGACAGCCGCCAACTGATATGCCCCTAAATTGGCAGCTACCCCTTTTACGGTGTGTGCCAGTCTCCCCGCCGTCTTGACGTCTCCTTTGAATAGAGCGATTTTAATGCTATCCAGTGTGTCAACATTACTAGCGCAAAATTGGAGGAGGAGCTTCCCATAAAGTTTCCGGTTGCCACCCAGCCTGGCTAATCCGTCAGCGAGCATTATACCAGGCATGTCCGGCCAGGACAGATCATTTGCATTGTCCCCATTTCGGTTTAATTTACTGGTGCGGAAGGTTGGCCAGCTACTATTCCTGATCCATTTTGCCATAACCGCAAAAAGCTCATCTGGATTGATGGGTTTGTTCACTTGATCGTTCATACCAGCCGTAAGACTGTTTTCCCGATCTCCGATCATCGCATGTGCAGTGATGCCAATCACAGGCAGGTTTGCCCAACGGAGGTTGCTCCGAATTTTGCGCGTTGCATCGTAGCCATCCATCATGGGCATCTGCACATCCATAAGAACAACGTCGTATTCAGCCTCTTCCAGCATTTTTAAAGCCTGCAATCCATTTGAGGCAATATCTACTTTTAAGCCCATTTGCTCCAATATTTCCTGTGCTACCTGCTGATTGATCTCGTTGTCCTCGACCAACAGGATTTTAGCCCCCTTGATATCCGTGGTCCGATCAGATATCGGACCTTCATCGCAATGACTCGATGTAAAGAATTTGTCCCTGCACACACCAAATACTTCCATTACAGCATCAAACAGCTGGGATACCGTTACCGGCTTGGTGATACGTTTATTTATCCCGATTTGACTGGCCTCATCATCCAGTTCCGATAGATCATAGGCCGAAATCATAATGATTTCCGGCCTATGATCTATTCCATCCATGGTTTTTATCCGGTGGGCTGTTTCCAAACCATCCATACCAGCCATTTGCCAGTCTATAAGCACCAAATCGAAGCCATTAGCCTGATCCATATTGAGTACGTCCAGTCCCTGCTCCCCAGAGCCAACGCCCACAGCCGCAAAATGCATGGATTTAATCATATTCATCAAGATTTCCAATGCAATAGGGTTCTCATCTATAACTAAAATATTGATACTATTGTTCCCACGAGTATGTATGGTTAGATCGCGCTCTATGGGTTGACTGTAGCCGAATACTGAAGTAAATATAAAAGTACTCCCTTTGCCAGGCTCACTCTCTACCCAGATCCTACCACCCATCAGTTTCACCAAACGTTGACAAATAGCCAACCCCAGACCCGTACCACCATATTTGCGGGTGGTGGAAGCGTCTGCTTGGCTAAAAGCTTTGAACAGCTTGTTTTGCTCCTCTTCGGTCATGCCAATACCTGTATCACTGACAGAAAATTGTAGTGTGACCTCTTGTTCATCCTTGAGCAAAATATCAATCTTGACGACAATCTCCCCTTGGTCTGTGAACTTAATAGCGTTATCGGTCAGATTCGTCAAGATTTGTCCGAGCCGGAGCGGATCGCCCCTCAACCTTTGTGGTACATCCGCAGTGTATTGAAAGAGTAGTTCAATACCTTTCATATGATCCTTCATAGTGAGCAGGTTGGCCAAATTAGTCAGTGTTTCATCCAAATTGAATTCTACAGCCTCGATATCCAATTTGCCGGCCTCGACCTTGGAAAAATCTAGGATGTCATTGATTATCCCCAACAATGCCTGAGCTGAGGACTGGATTTTTCCTAGATAATCCTGTTGCTTAGCACTTAGATCGGTTTGCAACGCCAGATATGCCATTCCGATGATCGCATTCATAGGTGTACGTATCTCATGGCTCATGTTCGCCAAAAACTCGCTCTTGGCCAGCGTAGCCGCCTCTGCTACTTGTTGCTGTTTTTTAATAACCTTATTTTGGTAAAACATTTTACGAGAAGCTCGTTCCAAACTATTGCCACCTACGATACAGGTGATTTCAATCAACCAAACAATAACAGAGAGCAGGGCAATATCGCTATTTTTATGAACTGATGGTAGCAACATTGAAATCTGGTAAGCAACAACATAGACAAGTGTAGTAAATAGCGCAATTTTAAACCGAAGGCGTAAAATAAAAAAGGCAAATAAAACAACCGCAATTTCGCCACAAATAGTAAGAATGTTATTGTTTAACTCAAAATGACCCACGTAGATAAACACTAACCCCGCAAGGCCATTGGCCACAGCAGTTAAAGGTTGAAAATACTTTACGAAGCGTGGAGAGGACGTTATTAGTAAGATAAGGGTGAAGAGTGGGTACAAAAAGATGACTATTGCCACCGTCATGTGTAAAAAATTTTGAGGATAAACTAGATAACAAAATATATTCAGAACGAACCATCCGAGAAAGGACAACGATATACCAATTCGATTAAACACCCGGGTTTCGTAGTCATAGGAACACCTAAATTCGGATTCTAATGCTAAGTCCTTGAAACTCAAGGTCAATGGATGCAGACCCATTAATAATCTCCTGTCCATAATAAATTTTAAGTTCCCAAGATTACAGAAACAACTAATGCCAGAGCGTTAAAACGATCTGGCAATAACTTCAGTTATATTACGAGTCTTTTTCCTTCTATATCTTATCTTATATTATTTGATATTTTTTGCATACTTTTTCTAAAACCTCGACAGTATAGTCTATCTGTTCTTTTGAATGTGCATGATTTAATATGAATCTTATTCTTCCTTCGTTTACTTTAACTGCCGGAAAAACAATCGGTGTTGAATAAATACCTTCCTGATAAAGGTCATTAACAACCATTCTCAAAATTTTATAATCTTCAATAAATATTGGAATTATTGGACTTTCACTTTTTCCAAGATTAAATTTTTTCGATATTAACAAATCCCGCATATACTTGTTATTGTCATGAAGTTCTTTGATCATCAGAGGATTGCTTTCTATTTCATCAAGAGATGCAAGAACGACTGCTGCGTCTGCCGGTGTTATGCATGCTTGAAAAAGATAAGGATCTGACCATTTCAGTAATGAACAATATTTTTGTTTTGATGCAAAGAACCCCCCTATGGAAGCTGTAGCTTTAGATAGTGTTGACATAATAAAATCCACTTCATCAGTTACACCTTGTGCGTAACAATATCCCTGTCCTTTTTCACCATAGATACCAAAAGTATGTGCTTCATCAACATAAAAATAGAAACTATACGATTTCTTTAGTCTAGCAATTTCTTTTAATGGAGATAAATCCCCGCTCATCGAATAAGCAGATTCAACAATAACGAAAATATTTTCATATGAACTTTCGTATTTCTTTAATTTTTCTTCTAAATCAGCTATATTATTATGTTTAAATGAAATCCATTTTGCTTCGGATAATTTTATTCCATTTATTATTGATGAATGACATTCTCTATCAAAAATTACAAAATCCTTTTTACCAATTATATAGGAAATTGATCCAAGATTTGTAGTAAATCCTGTGGGGAAAAGAACGGCATTCTCTTTTCCGACAAGTTGCGCAACTCTTTCTTCTATTTCCTTATGTAAGGAACTCATACCACAGGATGATGCAGACGTACCAGATCCAGTTCCAAATTGTCTAAGTGCAGCACAGGCTTTTTCAATAACATTGGTATTTCTATTTAAGCTAAGATAATGATTCACACACCATAGGATACATTCTTTTTTAGTACCTGAATGTTGGGTAACAACATTCATAAGAGTTGATGCCCCATTTTCCAGATATCGATCATACGCGTTATCAGAGCTTTTATTCTCTTGGTCAATAAAATCCTGAATTAATTTAGCCCTTTCCTCAATATTGGTTATATTCCCTTTTTTCAAATATGCCAATACTTCTCCAATAGAAATAAAATCATAGCTAATTTCAAACAACTCCTTATAATCTTCCAGGTACGACCTACTCTCCAAAGAAGCCTCCTGCTCAATGCTGATTCGCTAATAAGACTAATAGAATCAGATTTATGATTTCTGATAATTCGTTTGAAACCTTGAATGTTAAATGCCTCTCTCTCCACGGAGAGAGAGGTATTTAATACCACTCAAATAATCCTTGAGTTATTTTAACATTCTACATCTTTCATCAAATTCCTCTATACTTGCTAAAAAATTCAAGGATAAACATACTAAGCCAGACCGTTTTACTAAGACGACCTGCTTTTCTCGTTATCACTTAATGATATGCTACCCTAAAGTTTCACTCCCTCTATCAATTTAGTTTACTGATTGCTTTTTTCATGCTGCTAACATATTCATAGATATAAGAACCCGCGTTTCCGCCGTGCTTCTCGATAATCTTGACGATTGCGCTCCCGACAATTACGCCGTCAGTAATTGTAGCGATGTCCCCGGCCTGCTTAGGTGTGTTAATCCCAAAGCCAACGGCGGTAGGGATAGAACTCGACCCTCTGACAACCTCTAATATCGACGACAGGTCAGTTTTAATCTCGCTTCTGATCCCTGTAACGCCCATGGAGGAGACCACGTAGATAAAGCCAGTTGCCGCCTTGGAAATCTGTTGAATGCGCTGTTCCGAAGTAGGCGCAATCAAGGAGATAACGTCGACTCCACAGTTTGCGGCCACATCAGCCAGCTCACCCTTTTCCTCATAGGGCAAATCAGGGATGATGATGCCATCAACACCCAGCTCAGCACAACGGGCGAAAAAGCGGGGGTACCCATAATTAAAGACAGGATTTAAATAGGTAAGAAAAACCAGCGGTACTTGGGTTTTTTTGCGCACTGAAGCTACCAAATCAAAAATCTTGTCGACGGTTGCTCCCGCTGAAAGCGCTCGGATATTCGCCTCTTGGATAACGAGACCCTCGGCTAGAGGATCAGAAAACGGGATTCCGATTTCCACCAAATCAGCGCCACCCCGAATCATCTCCAGGATAAACTCTTCGCTCTTTTCCATAGAAGGATCTCCACCCGTGACAAATCCAATAAATGCTTTGCCGTTTTTAAAGGCCTGGGCAATTTTACTCATGAATATTTACCCCCTTGTAGCGCGCGATGGCCGCAACATCCTTATCGCCGCGTCCTGACAGACAGACGATGACGCTTTGGTCCTTGCGCATTGTCCCGGCAATTTTCTGCACATGAGCGATGGCATGAGCGCTCTCGATGGCGCAGATAATACCCTCTGTTCGCGCTAAATATTCGAAAGCATCGACTGACTCATCGTCCGTTACGGGCACATACTCTGCCCTGCCTATGTCGTGAAGATTAGCATGTTCTGGTCCGATCCCCGGATAGTCCAAGCCTGCGGAGATTGAATACACGGGTGCAATTTGCCCATGTTGGTCCTGACAGAAATACGATTTCATGCCATGGAAGACGCCTGGTTTTCCTTTAGCAATCGTGGCGGCATGCTTTTCGGTGTTCAGACCGTGTCCCGCTGCCTCGCAACCAATTAACTTGACGTTTTCATCACCGATAAAGTGATAGAACATGCCGATCGCATTACTACCACCGCCTACACAGGCAACCACGGCATCTGGGAGTTTGCCCTCCAGTTTCAGGATCTGCTCTCTTGCCTCCAGGCCAATCACACTCTGAAAATCGCGAACCATCATCGGAAAGGGGTGGGGACCCATGACAGAACCCAAGACATAATGGGTGTCATGAACGCGGGCTGTCCACTCCCGCATCGTCTCGTTCACCGCATCCTTCAGCGTCATCGTACCGCTGGTGACCGGGTGAACTTTGGCGCCTAAAAGCTCCATGCGGTAGACGTTTAAGGCCTGTCTGTCAGTGTCTTCCTTGCCCATAAAAATCTCACATTCCAGGCCGAGAAGCGCCGCCGCTGTGGCTGCAGCCACCCCGTGCTGGCCGGCACCCGTTTCGGCAATGACACGTGTTTTTCCCATTTTCTTGGCCATCAAAACCTGTCCTAACACGTTATTGATTTTGTGTGAGCCAGTATGGTTGAGGTCCTCACGCTTTAAGTAGATTTTCGCGCCCCCCAAATCCTTGGTCATTTTCTCTGCATAGTAGAGAAGAGATGGTCTGCCCGCATAGTCAACCAACAACTTGTTCAGCTCTGCGTTAAACTCAGGATCGTTTTTATAGTGCTCATAGGTTTTTTCTAGGTTAATGATTTCATTCATCAGGCTCTCTGGAATGTATTGGCCCCCGTGAACACCGTATCTGCCTTTAGCCATTGTGCATTCTCCTAACTATTTCTATAATTTTAGCTCGGTCTTTTAACCCGTCCGTTTCCACCCCACTGCTTAAATCAACAGCATAAGGATTTGTAGCAGCGATCGCCTGTTCAATATTATCAAGCTTCAACCCACCTGCCAAGAAGAAGGGGTTTTTCCCCTTGCCAACTAGACTCCAATCAAAACTTTCGCCCGTTCCGCCCGGTCCGTTGTCGAGCAACAGAAAGTCAGCAAAGGTGTCCTGAGCTGCCTCTATATCCTCCTGGAATGAAACGCGGACGGCCTTAATAATAGGCTTATTGGTCAGTGCTTTTAATTCTTGGATATAATGCTCGTTCTCAGCCCCATGAAGTTGGGCCATTTCGACAATGTTCTCATTTAAGAGCTGGGCCACGTTTGCTAACGACTCATTGACAAATATCCCAATCGGTGTGATTTCTGACCTGAGCCTGGGCCGCATGGCCGCTGCCCACTCCGTACTCACTTGACGGCTGCTTTTAGCAAAAACGAAGCCGATATAATCGGGCAATGCCTCGTTAACGTAGTCGATGTCGACGTCCCGGAAAAGTCCACAAATTTTAATCTTCATTAAACGTTACCTCGTAGGTGAGCAAGCTGTTCCTTTTTATGATCACTGCGCATTAAGCTTTCCCCGATTAGAACAGCATCGGTTTTGTTCGCTTTCAGCATTGCGACATCCTGCGGGGACTTAATACCGCTTTCCGAGATGAATAGGAGGTCCTCCGGCACTAAACCGCGAAGCTTTAGGCTGGTGGTAAGGTCAACTTTAAAGGTCTTCAGGTTGCGGTTATTGATGCCGATCACTCTAGCACCCGCAGCCAAGGCTGATCTGACCTCCTCCTCTGTATGCGCTTCCACAAGGACGGACAAGCCCAAGCTGTGGGCGATATCCAAATAGTCTTTCAGGGTATCGGTGTTCAGTAGAGCACAGATGAGCAGGATTGCCGAGGCACCGATGATCTTTGCCTGATAAATTTGGTAGCTGTCCACGATAAAATCCTTACGCAGGAGGGGAAGGTCCACTTCTTTACTGATCTCTGTGAGAAACCGGTCTTGACCATGAAACCAATAGGGCTCCGTGAGAACTGATATAGCCGCCGCTCCCGCCGCCTCATAGTCTTTGGCAATCTGTAAATAGGGAAAATCCGGTGCAATAATTCCTTGCGAGGGTGAAGCCTTTTTTATCTCGCAGATGAACGATAATCCCTCTGCTCTTAGAGCCTTTTCAAAAGGGAAGCCGGTATTCGGGGACAAGGCCTTTGCCTCTGAGATGACTTGCTCCACAGGTTTTCGTTGTTTCAGTTCGGCAACCCGCTCAACGGTTCGCTTAGCTATTTTTTCTAAGATCATCTCATTACCTCGTTGGAAAGTCTCACGAATTCTTCTAGTTTTTGGAAAGCCGCACCACTGTCAATGAGCTCCTTGGCAAGAGGAATTGCACCCTTGATGGTCGCTGCCTTACCGGCCAGATACAAACACAGGGCTGCATTAAGAACGACAATATCTCGTTTGGCACCCTTTTCAGAGCCGTTTAAGATGCTGCGGGTAATTTTGGCGTTTTCCTCAGCGTCGCCCCCGACGAGCTCAGCCAAGGTACAATACCTCAAACCCAACTCCTCTGGGTCCAGGTAATAACTACGTAAAACGCCCTTTTCTATTTCGCACACCTTCGTCCTGGTGGTGAGAGTTGCCTCGTCCAAACCGTCGCAGCCATGGACCACCATGCCACGCTTGACGCCAAGATTGGAGAGCACTTTGCCCAAGGGCTCCACAAGGTTTTTGTCATAGACTCCCATCAACTGCATATTGGCCCCGGCGGGGTTGGCAAGGGGGCCCAAGATATTGAATATCGTGCGAATACCCATTTCCCGTCGTACGGGAGCACAGTGCTTCATCGAGTTGTGATAGGTTTGGGCAAACATAAAGCAAAGGTTGATTCCATCTAAGATTTTCTTGCTATGCTCAGCGGAAATGGCTATATTAACACCCAACTTTTCCAAGACATCCGCCGCACCACTTTTACTGGAGACACTGCGGTTGCCATGCTTCGCTACAGGAATTCCGCCGGCTGCTACGACAAAGGCAGTTGTCGTGGAGATGTTGAAGGTTCCTACCTCATCACCACCGGTGCCGACGATATCCATGACATCAAGAACCCTCGGTTTGAGGTGAAGGGCCTTCTCTCGCATTGCCAAAGCGCTTCCGGTGATTTCATCGATACTTTCGCCCTTCATCCTCAATGCTGTCAGAAAAGCTCCCATCTGGGCATGCGTAGCAGTCCCGTCCATCATTTCTCCCATAACTACCTTGGCAGTATCAAAATCTAAATCCTCTCCTTTAATGACTTTGTAGATTGCTTCTGCTATCATGCTCGATCCCTCCTAAGAAATTTTTTATGATCATTCTGCCCTGGGGTGTGAGGATCGACTCTGGATGAAATTGAACTCCATACACTTCATAATCTCTGTGTTTAACTGCCATGATCTCCCCGTCATCCGTGCGAGCTATTATCTTAAGTTCAGTGGGCATGGTGTCTTCTAGGACAGCCAGTGAATGATACCGAGCACCTTTGATCGTTTCGGGTAATCTGGCAAAAAGCGGGCTATCTGTATCAATTTTTATAATAGACTGCTTACCATGCATTAGCTCTTTGGCATAGGATACCGTGGCCCCAAAGGCCTCGCAGATGGACTGATGC
>Ga0209386_1001182_pt1 | contig 11050 bp, 8 predicted proteins | sample NGEPertwo_FD_184510 | JGI IMG/M metagenome (GOLD analysis project Ga0209386, IMG submission 184510) | Arctic peat soil microbial communities from the Barrow Environmental Observatory site, Barrow, Alaska, USA - NGEE Permafrost154B-two... | ecosystem: Environmental > Terrestrial > Soil > Wetlands... | reverse complement strand
AGAACTCGTATTTTTCTAGGCTTACATTGACACTCCCGCCACTCGGCGTATACTTTACTGCATTGTCCAGCAAATTGAAAATTGCTTCCGTGGTCCAGTTGCGGTCGTGTTGAAGCTGAATATCCTGTCCTTCATCGAACCTGAGGTGAATGTTTTTGGCCTGCGCCTTTTGATAAACCTGCCGAATGGCAGTCAGACTAGTTTCGTTCAGGCTTACCATCTGCGGGTTTAGCTGAATAACGCCACTCTCCAGACGGGACATCTTGATCATGCTGTCCATCAGGAAACTCAGCTTTTCCAGCTGGCCCTGCATAGTTTGCATGAATCCTTCCCGCTGCCCCGATGTCAGGCTTTGGTCCTGTAAAAGGTCAAAGTAGACTCTGAGGTTAGCAAGCGGCGTCTTCAACTGATGGGAAATATCGGAGATAAGTGATTTGATATCGTCGCGCTCTTTTTTCAGCCGGTTGTTCTGCGCTACCAGTATTCTGGACAGCTTGGTGACCTGTGCCTGTAGCTTGGATAGCAGCTCATCATTCAAGACCGAAAACGCTTCATTCTCACGCCCATCGATCAACGCGGAAATCACATCTGAAAGCTGGATCAGAATAGAGAGCATATGCTTTTTCAGTGTAATCGTAAAACCTACAAACAGGGCGATGACCATTATACTAAACAGCGCCATGGTTAGGGTCAGCCTGCTATTCTCAAAGAAAATAGCTACATAAACTGTGAAGCCGATGCACATCGTTAAAAGCACTGAAAAACAGAGGGCCATTTTTGCAGTTAGGCTCATGTTCATCCGGCATCCCCCCAGGTGTAGCCAATGCCAAAGACTGTTATTATATAGGCTGGTTTTTTCAGATCGTCCTCAAGCTTTTGACGGAGTCTGCGAATGTTTACGCTCAGGGCATTTTCCTCTACGAAGTTTCCGTCGGCGTCCCAAAGCCTTTCCAGGAGTAATTGTCTGGTGAGTACCTGCCCCTTGTTCCTGACGAGCAATTCTAATAGCCTGTATTCCGTAACCGTCAGTTTGACCGAATCAGCATCCTTTTTGACGATCATTTGCTGAAAATCTACCATAATATTGCCCGAGCTGAAAACATTCTTGTCGACGACGACTACGCGCCTCAAAACGGCCTTCACGCGCTGCTTCAGCACTTCTAGCGAAAATGGTTTGGATATGTAATCATCACAACCCAGCTGAAAGCCCTTGATCACATCCTGTTCGGTATCGTTAGCCGTGATGAAAATGACAGGAAGCTTGGAAGTCTTGCGGAGCTCTGAACATAGCGTAGCGCCGCTCTTACCAGGCAGATTTATGTCTAGCAAAGCAAGATCTACCCCGCCACTTAGAAAGGCAGCATATCCCTCAGTGTAACCATAAGCCGTCACAACCCTGTAGCCCTCTTTTTCCAAAGCAAAAGCAATTCCACGACTCAAAAGTTCATCATCTTCGACAATCAAGATTTTTGCCATCATCATCACCACCTTTTTTCTAATTCTATCAACCTTTAAATATTACACTTCTTGATACTTATAGTTTAACATAAACGGAAAAGCACTTTAAAGAGCTTCTCCGTTGGGGCGGCTTATTCGCTTTCCCGCAAACGTTCAACAATTGTCTGCCGATTCGTCCCAATGTAGGCCACAAAGGGGATCACTAAAGATAGTAAAATAAGTAGTGGCGACGCGATGAGTAGTGGCAGGATGATAAACTGGTAGCTGAAAAACCACAGATTGCTGGCTACAGCCTGTATCACCACAAATGAGAACACGGTTCCCACAAAAAAGGTAATGAGAATGGTACACATTGCATAGAACAACCCCTCGAGCATCAACATCTTACACAACTGTCGGTCTGTCATGCCTATACTCTGCAGCATAGCAAATTCTCTGCGCCTGGCGATAATGCCCGTCAGGATGGAGTTGATAAAATTCAACATTCCGATCATACCCATAATCAGGCTAAGTATCCCGCCCACCAATAGGAACATATTCTGCAGCTTCTTGAACTCATCTACAAAAACCTTTTTCGATTCAAAGTCCATGGTCGGCTCAGTGTTTTTTGTATAGTGCTCTAAAAAGTTTTCCACTACCGCAGTATGTTGATCATCGACATTGAGTATATAGCTCATGGTTACTGGCTCTTTCACCAAACCGGCAAATTCACTCGCCGGCAGGTACATTGCAAAGGCGTCCTGATTATAATAGCGGACACTAAATCCGTTTGTGATTTCCGCTTTGGCCAGCACCTCATATTCCTTTTGCCGGCCATCATACATCGTTATCGTTACCTTATCCCCGATCTTATAATGGCTAGTATTCCAGATGATCTTCCCGTTATCATCGGATCTAACACCCTCAATGAGATAATTACCGGACTTCAACTTTTCCAGATCGAGTTTTCCCTCAACAATATTCATCTGCGTGAATGGGAACTCTTCCAGACCGTAAAGCTGTAGATCCTTCTGGACACCATCCCAAGATACTTGAACAGCTTTTTGGTTGTAATATAATTTCCCGCCACCCTCGATGCCCTCCTGAAAGCTGAGCGCCTCTATCATTTTCGGTGACAGTTCATCACTTTCAGAACGGAAGCGGTTGTTGTTAAACAAATTGGCATGGCCGATTACAAAATCAGTGCTTACAAATTTCTTCACAAATTTATTCATATCAAATCCATTGCTAAGCGTAAAAACAGAGTTCAGCAAAATGAGACTTAGCGACATGGAAGCAACAACGAGGGCAGTTTTTTTCTTGTTTCTCGCTAGGTTAGCTAAAGCCATCTGGTAGATTTTGCTTCCGCCACGGGATTTTTTAATAAGTTTCTTATTCCTATCTCCCTGCTCAGTATAGCGCACTGCATCAACCGGAGAAACACCCCCAGCAATTTTTCCCGGCCTCCTGCAGCTGAGCCATACCGTAATAAGAGAAAAAACAGCTGCACCAGCAAAAATAAGTGGGCTAAACGAGCTATAACTTTTTCCAATTGTGCTAATACTCATGATGATGGGCAGGAGCACTAACCCCAGTAAAAAGCCAACCATTAAGCCGATGGGAATGCCAACGGCGGATAATAACAACGCCTGATTCCGAATGATCTTTCTAATCTGTTTTGGAGTCGTGCCAATCGTTTTTAAAAGCCCATAAAAGCGGATATCCCTGACCACTGATATCATAAAAATGTTGTAGATAATTAAATAGCCAGTGAATATGATCAAGATACACGCGCCCACAGCAGTCAATATACTGCTTGCGTCGACCTTAAAGTTGGTGGACATATAGGACCAGTTGACACCATAGGAAATGTAATTGGGCTTGCCTTCTTCCAGGCTGTAACCGCTGTCAGTAATGACGCTTTTCACGTTCTCTTCAATATGCATGCTGTTTCCGAACAGGATATCGGCATAAATCAGCCCTGTCCCAATACCCTGTTTCTGCGTTTTTTGATCAAGCCCTGCCAGGGCCGTTTTGGTAAACGGTTGCGCTACATACACCATGCTAGCGGGAGAAGCGGCGTCGCTCTCCCAAAAGCCACAGAGTTCAAATTCCTTGGAGGACTTTTCGCCATTGATGCTGTAATCCATAGTCAGCTTTTGGCCGACTGTATGGGGAAGGCCTAGCAAATCAAGTACGGTGGTATCGGTAGCCAATTCATTGGCGTGCTCAGGCATCCTGCCCTGGGTGGGATAACTAAAGCTTAGTTTTGCATCGCCGTCAGTCGCGTAACGAATTTCGGTGTGATGCTTTAAAAACTCAGGATTCTCTCCCATTCCTAACATAACTGAGTATTCTATTTGCTTGATGAGTGAATGATCCTTTAAATCAGCAAATTCCTGGTCGGTTAGATATTTCAGCGAAGCATGAGCGGAGCCACCTGCCTGGCGCATAGTTTCCTGCTGCATGGTCTCAACAAGGCCCATCCCAATGGTAAACAAGGAGGTAAAAAGGGTGGTGGTGAGCACGATGGCCAGAATGACCATGATATTGCGAATTTTACCTGCTTTCAGCGTTCTGCGCGTTAACTTTTTGATGATGGCCTGGTTATTGTTGGGGAACCTCATGCTGTCCCACCCCCAACAATGATGCCATCTTCAATACGGATGATTCTGTCCGCCATCTGAGCAATTTCTTCATTATGCGTAATCATGACGATGGTCTGATTGAATTTTTTACCAGTCATTTTTAAAAGCCCAATCACCTCCATACTGGTCTTGCTGTCCAGATTTCCAGTGGGCTCATCTGCGAGAATAATGGCCGGTTTTGTGGCTAGCGCACGGGCAATGGCGACACGTTGCTGCTGCCCGCCTGAAAGATTATTGGGTAGATTATTGAGTTTGTCTGCCAAGCCTAACGTTTTTACTATGCAATCTAAAAATGTCCTGTCAATTTTGCCGCCATCAAGCTCGATGGGGAGGGTTATGTTTTCAAAAACGTTCAAAACTGGAATAAGATTATAGTTTTGAAATACAAAGCCAATATTACGGCGGCGAAATACCGTCAGCTCATCTTCACTCATTTTAAATATATCCTTGCCACTGACCCACACTGCCCCACTGGTCGCTTTATCCAGCCCACCTAGCATATGAAGCAGTGTGGACTTACCGCTGCCGGAAGTCCCGATAATTGCCACAAAGTCGCCTTCGTTTACGTCAACATCCACGCCGTCAAGCGCTCTGACCATGCTTTGCCCTGAACCATAATATTTCTTAAGCGCGCTGGTTTTTAATATGCTCACAAAATCATCTCCTTTAGTATTCAGACTGGGAATTATTCTACAGTCTATATTCTAAAGGTTAATTCTTACAATCTTGTGACACAATATTGGAATCGCAACGATCAAACATTATTAAGACGTTAATATTCGTTAATTATTTTCATAATTTCAAATCACTGTCTATTGGGTCAAAATTTTAATATATACTTACAACCAGAGCGACTTGTCTCTTCACTGCCACAGAAAAGGAAGTTATATAGACTACACATTGCACGGACAACGGAGAAGACAACCCGGATACGGAGGACAAAGTTTTTTTGCTTAGTGTCAGAACCGGCGAAGAAGTTGGCTGTTCCTGGTGGTGGCTGTGAACACTACGAATAAGAGCCTGGGCATCTTCTTCTGGTGTTTTTCTAATGCCAAAATCATTGGTCTATATGATAGGGCGTTTTGAGTTAAACGATCTTCTCCGTGCAACTTTGCTAGCTTTATATTTGTAATACCTTGCCATAATTAGATAATTAGAACCCTTAAGGCACATTCAAAAAAATAACCAGTCAGTCTGCAAGTCTATTTTACGTAATACTGCGTCAGCATGTTCACCTAAACTCAGAAGCCAGACGTCAGAAGCCGGAAGTGTCAGATCGTTGTATTACCTTTCCGATCTCTGGCCTCTGTCATCGGGCCTCTGGAGACATACCTCCTTGTCTGACGCAAACTATCCATGGCATCTTTGACTTGTTATTTTCTTTCATATGCCTAATTTGTGTATTCTATCGGTCAAGCAAGACTTTAGACATTTAAACGATAGTACAAAACAAGTTCCGTGCATGCACCTCCCTCTTTTGAGTTAAATGCTCTGATGCTTCCAAAGTGCACATCTACCAGTTTTTTTACAATATAAAGACCAAGTCCTGAATGACCATCTTTGGAAGAACGAGATTGGTCTCCCTTATAGAATTTATTAAAAAGATTTGCTAGGTCTTTGCTACTATATCCCTTTCCTGTATCAGATACCAACAGCCTAATGCACTCCTCATTAATATCTACATTAATAGTTATTGTTCCATGTTCAGGGGTATAGCGAATACTGTTTAATACAATATTGTCCAAGATGCGTTCAAGTTTTTCACTATCAATATTGCAAGTGCATGATTTTTTATCCAGCTTCCCATTATTTACAGCGACTTTAAATTTTATCGTTTTCTCCTTCGCCATTATTTCATAACTTTCTTTTTTTCGGAGCATAAAAGAATCTACGTCTACTGAAACAATGTGAAGCACTGTATCGAGACTTTCAAGTTCCTCAGCATAAAGCATTTCTTTTATCAGCTCGGCTCCTCTCTTTGTATTTTCTTTTATTACGTGAAGATAATTAGTTATCTTTTGTTTATCGTCAACCTCACCTTCTAGAAGCGATTCGACATATGCCTGTATTACAGAAAAAGGAGCTTTCAGATCATGGGCAAGTGCTTCAACCATCTCATGCCTTTCCTGTTCTATTTTCCACTTTGATATTAACGACTCCTTGAGCACATCTTTCATTTCGTTAAAAACTTTACAAAGTGTTCCAAGTTCATTGTCAGCGTTATAATCTATATGAAAATCGAGATCCTTCTCTTTAACCTTCTTAGAGGCCTTTATAAGCATATTAACTGGTTTTCCTATATTACCCGCAAACTTCTTTGAAAAGAGCAATGTGAAGACTGTTATATATATAAACGGAGAAAAAATAATTACAATATATAATGGTAATATCCAAATTTTATGCGGCGCATTTTGATAGGAAAGCTTTAACAAATATGATAGAGAAACGGCTCCAGCTATTCTGCCCTGAGAATCAATTATCGGAATAATTCTTACGTATCTCCCGTTTATTTCGGTAGTAGTATTGATCTTACTATATAGATCTTCTTTGTCATTTATTATTACATTTCCATCAGTTTTGTATATCGTATGAGCGTTTCCATCCATGACCCGGTACAGAATACCTTCTGAAGGGATCACCTTTTCCAGTGATTGTTTTTCTGTACTGCTTAAAAGAGCTATACCTTTATTTCTAAGATAGCCCTCAATGTCAGGAATTTTTCTTTCATAGTAGTTAGCCGGATATAGCTTTCTGTACTCAATATTTGTGTAGATATTGTAACCGGCATAATAGGTTATAATAGTTGCAATTAAACTTATTACAATAATTAAAATAAAAGATAAAATAAATTGTGTTTTTAACGGTTTCCTATCTAACATTTGCACTCCCCCGAAATATAGTTAGCATCATATAGCTTTCTCAAATCGGTATCCTATTCCCCACACTGTAGAGATATATTGGGTATTGGGATCAATTTCGGTAAATTTTGCCCTAATCTTTTTTACATGTTCTGTTACAGTAGAAGAGTCTCCTTCTGCATCATAGCCCCAAACTCGTTCATAAATCTGCTCTTTAGAAAATACCTGTCCGGGGTGCAACGACAATAGTTCTATGATATCAAATTCCTTTTTTGTAAGTGCTACATAGTTCCCTTTAATCTCAATCTGACGTGATTTCAAATCCACTGTAAGGCCCTTATAATTGAGCAAAATTCTCTTGCCTGTTTCATTAAGAAGAATTGCTCTTTTTTCCCGTCTTAAATGAGCATCAATTCTTGTCATCAGTTCTTTAAGACTAAATGGCTTTGTTATATAGTCATCACCACCCAGCGCAAAACTTCTGATCCTGTCTGTTTCAGTTTGCTTGGCACTTAAGAATATTATCGGACACATTACAACATCTCTTATTCTCCGGCAAACTTCATATCCATTCATCCCTGGCATCATGATATCAAGTATGATAAGTTCTGGCTGCGCAAAAGCCTTTTCCACGCCATTATTTCCATCATATGCAGTCAAAACTAGATGACCTCTACGCTCTAGGGTATCTTTTAAGAGCGCAACGAGGTCTTCTTCATCATCTATTATTAAAATTTTACTCATAGTATTCCCCATTAATCATAAAATTTCCTTCCCTCCCATTTATTAAACCATAAAAGTCCACCAACTAACATGATCACAAAAAAGGCGGCAGAAGAAATAAGACCTTTTATTGTTTCATAAATAACATAGCCCGAAGATATGACTGATGGTGGAAATTGCATACCCGGTAAATAATGCAGATAATACCCCGGTAGCGCTGATAATCGAGCAGGCAAGGCCCATGGTACAAATTGCCAGATATTATCCCCTAAAGGTGTTATCATCAGGGCAGCTATGAGAAGGCCACCACCACCAATGCCCATCGATGCACCTAACCCCCATGCAAAACTCATCCATAAACAAATAGCAACTATGGGAATAGTCCCTATAATCGTCATTATAGCTCCCAACAAAAAAATTATCCAAGGTACATGGATATTCGCTATATAACCTAATCCTTCTACAAGTACTAAGGTTGAAAGTAACGTACTTGCTGATGTCAACAAGATAAGCATTGTAAGCTTTCCTAGATAAAGGTCTTTTCGCGGTAATTTGCTACCAAGAAAACCGTTGAAACTACCTGCCATCTCCTCCTGATGGATTATAAATCCAGATATCAAACCTGCTCCTATGGGAATAACTAGCGCTGTCCATCCTTCAAAAAATGCTCTGAATATTGAAAATGGAGTATCAGTCGTTACTTTCTGATATGAAAAATACCATATGATAAGCGCTGCAAAAATAACAGGTGTTACAAATGCAAGCCAGCGTATCGGTGTACGCTTTGTCTTTAACCATTCTGATAACAATAAATTCATCATTTTAACTCCCTTCTATTAAACCAAACTGCAGTAATCATAGTTAGGATTATTAGTGTAGCAAGTGCCAAAATTATCCCTATTGGTATAACCGAAGGACTCCGCAGTAGATCTGATGTTTCTAAATGAACCCCATTTGGGTGCACGCCAATGATAGGACACATGAGTCTTGTCGCCCAGCTCCAGGGAACATATACCCAGTAAGGTTTGGGCGCTGCTATGACGCCGGCAACAAGGCCAATAAACCCCACAGCCATACTGAAAGACGTCCCCATCCAGGTTGCCGCCCACAGCTGGAGTGGTATTAAAGCAAGCGAGGTGAGCCATATAGTAAAACTTCCTACTAAAATCTCACTCCATGGAATGGGTCCTCCCGCTGTAATTAGTCCCGATGTTACTATGGCAGCAATAAGAATCAGGATAGCAAGCAATGAATGATATGCCATGACGACAATTTTACCGATCCAGATGGTATAAGGCGTTATATTGTGAATCCTCAAATTGAGATAATTTCCTGCCTTTTTCTCCTGCAAGTTCACTAAAGTAGCAAATAGAGCTGTACCGATTGGAATAAATATTACTGGCCACCAGTTGAATACTTGGTCCAGGAGAATCCACCATGGTTTTATATGATTCGCTGGCATCAATAATTTGGCCTGCAACGCAATGATCACAAAGAACAGTGGTGCAAATATGATTAGTTTCCCTGTGAATGTCCTTTTATATTTGAGGTGCTCCGACAGTAGTATATTGATCATTGCTTTGCCCCCTTTACAACTTTCATAAATAGCTTCTCAAGATCTTCAGCATGACTTATCTCCGCCTCATATTTCAATTCTCCGTCGCTTATAATTCCTACATGGTCAATAATCTGAGAAACCTCTGTCAATATATGACTAGAAAAAATAACCGTAATCCCCATACTCGGAAATGAACGGATCAATTCCCGCAACTCCTGAATACCAATAGGATCAAGTCCGTTTGTGGGCTCATCAAGAATCAATAGTTCAGGATTATTGAGTAGCGCTATTGCAATTCCAAGTCTCTGCTTCATTCCCATTGAAAACTGCGATGCAAGCTTCTTATTAGTGTTTTTTAGATCAACCGTTTCAAGTACTTCATAAATCCTGTCTTTTGGAAGATCCATCAATTTTGTATGAACTAAAAGATTTTCAACTGCTGTAAGATTTCCGTATAAAGCGGGTGACTCAATAAGGGCCCCTATTCGTCCAAGGTGCTTACGCTGCCACGACTCACCAAAAATAATGATTTCACCTTTGCTTGAATGCAGTAGACCTGTTAGCATCTTTAAAGTCGTCGATTTTCCTGCGCCATTTGGTCCAAGAAGACCATATATGGAGCCTGCCTTGATATGAAGTGAAACATCATTTACTGCAAGCTGTTTTCCGTAATATTTCGTTAAACCTTTCGTTTCAAGTATTAAATTTGACATTTTATCGCTTCCTTTCAACACATTATTAATCTCTCTTACAATTAACAGCATAACAGTCAATTATAAAGAATCTGTAATGTCGTAATTGTTACGTTCAGAGAGGATTCCTCTTTCTCCAACGGAGATAGGTGTTAAAGACAACACCACTTCAACCATCGACGACTAACCAGCTAAAAAGGGCATAGGACCCAATAAAGCCCCCTCCGAGGAGGGGGCTTTATTGGGTCCTATAAGGATTATTCTGTTAAGTAGCTGAAAGTTTATATCTCCATTTAAGTTCAAATTCTCCATTGAGAGTTAATTTACCTGTTTTTAGTTTATTAGTATTATTTGGCTTTTGTTGCTGTTTTCACTACAACACAAAAGTCCGTTTTTCTCTCACTCACTTTGTTTTACTATGATGTTTGTTGTTGAACTAAACATTTGTTGGCATCGCAGGGAGAATAAAACTACCTACTTTTCATGAATTTCCAAGCCACGGACTTTCACTGGCGTAATCACTTATGGCATAACCTTAATTATAAATCAAGATTATGACCCTTACTTTGACACTAACCACACGTTAGATCTCTATTTAATTAGGGTTTAATTAGGGGGCACCGCAGTTTTACCCAATAATTGCAGTGCCGCAGACGATTTTTGTGCTATGATAGAAAAAGCGAAAACTTTAAGGCAGGCCAAGGTGTTTTCTGAATTTAATATTGGTTGGTGAATTAATGAAGTTTAAATACGAGCTAAACGAAATCCCCCCTTGGGGGCATCTACTGTTATTTGGCTTACAGTGGCTGGCAATTATTGTTCCTATCATCCTGATCATGGGGACTGCGGTAACTAGTCTTCATCCCAGCGGGATTGTCAATCAAGTAGTCTATATCCAGAGGCTTTTCTTTGTCGTGGCCGTAGCCTTATTTTCTCAGGTGATCTGGGGGCACCGTCTGCCTATAATCATCGGACCGGCGACGGTATTTTTGGTAGGAATGGCAGCAGGAGGGGGGAGCAACCCTGAAGCGGTCTATACCTCGATCCTCTTAGGTGGACTAATTTTAGCAACCGTGAGTATTACTGGACTGTTCGCTCGGCTTAAGAAGCTCTTTACCCCTACCGTTGTAGCCG
>Ga0209386_1001181_pt1 | contig 11054 bp, 9 predicted proteins | sample NGEPertwo_FD_184510 | JGI IMG/M metagenome (GOLD analysis project Ga0209386, IMG submission 184510) | Arctic peat soil microbial communities from the Barrow Environmental Observatory site, Barrow, Alaska, USA - NGEE Permafrost154B-two... | ecosystem: Environmental > Terrestrial > Soil > Wetlands... | reverse complement strand
CCGAAGAAGAATTTGTTAATCCGCTAAGAATTTTACCCACCACAGTAAAAGTAATTGGCGGTGAATTACCTTTAGTGTCGGTAAAGACGGAAAAAGCAATTCCCAAAAGATTATTATTAGAAGCTATTGTTGAAATTGCTGAAATTGAAGTGAAGGCCCCGGTTAAAATAGGTCAGATAATAAAAGATGATTTGATGGGAACAGGCGTAAGCCTGGTTGCCACCCGTAATATTAAAAAGATTGATCTTGCTGACGAGAATTAATTTTTCTTATTTTAAGTTTATATTACGGATTTATTAAAGGTTAAAGGAAAATTTTGATTTTAGTTGAATGATTGTAATTATATGTGTTATTATTTTTATAGTAATTTTTCAATTAATATTTTTTTAATATAAAATATAATATTAAGGAAAAAACTATAAATGCAAGACCTCAGAGACTGTTTTAAAGAACACCCCGTAATTGCTTCCATAAGAAACGATTCAGATTTTAAATATGCCCTCAACAGTAAGGCTACTGCCCTTTTTATTCTTCACGGAGATATATTTAACCTTCCCCAGATTATGAAAGAATGCGAAAAGCATAACAAGCTGGTTTTTTTACATATAGATCTAATCAAAGGAATTGGTCGAGATAGGGAAGGAATAATATATTTAGCCAGGAAAGAACTTTGTAATGGGATTGTTTCCACCAAAAGTAACCTGATCAATATAGCTAAAAAAGAAGGACTTATTGCTGTACAGCGTCTTTTTTTGCTTGATTCTGCTTCTTTAAAAACCGGGGAACGGCTATTAAAACAAAATCAACCCGATGCAATAGAAATTTTACCAGGAATTGCTGCCCCTTATTTTATCGAGCATATTTATAAAAAAATAATCTGTCCGGTTATTGCCGGAGGATTAATTCGTAAAAAGGAAGAGATAGATGAATTGTTTAAAAAAGGAGTTATGGCAGTATCAACTAGTAAAAAAGAATTATGGTAATCTTCGTTAAGTAATAAATAATCGATTATGACCCGAAAGATTTGGATTTATTGGTTATATCCGGACTATAAGGGGAGATATATAAATTATATTATTAGATATTTATTAAGTTAGTACAAATTTTCTTTAATGGGGTAGTTAGAGCGAAAGAAAAAATCTAATTTTTCTATCTTTTCTTTCTCTTTCTTTACTCGATACTGTTTTTGTTAGTGTAAACTTTAGTGGGGTAGTTAGAAAAAAAATATTCAAACATTATTTGACAAATCAAATTTTACAGTGCTATAATTAAATTAATTAACGAAGTATTATTTGTAAATTTATATATTTAATTTATAAAATAAAATCTAAAAAATAATAAATAAGACTAGAGATTAGAGAAAAGTCTATTTAGTATTTAGGGGTTTCTACCTCTAAATGGCTAATAGACTTTTTTTGTTTTATTAGTATTATTAGGAATAGATACATTTTTAACCAATCAAGAATAATTATTTTTATCTCAATCATTTTAATAATTATCTAAAAAAGTAGTAAAAAGTATTACAAGACAATTTTTTTATCTCACTTAATTTGATCAATTTTGTAAATGTGTATTCTAAAAGTATTATAAGATAATGCTTTTAGAATATTGAAAACAATAAAACAATGAAAGGAGGCGAATTTCAATTTATTTAGATACTTATTCACACTAAATCTTAAGGCATAAGTAGTATTTCTAAAATATTTTAAATTTAAGGAGGGAAAATATGTCAAGATCGTCTCGCACAAGAAAGATATTTATTAGTATGTCTGTTATTTGTTCATTAGTTTTACTTAGTTTGGTATTTACAGGCTCAGCATTTGCCACTACTGGTGATGCTAAGACTGATGCTGCTATTCTAAAATGGGTTAAAGTCTTTCAACCTTCTGTTCTTACCGAAGAAGAGCAAATTGCAGAATTCGAATGGTTTATAAAGGCAGCAAAACCTTTTAAAGGAATGGAAATTAAATCAGTAGCTGAAGGAATCAAGACTCATAAATATGAAGCCAATGTTATAGCCAAAGCTTTTTCTGAAATTACTGGAATTAACTTGACCCATGATATTATCGGTGAAGGAGAGTTAATTGACCGAGTTCAAAGACAGATTCAAACCGGGGTAAAGCTTTATGATATTTATGTTAATGATGCTGACTTAATTGGTACTCATTTGCGCTTGGATAGTGCTCTTAATTGGACAGAATATATGGTTGGAGAAGGGAAAGATGTAACCAACCCAGGCTTGGATCTTGATGATTGGCTAAACTTAGAATATGGACAGGACTACGAAGGTAATCAATTACAGATACCAGACCAGCAATTTGCTAATTTATATTGGTTTAGGTATGATTGGTTTACTAATCCTATCTTTATGAAAGAATTCAAAGATAAATACGGCTATGATTTAGGTGTTCCAATTAACTGGGCTGCTTATGAAGATATTGCTGAATTCTTTACCGGTAAAACAATTGACGGACAAGAGGTTTATGGCCATATGGATTATGGTAAAAAATCACCTTCTTTAGGTTGGAGATTTACTGATGCCTGGTTATCTATTGCCGGAGCAGGAGATAAAGGCCTTCCTAATGGTATCCCGGTAGATGAATGGGGAATCAGAGTAAACAAGGATCATGTTCCTGTAGGTGCTTCTGTAGAAAGAGGTGGAGCCGTTAACGGTCCAGCAGCAGTTTATGCTCTGCAAAAATATCTTGATTGGTTAAAGGATTATGCCCCTCCTTTTGCAAGTTCTATGACTTGGTCAGAAGCAGGAACAGTTTGCTCTCGTGGGATTATTGCTCAAAGACCTTTCCAATATATAACTTTCCTTTCTGATGATGATTTTCATTCACCAGCAAGCCCAGTTACCGATGAAAATGGATACCCTTTATGGAGAGTTGCTCCTACACCTCACGGACGCTACTGGGACGAAGGTATGAAGGTAGGTTATCAGGATGCTGGAAGTTGGACTATTTTAAAGAATAGTGTAAAAGGAGATAATCGTAAAGCAGCTTGGCTATGGGCTCAATTCTGTTCTTCTAAAAGCGTTTCTTTGAAGAAATTTATTGTTGGTGGTACTCCAGTTAGAAAATCAACAATATTTTCTGATTGGTGCACTGAGCACGAAAAAGAATACGGCGGTTTAATTACTTTTTATCGTTCACCGGTAGAAGTATTGTGGACTGATTCTGGACCAAACGTTCCTCATTATCCTTTATTAGCCGAGCAATGGTGGAAATACATTTCTCGTGCTGTTGACGGAGAACTTACTGCTCAAGAAGCCATGGATGGTTTAGCGGAAAAGATGGATGAGTTAATGGGCAAGATGCGTTTACCTAAATATTCACCTCAACTTAATGAGAAAAAACCGGCGGAATATTGGTTAAGCCAACCTGGCTCACCTAAAGCTGAAAGACCTGCGGAAGAACCAAAAACGGTACCTTATGATGAATTAATTAAACAATGGCAACAATAAGATACAGTAAAAAGTAATTTGAATTTAATTGTTGCCACAGTGTGATTTAGCACTATGGCAACAATTAAATATTTTTATATTAGCCAATAGAGATGAAATAGATAGTAAGAGAGGGAAAATTGTGAGTATTAGAATTGAAAATGTTAATAAGTCATTCGGTAAGTATTTAGTTTTAGATAATATTTCCTTAGAGATCAATGATGGTGATTTTGTTTCTTTTTTAGCCCCTACTGGTTCAGGTAAAACTACTTTGCTTCGAGTTATGGCTGGATTAGAAAAACCGGATAAAGGACATGGAAAAATATTTTATGATGGTGTAGATGTAACCGATGTACCGGTTAGAGAAAGAAATATTGCTATGGTATATCAGGATTTTATTAATTACCCTTCGATGACCGTTTACGAAAATATTGCTTCTCCTTTAAGAGTTTCCAAAAATAAAATATCAGAAAAAGAAATTGATAAAAAAGTAAGAGAAACTGCCGAGTTATTAGATATTTCAAAGATATTAAAACATTATCCCAGTGAAACAAGTGGAGGTCAGCAGCAAAGAATAGCTATTGCCAGAGCCTTAGTTAAAAATACTAAATATGTATTTTTGGATGAACCATTAGCTAATTTAGATTATAAATTAAGGGAAGAATTAAGAGGTCAATTAAAGGAAACTTTTTCTTATAATAAAAAGGGAATAATTATTTATGCTACAGCAGATCCTTTGGATGCCTTAATATTATCTTCCCATGTAGGATATCTTAATAAAGGGAAGATATTACAATATGATATTTTAGAAAAAGTATATAATTATCCCCAATATATAGAAGTAGCTTCCTATTTTAGTAATCCTACTATGAATTTCTTAGAGGCCAATTTAGTTAAAGAAAATGACGATTATTTTATTAAAGTTACAGATGACTTAAAAATTAAAATAAACAATACACTTAAAGATAAATTAAATAAAAAAGAATATTTATTAGGAATAAGAACACAAGCAATTAATCCTAATAGACAAACGAAAAACGATATAATCATCAAAGGAATAATTGAACTTGCTGAAGTAGTTGGATCAGATACTGAATTGCATTTTAAATATAAAGATTTTCGTTTACTTGGTTTAAGTCAAAAAATAGAAAGTTATCAGATAGGAAATACAATAGATCTATTTATTGATCCTTCTAAATTTTATATATTCGATAAAGATACAAAAAGATTGGTTTGTAGAGTGGGAGGTGAAAAATAATGGCCAGGATAGAGTTGAAAGATGTAAGTCATTCTTTTGAGATAGCAGAAGGTAAAGAAAAGTTGGAATGGGCAGTAAAAGATATGAATATAGTCTGGGAAGATGGCACGGCTAATGCCCTGCTTGGTCCTTCCGGTTGTGGCAAAACGACCATGTTAAATATTATTTCCGGCCTCTTAACACCGAGCAAAGGCAAGGTTTATATTGATGGGAAAGATGTAACAGAACTTTCTACCAGAGAACGGCATATTGCTCAAGTCTTTCAATTTCCGGTAATCTATGATTCTATGAATGTTTATAATAATTTATCTTTTCCGCTGGTAAATATGAATTTTCCCAAATTAAAAATTAAAGAAAAGGTAAGGAAAATAGCGGAAATTCTTGGTTTGGTTGATTATTTAGATGCGCCAACCTCTAAACTAAATTCAGCAGAAAAACAAAAGGTATCTTTGGGAAGAGGAATCGTTCGTGATGATACGGTAGGCATTCTTTTAGATGAACCTTTAACCGTAATTGACCCTAAGATGAGAGGAGAGCTAAGACGCCAGCTTAAGATAATCCAGAGAGACTTAAATATAACCGCTATTTATGTTACTCATGACCAGCACGAAGCCCTAACTTTTGCTGATAAAGTAGCGATAGCAAAAGATGGAAGATTAGTCCAAATAGGTTCTCCACATGAGCTTTATTCTAATCCAGTATCACCTTTTGTAGGTTATTTTATCGGCAGTCCGGGGATGAATATTCTTGATGCTAAATTAAACGGATCAACTTTAAGTTTAAACGGATTTAAGATAGAGCTTAGTAAAGATATTACAGATAAAATAGAAATTAAAAATAGTGAATGTCAATTAGGGATTAGACCGGAAGAAATTATTACCAGCAAAGAAAGAACGACAGAGACTATTCCTATTAAAGTTGCTATTATAGAGAATATGGGTAGCTATAAGATTTTGACTTTAATAAAAAAGAATGGAAGTAATAGAGATTTAAGCATAAAAACTCGCATAGATATAAATATGTCTGTTTCTAAAGGTGATATAGTATATCTTAAATTTCCGGAAAAATATTTAAAAATATTCAAAGATAATCATAAAATTTATTAGCTATAATTAATATATTATATAAGGAAGGATAATATGAAAAATCGAGCTTGGTATTTTGTAATTCCGATGATAGCTTTGATGTCTATAGGGGCTTTTTTACCCCTTATGGTAGTGGTTAATTATTCCCAACATTATATTTTTGCAGGTTCATCTGCAACCTATGTGGGCTTAGCGAATTTTGTGGAAGTATTACACGACTCTCAATTCAGAGGAGCAGTAAGTCGTCAATTTATATTCACATTTATGATTCTGTTAATTGAAATTACCTTAGGAATTATTGTTGCATTAGCCTTACCTAAAAAAGGTTTTTGGGTTGCTCCTTGTTTGGTTTTGTTGGGGATTCCTTTATTGATTCCCTATAATGTTGTGGGTATTATTTGGCGTCTTTTTACTCAATCAGATATTGGAGTAATACCTAAAATATTTGAAGTTTTAGGTGGATATTATAATGTTACTTTAGATAGTTTTGACGCTGCTTCTACTATATTGCTTTTAGATGTTTGGCATTGGACGCCTTTGGTAGTTTTGCTTGTTTATGCTGGTTTACAAGCTATTCCTGATGCTTATTATCAGGCGGCAGCCATTGATGGAGCTAATTCCTGGAGAACTTTTAGATTTATAACTTTACCTAAATTAAGATCTGTTTTAACTTTAGGGATACTGTTAAGACTTATGGATTCCTTTAAAATATATTCTGAACCTTTATTACTCACCGGAGGAGGACCGGGAACTGCTACTACTTATTTGAGTCTATTTGTGGCTCGTAAGGCTGCGTCTTATGAATTAGGTTACGCCTCAGCAGCTTCTTTAATTTATTTCTTCATTGTTTTGGTTATGAGTTATATAGCTTTTCAAATTATAACTAAAATCGGCAAAGGAGGAAAAGTAGGATGAGTAACAAAAAAACAAAAAATAATAAAATTTCAAAAATATTTTTAATTTTGTATTTTATTTTTTTATGTATCCCAATATATTGGATGTTAAATACTTCTTTTAAATATGATACAGAAATTTTAAGTGAATTTACTTTATTTCCACATAATTTTACTGTTAAAAATTATGTGGAAATATTTAACTCTTCTGTTTGGATGGGAAGTTTTTTACATTCGTTAGAATATGTTTGTCTAAATGTAATAATTACCTTGGTTGCTTCGGTTCCAGCAGCCTATGCCTTTTCTCGTTGGAAATTTAAGGGAGATCATCATTTATTTTTTTGGCTGCTTACTAATAGGATGGCTCCGGCAGTAATTTTTATGGTCCCTTTTACTCAGATTTATTCATCGTTAGGTTTGTTTGATACGGTATGGGCAGTGGCTTTGGCTCATCTATTATTTAATATTCCTTTAGCTGTTTGGATTTTGGAGGGTTTTATGTCCTCTATTCCAAAGGAATTAGATGAAACAGCTTTTATAGACGGATATAGTTTTCCCCAATTTTTTACAAAAATATTTTTTCCGCAAATTAAGGCAGGAATTGGTGTAGCGGCCTTTTTATGTTTTACCTTTTCATGGGTAGAATTGATTTTAGCTAAGACCCTAACCATTATTAATGCTAAGCCGGTAGTAGTTACCTTAACTGTAGGGATAGGAGCTGAGGGTATCAAATGGGGTTTATTAGGTGCAGCAGGAGTACTAACCCTTATACCCGGTGCAGTAGTAGTTTATTTCGTAAGAAATAATTTGGCAAAAGGCTTTGCCATGGGGAGGGTGTAAAAAGATGGATTTTTCCTGGATGTATTGGACAGTTCCAAGTGCACTATTTTTTAGTGCCATATTTGGTTTTATTACTATTGTTGGTATAAAAGAGGGCTCTCTACCTGGGGGACTTAAAAGAAAAGGTTTTTTACCTATTTCTACCAGCCCTGGTGATCGTTTATTTATTGGGATATTAACTGTAATTGCTTGTTTTCTAATCTGGTTATTCATATTTAGCGCTAATTATTTATGGATTCCTTGCATAATTGCCATTATTTTAGCTCTGCTTATTGGTTTTAAGGGATAGGTATTTTAGTACTTATTATAAAATAGGGGGATTAGGAATAAAAGAATATGCAGTGTTACTAACTATAAAAAAATATTATTTAGTATAATATCATCTCTTATTGTAATAAAATTTGTAAAAATAAGGAAGAAGGAAAAGTTATGAATAAGGATATTGTATGGGTAGATTTTGATACTTTAGAAAGATTTGTGTTAGATACATTTAAAGGAATTGGTGTTCCCGAAGAGGATGCGAAAATATGTGCCGAAGTTCTCATTGCTGCTGATAAGAGAGGAATTGATTCTCACGGGATTGGCCGCCTAAAACCGATATATTATGATCGCATTAAAAAGGGAATTCAATCTCCGGTTACCAATTTTGAAATTATCAAGGAAGGTCCTACTACTGCGGTCGTAGACGGACATAACGGAATGGGACACGTAATTGCTAAAAAATCTATGGAACTTGCTATAAAAAAGGCTAAAGAATATGGTATGGGAATGGTAGTGGCGAGAAATTCTACTCATTATGGAATCGCCGGATATTACCCCTTGATGGCGATTAAAGAAGGAATGATCGGAATTACCGGTACCAATGCCCGTCCTTCTATTGCCCCTACTTTCGGTGTAGAGAATATGCTGGGGACAAATCCCTTAACTTTTGGGATACCTTCAGATGAAGAGTTTCCTTTCTTTCTGGATTGTGCTACGTCGATTAGTCAAAGAGGTAAGATAGAAGCTTACGATCGGGCGGAAAAAAAGGTTCCTGCCGGCTGGGTTATTGACCGCAGTGGGAAGACCAGAACAGATACCCATCAGATTTTAAGTGATTTAAAAACCGGAAAAGCTGCTCTGGTTCCTTTAGGGGGAATCGGAGATAAAACTGCCGGTTACAAAGGATACGGTTATGCCACAGTGGTTGAGATATTATCTTCTGCTCTTTCGAATGCGAATTTTATGAAAATGCTTTCCGGAGTAAAAGATGGGAAACCCTGTCCGATTCTTTTGGGGCATTTCTTTATTGCTATTAATATTTCTGCTTTTATTGATCCGGAAATATTTAAAAAGATAACCGGAAATATTTTGCGTGATCTACGTAATTCTCAAAAAGCTCCCGGAGAAGAGAGAATATATACTGCCGGGGAAAAAGAATATCTCATTTGGTTGGAAAGGAAAGATAGAGGAGCTCCTATAAATAAAAATCTTCAAAAGCAGATGCTTATTATCCAGGAAGAATTAGGTTTAGATCAATATAAATTTCCTTTTTAATTTTAAAAGAAAAGAATCTTTGAAAGCAAAACAAAAGTCGCAAAAGTTGAAGAAAAGTGGGGTGTTATTTTGGCAAAATATATAATGGCTTTGGACCAGGGGACTACCAGTTCCCGGACTATTATTTTTGATAAAAGTGGTACTATTGTAAGTAGCGTTAGTCAGGAATTTAAGCAGATTTATCCTGAAGTCGGCTGGGTAGAACATAATCCTCTGGAGATTTGGAATTCTCAAATAAAAACAGCTAAACTCGCCCTAAAGAAAGCAAATTTGGAAGCATCAAATATATTAACTATTGGGATAACTAACCAGAGAGAAACTACTATAATGTGGGATAAAAATACCGGTCAGCCGGTATATAATGCTATAGTGTGGCAATGTAGAAGGACTGCTCCTATATGTGACCAGCTAAAAAAAGAAGGGTTAAGCAAAGTTATTCACCAAAAAACCGGTTTGGTTTTAGATGCTTATTTTTCTGCAACCAAAATTAAATGGATTTTAGATAATGTAGAGGGAGTAAGAGAAAGAGCTAAGAGAGGTGAAATTCTTTTTGGTAATATAGATACCTGGCTCATATGGAATTTAACTAAAGGGAAAATTCACGCCACAGACTATTCTAATGCTTCACGGACTATGTTGTTTAATATCCATAAATTAGAATGGGATGAAGAGCTATTAAAGGCTTTAAATATTCCCCGAACAATACTTCCGGAGGTTCTGCCTTCAAGTCACATCTATGGTAAAATAGATAAACAAATTTTAGGAACAGAAATAACTATCTCTGGAGATGCCGGAGATCAACATGCTGCTCTTTTTGGGCAGGCCTGTTTTGAACCGGGAACGGTTAAAAATACCTATGGTACCGGTGGTTTTATGCTGATGAATACAGGTAAGAAACCAATTTTGTCTTCTAATGGTCTATTAACTACCATTGCCTGGAAAGTAGGCAATGAAGTAGAGTATGCTTTGGAGGGAAGCGTATTTGTTGCCGGGGCTGTAATGCAATGGTTAAGAGATGAACTTAAAATGATAAAAACTGCTGCTGAGAGCGAGACTTATGCTTCAAGAGTAAAAGATACTAATGGAGTTTATCTGGTTCCGGCTTTCGTGGGAATGGGAGCTCCTTATTGGGATATGTATGCTCGTGGAGCTATTTTAGGATTAACTCGGGGAGCCAGAAAAGAGCATATTATAAGAGCAGCAGAAGAGGCAATTGCCTATCAGAGTAGAGATGTTTTAGAGGTTATGGAAAAGGATTCCAGGATTGATCTCAAAAAAATAAAGGTAGACGGAGGTGCAGCAAGAGACAATTTCTTAATGCAATTTCAGGCTGATATCCTGGGGGTTTCCGTAATAAGACCTCAGATTATAGAAACTACTGCCTTAGGTGCTGCTTATTTGGCTGGTTTGGCAACCGGAGTTTGGAAAGATAAAAAAGAAATTAGCCAAAAGTGGAAAGAAAATCGTGAATTTAGCCCCTCGATGGATGAAGAAAGAAAAGAAAAATTATATAAAGGCTGGAAAAAAGCAGTTAAACGAGCCTTAAATTGGGAAGAATAAAAATTGATATCTATCTCTTAATTCTTTGGTTATAGGATTTTTCTGCTTCACAGCCAATATTTCTTAAAGAGCATGGCATTTAAAGTATTCCAGAATCTAACTGTAAAGTAATTAAGAAAGCGATAGCTAATATGCCAATATAAGGAAGTACCTAAGGAGCAGATATTTCTTAACTTACAGAGAGTTGCTATAAGTTTTAAAAATTCTAGTTTAAAATAAGGAAGAATAAATGGACAAATTTGATTTAAAGAAGTTAGAAGAACTAAACAATCAGCATGTTTTAAAAGTAGTAGAAGAAGCTATCAAGCTTTGCAAGCCGGCGAAAGTAACCGTGATAACTGATTCAAAAGAAGATATTGTCTATGTAAGAGAATTAGCACTTGCTATCGGTGAAGAAAAGAAATTAAAGATGGAAGGCCACACTATTCACTTTG
>Ga0209386_1001180_pt1 | contig 11060 bp, 8 predicted proteins | sample NGEPertwo_FD_184510 | JGI IMG/M metagenome (GOLD analysis project Ga0209386, IMG submission 184510) | Arctic peat soil microbial communities from the Barrow Environmental Observatory site, Barrow, Alaska, USA - NGEE Permafrost154B-two... | ecosystem: Environmental > Terrestrial > Soil > Wetlands... | reverse complement strand
ATAATGGGGGATTGAGCGGAGCAGTAATTGATGAAAACGGAATTTTAAGTATTTCCCCTGAGACCCCTGCGGGTACTTACACGATCACCTACCAGGTTTGTGAGGAGTTAAATCCAACAAACTGCGCTGAATCGACAGTGATGCTCGATGTCTCAGGAGAACCGGATTTAACAGATACCGATGGTGACGGGATTCTGAATATTAATGATTTGGACGATGACAATGATGGGATTCCTGATAATATCGAAACGAGAAACGGAGAATTAGTCGATTCTGATGGTGATGGAATTATTGATAGTGATGATCTGGATTCTGATGGTGATGGAATTACTGACAACCTTGAGGCAGGATTGAGCAATTTTGATCTTAACAATGATGGGATGGTTGATGGAGAGGTTGGTACAAATGGATTGCTCAATTTATTGGAAAGAACTCCGGATTCAGGAACGATAAATTATCTGATGATTGACACGGATGGCGATGGAGTATATAACTTCCAGGATGTTGACGATGACAACGATGGCATTCTCACAAAACTTGAAGGAAATGCGGATATTGATGAAGACGGCATTCCAAATTATCTGGATCTGGATTCTGATGGAGACGGCATTCCGGATAATATTGAGGCACAATCCTCGGCTGACTATGCGCTACCTTCCGGAGAAGATTTGGATCAGGATGGATTGGATAATAATTATGAACAAAGCGGAATTATCCCGATAGACACTGATGAGGATGGTATTCCTGATTATCTGGATCAGGATTCGGACGGAGATTCGGTTTATGATGAATTTGAAACTGGCTTCACACTTTCCGGCATGGATTCGGACAACGACGGGTTCGATAATAATATAGACCGCTCAGATGGGTATGGAAATCCAAACGGAATCATTCAGGATCCTGAGGTTGATCTGCTGAATACCGATTATGCTACGAATGTCAATTTCAGAAACGAGGATGACGATGGCGATGGTGTTTTAACCATCCGAGAACATCCTAATCCAGATCAAAACGGAAAACCTCAGGATCCTTATGACAGCGATGGAAATGGCACTCCCGATTACCTGCAATTCAACAGGGCCAATGAAAATTCAGAAGATGATCTGGAAGTATTTCAGCTGCTTACACCTGATGGTGATGGCATGAATGACAGGTTTATTATTCGAAACATTGAAGAATATCCAAACAATACGATGAAGATATTCAATCGATGGGGGGTTATTGTTTATGAAGTGGAATCTTATGGGACCGGTGATAATTTTTTCACAGGAGAATCGAAAGGACGTGTGACCATTTCATCTCATAAACAATTGCCAGTGGGAACCTATTACTACATTTTATCTTATACGAACGAGAATAATGTTGTAAAGAATAGAACAGGTTATATCTACATTAATCGATAAATATTGGGAACATTAATTATGAAGGACATGGGAAAATATATTTTATCGCTACTGATTGTTTTTATTGCAGTTACAGCCTCGCAAGGACAACAGGATGCGCAATACACACAATATATGTATAATACAATGTCGATTAATCCGGCATATACCGGCACTCGGGAGGCCATGAGCATTGTCGCACTCCATCGGTCTCAATGGGTCGGATTGGACGGCGCCCCGCAAACGCAAACTTTTAATATCCATTCGCCGGTTGGTGAACGGGTCGGTCTGGGATTGTCTCTGGTTCACGACGAAATTGGCCCGACAAGCGAGTTGTATATTGACATTGATTATTCTTATCGTTTAAAGATAGATGATGACAAAAGGTTATCCTTTGGATTAAAGGCAGGAGGACATTCACTGAATGTGAATTTCGCAAAATTAAATCAATATATTCCTGAACTGATGACTGTTGATAATATCAAAAACCGTTTTTCTCCGAACTTTGGGGTTGGTACCTTCTATTATTCTTCACGAAGTTATTTGGGCATTTCCATACCCAATCTGCTCGAAACAAAGCATTTTTATAATGAATCACAATCGAATGTTTCGAATAGTTATATCGCCAAAGAAAACGTTACTTATTATTTGATCGGGGGTAGTGTTTTTGAATTGAGCCCATTATGGAAATTTAAGCCGGCCACATTGGTGAAAGTTGTTTCAGGAAGTCCGGTTCAGTGGGACATTTCGGGCAACCTGATGTTTAATAATCAGTTTATCGTAGGGGCTGCTTACCGATGGAGCGCTGCATTCAGTGGGATGTTTGGGGTACAACTGTCAGACAATATGTTAATTGGACTTGCTTACGACCGCGAAATTACTGAACTCGGAAGAACTCGGTTCAATAATGGTTCTTTTGAGTTTATTTTCAGATATGATTTTGTAGAAAAAATAGGTAAAGTTATTGCTCCAAGGTTTTTTTAAAACAGGATATTATGAAATATTTAAGTCTCTTAGTCGCTATTCTATTCCTTCCAGTTTGGGTAATGTCACAGAAATTTATCGAAAATGAAGCAACCAATGCCTATGGCAATTATTCTTTTAACGAAGTTATTAATCTGAACAAAACACTGGTCGATGAGGGAAACCGTAACCGGATTGTTCTGGAAGAACTGGCAAATGCTTATTTTTTTAATGCCGATTATAAGCTGGCCGGTTATTTTTACAGCATGCTTTTTAGTGATTATGACAGCCTTGCTGTAAATGATGTTTACCGGTATTATCAAACAATGAGAACTACAAATCAATATGACAAGGCAGATAGCCTAATCGATCATTATGTCCATATTTTATCAGGGCTTGAAAGCCGGCAAATACAAAGCCTAACCGAAGGTCAAGATCAACGCCGGTTATCATTCTCAATTAACAAAATTAATGATAATTCCCCTACATCAGATTTTGCCCCGAGTTTTTTAGGTGAGAACAAAATATTAATGGCCTCAGCAAGAAAACCCGGAGAATTCAAGAAACGGATTCATAAATGGAATAACCAGGCATTTTTAGATATTTATGTTGGAGATATGAATCCTGCAACTGGAGATATATCGAACTTAGGCAAACTCAGCCCTCTTGTTAACAGCAAATATCATGAAACGACTACGGCATACGATCCTCAAACAAGATATCTTTATTTTACCCGAAATAGTTTTGATAAAAGCAATAAAAATACAAAAAATATTATTCGGCTTAAAATTTACCGGGTTACCGAAAAACAGGATGGTAGATGGGGCAATTTAATAGAACTTCCTTTCAATAACAATGCTTATTCGGTAGCCAACCCAGCTTTATCCCCCGATCATAAACGTTTGTTTTTCTCGTCCGACATGCCTGGAACAGTTGGAAATTCAGACCTTTTTTATGTTGATATACGGAATGACAGCGTTTATGGTGACCCGGTAAGTTTGGGATTGAAAATTAATACGATTGGCCGGGAAACCTACCCTTTTATTGATAAAAACGGATACCTGTATTTTTCCTCCGATGGAAGAAATGGAAATGGTGGGCTGGATGTTTATATGGCTGCTCCTGAGTCAGATGGAAGTTATGGTATTCCGATGAACCTGGGCGAACCAATCAATAGTACTGCTGATGATTTTAGCTTTATTATCGACCAGGACCGTAGTAGCGGTTACTTTGCATCCAATAGGGATAATCCCGTTTTTGATGATGACATTTATTCTTTTACTGTTACCCAATCTCCCGAATGCAAAATTAAATTATACGGTTTGGTAACGGATGCAAAAACACAGCAACTCCTTTCGGATGTAACAATCGGGTTGTATGATGTTGCAGCTGAAAAAATGATTAAACAAGTAAAAACAAATGAGACCGGAGAATATAATCTGACTTTTGGTTGTAAAGAAATAATAAAAATAACTTCAGGCAAAACCAACTATCAATCTGGCGACTCCATTATTTTTATTCAACCTAACAGTGCTGATTTGAATATCAACTTGAATTTAACCAGCTTGGAAACCCGTTCCGAGGCAAAAGAGGTTCCTGAAATAAAAATCATACCAGATTCATTAGATTTCCAGCCGGTTTATTTTGGTTCTAATCAGTCAAATGTTACAGATGCCGCTACTAAAGAGCTTGAAAAAATTATTGAGGCTTTACGTGAGTACCCGAAACTTAAAATTCAGATTATTTCTTATGCAGACAGTCGGGGAGACAAAGACTACAATTATCAGTTATCAAAAAAACGATCGGAAGCAATAGCCAGTTACATCATAGAACACGGGAATATCAGTTCTGAAAGGCTTATTTCCTTGGGCAGGGGAGAGGTGCAACTAGAAAATTCTGACATTATATCCGAAAAAATTCATCAAAAAAATCGGCGAACTGAATTTGAAATCATAACTGAATAATTTAAAATGAGAAATCTAAACTCTTTGCGGTTAGTTCACTGAAACTTTTAACTAATTAAATAAAAAATGAAAATCTGGGAACGAATTATATTGGGTTTTATAGCGGTGATTATTGTCATGATCATTGTAGATGTTAATGCTTTGATGAATAACATCGAGATTATTGACCATGTTGAGGATTTGGAGCATTCAAAACAGATTGAATTAGTACAATCAAACAAAGTGGCATACCTTATCCAACTGATAAAATCGAACCAAAGGGAGTTATTCCTTGAGATCGACAGCGGTGAAAGGAAGGTTGAAATTATTGCAACCAGGAAACAGCTTGAAACCAATATTCAGGATTTACTTTCAGCGATAAAAACCATGAAAAATGCTACCCAAATAGGTTATTCACTTACGAAAAATGATAAGGATATGGAGAGAGAACTGGAGGAACTCGCCATGATTGATTCCCTAAGTATTCTCACTTCCGGACTTATTTCAGAGGTCAGAGGAAACCTGAAACTACAGGATTCGGGCGTATTTAATCAACTGAAAGATATTTTTGAACACAGTATAGATCCGGGCTCAAACAAAATACAGAATTTAATATCAGTAATTATTAAAGATGTTGAAGAAGATGTTGCCAGGGCAATAAATAAACTGAGTATAAAAGTTGACAAGGCTACTAAATTCGGAATTTACCTGACCATACTTAGCATTCTTTTATCGCTAGCAATCGGCTTATATATCTCAAGGTCAATTTCCAAACCATTGTACAAACTGATTTATGGAACCAAAGAAATTGGGAAAGGTAATCTCGAAACCACCGTTAACCTGGGAACCAAAGGAGAACTTCAGTTATTGGCCAATTCGTTTAACGATATGTCTAAAGAACTAAAAATAAGGATTACATCCATTAATAAACTGAACGAAGAACTTGAAGAATCTAATCAAACCAAAGACAAATATTTTTCGATTATCGCACACGACCTAAAAAATCCGTTTAATGTAATCCTTGGGTTTACTGATTTGCTGGTGGAACAATATCATGATTTTGACGAAGGCGAACGGCAAGAAATTGTCCGTGAACTAAACAAATCATCAAAAATTGTATATGATCTGCTTGAGAATCTGTTAACCTGGTCGCGTTCACAAAGTGGAAAAATTGAGCTGCATCCTGAAGACCTGAACCTATATTTCGTAATAAAAAACTCTGTTACCTCATACAGCGGAAATGCCGAGCAAAAACAAATTGCTTTAATAAATAATATTTCAGAAGAAATAAATGTTTACGCCGACAAATTTACCCTCACTGTGATCGTCAATAATATTTTGAACAATGCCATAAAATTTACACCTGATGGAGGCTCGGTAACCTTTTCAGCAAGTAAAAAACTAAACCGGATTGAGGTAAGTATAAAGGACACCGGGATTGGCATGAGCCAGAAAGTTACAGCTTATCTCCTGCAGTCGGAAAAAATTGCTTCCACCTCAGGAACCCGGAATGAAAAAGGTACCGGGCTCGGATTAGCATTAATAAAAGATTTTATTAATAAGAATAACGGTAGTCTAGAAATTGAAAGCATGCCAGGGCAAGGAACTGATTTTAGATTTTCTTTACTAATGCGAATGTAGATTTGAGTTTAATGTGTTATTAACAATTTAGTTGTTTATTGTCAATAACTAATGTCTAATATATTTTGTTAATAAGTTGTTAATAAGTACTTTAAGGCAAGTCGCCAAACTGTGTCCTATCGTATGATTTTCAAGGTGAAAGAACTTAAGCAACAATAACTACACCTTTGACATTCTTCTTTTCCACAGTCATTTTGCTACTTTTCTTTTATTCAAGCTCAGAGAATATCTTTTCGTTTTTCTGCAGTATTGGTTTACTTTTAGCTAAATCTGTACTTTTTGGGGAAAGTAGGGTATTCGGCAATAAAGCTTTATTGCAATGGATCATTTTTTAGGTTTGACGATAGGCTAATTTCCAAAGCATATTGTTTTGCCGATTTGGGATTGGAGCAAACAGCAAGATATTAAGGGAATGACTGTATTTTTGTATGTGAAATCCCGCTTGTATGAAATGATTTATTTGTTTCCAGAAGAATAATACACCACATTAGTAGCAGACTTTCTGCCTCAGGAGTGAAATCCATTTACCGGAACAGTATTCGAAGCCGGATGTGTGAGATCTTTAATTTGGTAGCTTTTGATAATGAATTTAAAGACTTGGGAATAAGTTTTTCGTCCTTGTATTTTTCTGGACTAGCCATGGATTTGAAAAACTACGAACTAACCAACATCTTACTGTTGGATATATTGGAATTAGAGGGTTTCATATTAACTGAAAATGCTAAAGTCACTCAACCCTAAATTGTCAAGAGGAGGAAACTAAACTCAATTAGATTTTGCCTTGAAAAAGGCTGAAAATGCACTAGGTAAAAGAATCCACCGTCAACAAAACCGTTCCATAAGAAAAACGTCCACTCTCAGGTACCAAAAGCAATATTTTGTCATTTACTTTCAGACATCCTGATTGGCATAAATCATCAAGACCTGCAAAGATCGAAGCAGAAGCGATGTTTCCAATTTCCGTAAGATTGGTAAACCACTTTTGTGTTCCAAGTTCGATATTTCGGGCTTCTATTTCTTCTGCTAATTTGCCATAGAAGAACATTGAAGAAACATGAGGGATAACGTAATTGATTTCAGCCGGGTTTACTTGATATTTATCCAGGCATTGCTCGATGTGGTCCACCCAGTATTTAATAATATTAGGCTTTAATAAACGAATATCCTGTTTGACGGTAAATACAGAGCGGTTAACCAACTCCTGGCTCTCAAATTCTTTCCAGCTGATAAGTTCTCCGTCTTCCCGAAGTTCCGCGCCCATAAACATGCAGGTTGGCAGCTCATTGGCATAAGATGTCATCTCAATCCATTCAATCCTGAATGACAATCCATTCTCATTCTTCTTGTCTGACAATAATACGGCACTGGCTCCGTCACTGAGCATGAACCGGAGAAAATCCTTTTCAAAAGCCATATAGGGATCTTTTCCGACCTTCGCACAATGTTCATACTCCTCTTCATAGTTTTTCGACAATAGAGTAGGAGATGCCAGTTCTGAAGTTGAACAGATTGCTTTTGACGAGATTCCAGCCAGAACAGACAGGTAACTTATTTTTAATGCCTGCAGGCAGGTGAGGCATACCCCGGAGGCGGAATACAATTCCATTGGCCTGTTTTTCATCAGACCGTGTACCATCGATGCATGTGACGGTAACAACTGATCCGGATTACCCGTAGCGCATGCCATCACATCAATATCCCCGGGGATGATTTCATCCGGAAAGAGTTTCTTTATTGAAAGAAATGCCAATTCCGCGTTTGTGTGGGTTATTTTTTGATCTTCATCCAGCGCATAATACCTGCATTTTATTCCATTTTGTTTTAATACAATGCGTTTTGTTCTGGAGGGTTTCGAATTGATTAAACCAAGATATTGTTCCATATCTTCGTTATAAACCGGTGAATTGGGTAAGAATTTACTTACAGAAGTGATGTAAACAGTTGCTTTCATAACAATAAATTATACTGGTTAGTATGTAAAAATAAACAAATTTTACATTTATTGTTATGAAAATATCAAAATTTTAGCTTAATCGGATTGTAAATGTTTTGATATAGGACAAGTAGTTCCTCTGTATTAAGGCCGTAGGAAAGGCATCTGTCAAAGGCAAGTCCCAGAAAGCAACTCCGGAACAGAGTAGCATAATGCCTGGTATTTACCTCTTTTATTTCTTTGAATTGTATGGCCCGGTTGATTACTTTTTCCCAAAGGTTAATTTCTTCAAGTGAATAGCGGGTCATTATTTCAGTAAAGTTCGGATAGATACGCGAAGCCTGCATGTATAAAGAGAAATATCCCTTGTAAATGTTGACTACTGACAACGACAACATTTTCGACATTGTTGTATTTATTCCATTAATATACAAGTATATAAATTGTTCTAAGGAGATGTTGTTGTCAACATTAAATTTCTCGGAAGGATTCTGCGTTTTAATAATGTACGTGTCTATTACTTCATTAAACAGTTCCTCTTTATTTTTAAAAAAATAGAAGATAGCTCCTCTTGTTTTTCCAACTGCCTGCTCCAAATCGGAGATGCTAACTTTTTCAAAATTGTGATTCAAAAATAATTTAAAGGCTTCTTCAATAATTCGTTCTTTTGTAGTCATAACAGCAAAGGTCTAATGACTACAAAGTTACGTAAAAACCATGATTAATAAGCCAAAGCATGGCGTAGATTCAAGTCACAAATGCGACAAATCAATTCAAAGCTGCGAAAAAGATTTTTAAAGGTGTTTGAAATTTCAATTTTTCTCTTGGCCTTCGGTTTATCTTATTCTGTACCAGTTTTATAAATTCACCATCATAAAGATCAAAATTACTTCCTTTAATGATGTATTGCCTGATTAGTTTGTTTGTGTATTCATTCAGCCCCCTTTCCCACGAAGAATATGGATGTGCAAAATAGAAATCTGCATTAAGTTTTTTTGAAATTAATTCGTGCCTTGCAAACTCAGAACCGTTGTCCGAAGTAATGGTATGAACCGTGTTTTTATAGGCAAATAACATCCGTATGGCAGCTTTCGCAAGCCCCTCTGCTTGTTTACCAAACTCCATCTTTTCCATCAGCAGAAAACCTGTTTTTCGTTAGGTAATAGTTAGTATGGCTCCTTTCTGGTTTTCTCCAATTATTGTATCAATTTCCCAATCGCCGTAGCGTTCCTGGGTATCAACAATAGCTGGGCGGAGTTCAATTGAAATTTTATTTTTGATGATCACTTGTTTGCCCGTTACCGAGCGTTTACGGTGCTTTAGCTTATGTCTGGTGTGGGTCCAGAGTAGACCTCCTTCTTTTTTGTCTTGTCTGATGAATTGATAGATCCGCTCGTGCGATACCATTGGAATGTTGTTCTCTTTTGCAAACCCAACAATTTGTTCTGGAGACCATTGCTCCTTTTTTATCTTCTCTACGATCAAGCTTTTTATCGCTGTAGTTAATTTGCGTGGGCATCCGAACCGCTCTTTTCGCTCAGTGGCTAACTGCTGGGCAAAGCTGGCCGAATATGACCGCTTCTTTTTATTACGGTTGATCTCCCTATAAATGGTACTCTTGTCTGTATCCAGAAGTTCTGCCACTTTTTTAATTGATGTTTTTGTTTTTAATAGCACCTCAATTTGATTCCTTTGTACTGAGGTTAAATGTTTATTTTTCATCGCAAATCAAAAGTATTGGTTTAACCTTACCATAGGAGGCTCCCGGGCTTCCTATTTTACTTTTGTTGCATTTGTTTTGCCAATTCAATTTTCATTATTGAAGTCGAGAATAACTTTCTTAACGCTATGCTAAAAGTTATTTCCCGACTTCAACAACGCATAATCATCAGCATTCTTGTAATCTATCATATTAAAAATTCGCATTTACTAATTGAATTTTCGTGGTGAATTTGTATAATTATGGAGTCGATTTAGTCATGGGCGGTATTTTTTTTATTTTTTTCATTTAAATATTTTTTATAAATTTACATACCATATGTACGGTATGTTTTAAGGATTCCGTAAATTACTTGGCTTTTGCTAAGTGACCAGCCTTTGGCATACTCTTTTGCATCAGATTTGATTTAATTTACGGTAGAAATTAGCAATCACTCCGACTGCGACAGTCGGATTTTTAAATAAATTTTTGTGATTTTTTTATTGCAGTCAACAACTGATTTAAGATCGGTTGAATATTTCGATTAAGCGATTCAATAAAGGGTTTTTAGGAGTTTTTTGTAGCAGGAATATCTTTCAATAATCGAAAGCGGTTGTTTTATTCGTTCTTTATTAAACCGCCCTGATGAAGAAAGATCCCTGTAAATAGTTGTTTTAAAAACCTTTGCATTGGCTTACAGCAGGAAATATATAGTCGGTAAAAATCAGTTGAGCATAACCTGTAATAATTCCGCAGGTGAAAAGAAATGGTATGTTTTTTACCTGCGTCCGCGTGCAGAAAACCGGGTTTACAGGACTCTTACGAATCTTAACTATGAAGTATTCTGGCCTGTGATTCAATCCATCCGGATATGGAAGAACCGGCAGAAGAAGAAGATCAAACTTCCACTTTTCCCGAACTACCTGTTCGTTTACGCCTATGCCTACGAGCTCTACTCGATTAAGTGTCTTCCCCATGTTGTAACTTATATTAGTTGTGGTGGAAAACCATCAACGATATCTGAAAGCGAAATTGAAGGAATCCGGCGAATGTTAGGCTTGGATAGGGCAATCACAGTTGAAACAAAATTTTATAATGGAGAACGTGTGCGGATTATGTCCGGTCTTTTAAAAGGATACGAAGGGGTATTGGTTAAGCAACATGGCAAGACGCGGTTTGGTATTCAATTAAGGGCGATCAACCACACGATTTTTATCGAAGTCGCCCGGTCCGAACTGGAAAAGCTTTAGTTTTTCAATAAAATTAACAGCGCGTTAGTTCAGTTACCCGAATGAATGCACACCGGTTAATGTTTTTTCACTGTATATAGGATTTGAATCCCGACATTATTTCACTCTTGATTTTAAATTTAACTGCTTATCTGCTTTAAACAAGTTGATTCTCTTTCACTATTTCTTTTAATGGCATCGGTGGGGTTGTCACTGCTTGTTGCATTAGCCGATAAAACAACTTCCCCCTGTAGGTCGAAAGTTTCCTAT
>Ga0209386_1001179_pt1 | contig 11062 bp, 9 predicted proteins | sample NGEPertwo_FD_184510 | JGI IMG/M metagenome (GOLD analysis project Ga0209386, IMG submission 184510) | Arctic peat soil microbial communities from the Barrow Environmental Observatory site, Barrow, Alaska, USA - NGEE Permafrost154B-two... | ecosystem: Environmental > Terrestrial > Soil > Wetlands... | reverse complement strand
TGACCGATTATATGAATTTTTCAAAAGCACCTTTGCGGCGCTTTATTAAAGTTATACATTTTTAGGCCAAAAGATAATATAAATATTTTACTAATTTATGGTTGACTTTTCATAGCTGGTCTCCTTTAAATATAATTATATTATCTTTATGTTCTCTGTTAAAATCACCTGAAACGATCCAAATTTCTAACCAAGAAAACTGATATATGGAAGATTCCTGTAGCGCTGATCGTAATCTAGCCCATACCCAACAATAAATTTATCCTCAACTTCAAACCCGACATAATCGGCTTTAAATTCAGTTCTTCTCCCCGTGGGCTTATCCAGTAATGTACAAAACCTGATTGTCTTCGGCCCTCTGGCTTTTAAATAACCTTTTAAATAATTCAAGGTGGTTCCTGAGTCAATAATATCTTCAACTACAATTACATTCATATCTTCAATGGGTCTGTCGAGATCCTTCAGAATTCTGACAACCCCTGACGTTTTTGTCGATGCACCGTAGCTGCTGACAGCCATAAAATCAATTTCGGTGTCTATTGTAATGTTTTTAATAACATCCGACAGCCAAAGCACTGCACCCTTAAGAATACCTATGAGCAATACTGTTTCTCCTGCATAATCTTTTGAAATCTGAGCGCCAATTTCTTTAGCACGTGAGGATATCTCTTCCTGCGTTATCATTACCTGCCCAACAACATGCTTTTCTTCCATTAATTCTTACTCCTTATCCTTTTCGTCAACCTTATAATCTACATCATCAATAATGGTTTTCCCTCTGTACTTTTTCGACAGGTCTTCAGTTTTCGGCCCAAGCCAGTATTTATCAAGTTCCTCTCTTAAATACCATAATATCCAAATCCAAAGTATAGCATCATCAATCCATCCAATTGGGAATAGTACAGGAGGTACAATGTCTACGGGCAAGAATAAATATATAATCCCAGCAATAAGAAGTGCCTTTTTCCTTTTAAGCACAGTTTTATCCGCCAGCATGAATCGAATGGCTTTTATTCTCTTTATAATTACCTGAAAACTTAAAAATTGCATTTGCTACCCCCTCTAAATTCTCCTATTATTATATATTCATCCTGTAATCAAATTATTTGACAATGAGTTTATCCATTTCTTCCAGCAGCTGATCATATCCTGTTCTTTTCAAGGTAGAAACCGGAATTATGATTTCTTCCTCCAAAAGACCTAAGTCCTTCCTTATGACACCAAGGAGCTTCTGCATTTCATTTCTGGATACTTTATCTGCCTTCGTCGCTACTACAATTCCATTATACCCATAATGGCGGATATATTCACTCATTTTAATATCTTGTTCTGACGGAGCGTGTCGAATATCGACAAGCAGAATAACTTTCGTTAACCCCTGCCTGTTTTCAAGGTATTGAGCCATCATATCTCCCCATCCCTCGCTGATGGACTTGGAAACCTTGGCATATCCGTACCCAGGCAAGTCGACAATTCTAAACTGGTCATTAATCCTGTAAAAATTAATGGTTCTTGTCTTTCCGGGGCTGCCACTCACTCTAGCCAGATTCTTTCTGTTCACTAATAGATTCAAAAGGGATGATTTGCCCACATTTGATCTGCCGGCAAAAGCTATTTCCTTTACATTGTCTTCCGGGTATTGATTTTTTCTTACCGCAACCGCTTCAAGCTCGGATTTTGTAATATTCATATTCTTCCCTTTTTATTTTACCAAAGCATTTTCAAGTGCTTCGTCAACTGTGCTTATGAGCACAAATTCCAAATCTTTTCTGACTTTCTCAGGGATTTCCTCTATATCTCGTTCATTATCTCTAGGGAGTAATATCTTTTTTATTCCAGCTCTGTGTGCTGCAAGAACTTTTTCCCTGATTCCACCTACCGGGAGAACCTTCCCTCTAAGAGTAACTTCCCCAGTCATTGCAACTTCCTTTCTTACAGGAATTCCCGTAAGCGTTGAAATCACAGCAGTTACCATGGTAACTCCAGCCGAAGGACCGTCTTTTGGCGTGGCTCCTTCCGGAATATGTATATGGATATCCTTATTCGTATGAAATTCTTCATCTATATTATATTTACCTGCAACTGACCTGATGTAGCTGAGTCCTGCCTTTGCAGATTCCTGCATCACATCACCCAGCTGTCCTGTCAGTACAAGCTGTCCCGTTCCCGGGACAGCTGTTGTTTCAATAAACAGCGTATCCCCGCCAACAACTGTCCAGGCAAGTCCTGTTGTAACGCCTATTTCATTTACGCCTTCAATAATATCATATCTGAAACGTTTTTTCCCTAAATAATCTTCCAGGTTTTTGTCAGTGATAACATATGATTTTCCATCGGAACTCACTATTTTACGAGCCACTTTGCGGCATAGGTTAGCTATTTCTCTTTCGAGATTTCTAACGCCTGATTCTCTTGTATAATAGTTTATCAGTCCACGTATTGCCTCTTCACTAATTTGAATGTTTTTCGGTGTTAATCCATGTTCTTTAACTTTTTTTGGTATCAGAAAATTTTGAGCAATATTCACTTTTTCTTCTTCTGTGTATCCGGTAATATTGATGACTTCCATTCTGTCCAGAAGGGGTCTTGGTATAGTGTCAATTGTATTTGCCGTAGTTATAAACATTACTTTTGAAAGATCAAATGATATTTCTAAATAATGATCCATAAAATCTTTATTCTGTTCAGGATCTAAAACTTCCAGTAAAGCTGAGGCAGGGTCTCCCTTAAAATCAGCCCCTATTTTATCCACTTCATCAAACAGGAAAACCGGGTTATTGGTTCCGCCTTCTTTTATGCTTGCGATAACTCTTCCAGGTATTGCCCCTATGTAAGTCCTTCTATGTCCTCTTATTTCAGCCTCATCCCGCACTCCTCCCAATGACATCCTTACAAATTCCCTGTTAGTTGCGCGGGCAACAGACTTGGCAATTGATGTTTTTCCTACTCCCGGAGGACCTACAAGGCAAAGAATCGGTCCTTTCAGCGTTTTTGAAAGTTTGATTACCGCTAAGTATTCCAATACCCTTTCTTTCACTTTCTCAAGCCCGTAATGATCCTCATCAAGAATTTTTTCAGCAGCCAGCAAATCAATGTTAGCTTTTGAGCTTTTGTTCCAAGGTAATGCCAGTATCGTTTCAATATAGGTTCTTATCACGGTACCTTCCGCAGAAGACGGCTGCATTTTTGCAAGTCTTTTAATTTCCTTCTCAACCTTTTCGGCGGTTTTCTTCGGGATTTTCAGTTTTTTCAGCTGTGACATCAATTCCAGCACTTCATCGGCAGGATCTTCATCCTGTCCGAGCTCCTTTTGAATGGCTCGCAGCTGTTCGCGAAGATAATACTCTCTTTGATTCTTATCAATTTGCGTCTTCACATTATAACTTATAGTTTGCTCAATGTTTAAAATTTCTATTTCTCTGTTTAATAAATCGTTTAATATTTCCAGTCTTCTATCTATATCAAAGGTCTCTAATATTGCCTGTTTTTCATCGATTTTAATATCCATATGAGAAGCTATAATATCAGCAAGTCTTCCAGGCTGTTCAATGGTCATAATCGATGGAAAGATATCCTTAGCCCCTTTCGGGTTAACTGAGAGGTATTCATCGAAACTTGAAATTACGGACCTCATGAGGGCTTCTGTTGCGGCTGGCAGATCGCTGGTCTCTATGTCCTCGACCTTTGAAACCTTACACCTGAAATAAGGGACTTCAAATATAATCTCCGCTATTTCTCCTCTGCAAACACCTTCCACTAAAACCCTGATGGAATCTCCAGGCAGTTTCAGCATCTGTTTTATTTTGGCAATTGTTCCTACATGATAAAAATCGCTAATCGTAGGTAAATCGGTATTTTCATCCTTTTGGGTAACCAAAAATACCTTTTGATTCATAATCATCGCCTTCTCAAGCGCATTGATTGATTTTTCCCGACCTATATCAAAATGCAAAACCATATTAGGGAATATTGATAAACCTCTAAGTGGAATCATTGGCAAAACAAACAGGCCATTCTCCTCCTGATTATCTATTTCATTTTTTTCTGCCGTCTTTTTTTCTTCTACCTTTTTTTCTTCTGTCATTTTTTCTGCGGTCCTTTTTTCTTCAGTCTTTTTTTCTTCAGTCTTTTTTTCTTCTGTCATTTTTTCTTCCCCCTTCCCCTAAATAGAAAAAGTCAGGCGACCTAAGCCGCCTGTTGTTTAAGATGCTGTATCCTTCTTTTTAACCTTTTCAGGTTCAACAAGGACCAATGTCGGCATAGTCTCATTGTCAATTGTGCCTTTTGTAATAATGCATTTATGTACGTCTTCTCTTGAAGGTATTTCAAACATTATTTCAGTCATAACTTTTTCTAAGATACTTCTAAGACCTCTTGCTCCGGTTTTTCTTTCAATCGCTTTTTCTGCAATTCTAAGAACCGCGTCCTCTTCAATTTCCAGCTCAACATGATCCATTGCAAATAACTTTTTATATTGCTTCAAAAGTGCATTCTTTGGCTCGATAATTATTCTTACCAATGCCTCTTTTGAAAGTTCGCTTAGATTTACAATCACTGGAAGTCTTCCTATAAACTCGGGTATAAGACCAAATTTCATCAGATCTTCCGGCTGCAGTTTTTTAAGAGTTTCAGCAACGTTCAATTTATTGTGTTTAATATCAGAATTAAATCCGATTGTTTTTTCGCCGATTCTTCTTTGCACTATCTTTTCAAGACCGTCAAAGGCTCCTCCGCAAATAAACAAAACATTTGTTGTATCAAACTGAAGGAATTCCTGTTGAGGATGTTTTCGCCCGCCCTGAGGTGGAACACTTGCGATGGTACCTTCCAGTATTTTCAGAAGTGCCTGTTGAACACCTTCTCCGCTTACATCTCTGGTAATTGAGACGTTTTCAGATTTTCTTGCAATCTTGTCGATTTCATCTACATAGATGATACCCTTTTGAGCCTTCTCCATATCATAATCCGCTGCCTGAATCAGTTTAAGAAGTATATTTTCAACATCTTCTCCAACATACCCGGCCTCAGTAAGAGCTGTCGCATCCGCTATTGCAAAAGGAACTTTCAGTATTTTTGCAAGGGTTTGAGCAAGTAAGGTTTTGCCTGAACCGGTAGGTCCAATCATGATGATGTTGCTCTTTTGTATTTCAATATCATCACTTTTATCCTCAATGCCGTTTATTCTTTTATAATGATTGTATACTGCAACTGCAAGTACTTTCTTTGCATCATCCTGATCTATTACATACTCTGACAGAATTCTTGCTATATCCATCGGTTTTGGCAGCTCAAATTTCTCATCGGCACTGCCTGAAGCCTTATTCATTTCGGCAAGTTCCTCTTCAATGATGTCCATGCAAAGCTCGACGCACTCATCGCATATATAAACCCCTGGTCCTGCAATAAGTCTCTTGACCTGATCCTGAGTCTTTCCGCAGAATGAGCATTTTAATTTATTAGTTTCGTCCTGTTTAGTCATTTTCCCCCCGTTTATCTTTTCGATATTACCTTGTCAACAATACCATATTCCGCAGCTTCATCTGCTTCAAAAAAGTTATCTCTATCGGTATCTTTCTCAATTCGAGATAATTTTCTGCCGGTATTATTGCTAAGAATTTCATTCAATCTTTGCCTCATTTTAATGATTCTGTCAGTATGGATTCTAATGTCCTCGGCCTGGCCGCTGAAACCTCCCAATGGCTGATGAATCATGATTTCTGCATTTGGCAATGCAAATCTTTTGCCCTTCGCTCCTGATGAAAGAAGAAAAGCTCCCATGCTTGCTGCCATACCAACACAGATGGTTGATACGTCCGGTTTGATATACTGCATTGTATCATATATGGCCATCCCGGCGGTAACTGAACCACCTGGGCTGTTGATATAGATACAAATATCCTTATCCGAGTCTTCAGCTTCCAGAAATAATAATTGAGCTACAATAACGCTTGCAACATTTTCATCAATTGCTTCTCCAAGAAATATGATTCTATCCTTTAAAAGCCTTGAGTAAATATCATAAGATCTCTCTCCTCTGCTGGTTTGTTCTATTACATAAGGTATTAATGCCATTTTTCCCCTCCTGTCATTACAATCTGTTTTAAATTGTAATTATTTATTTCCCGATTACTGCATTTTCATACATAAAATCAACAGCTTTTCTAATTTTAATGTCTTTTTCGAGGAATGAGAAGTTTTCCGCTCCAAGCATTTCTCTAATCTTATCCACATCTAATTTATACTGGATTGCCATCAGCTCCAACTCTTTATCGATTTCTTCTTTTGTCACTTCTAATGCTTCAGCTTTTGCAACTGCAGCCACAAGCATTCTGGTCTTTACCTTCTTCGATGCTTCTTCTCTGAGATCTTCTCTGAATGATGCAGCATCCTTCTTAAGGTATTCAAAATACTGTTCAATGTTCAGTCCCTGATGGCTTAACTGCTGCTTGAATTCCTCCATCATTGAATCAATTTCTTCTTCAACCATTATTTTAGGTATCTCCACCTCGTTTGCATTGAAAACCTTTTCAATCACGTCGTTCTTCATTTTATTTAAAGCTCTTGATTCTGCAGACTTTTCCAGATTCAATTTAGTTTCTGCCTTTAATTCCTTAAGCGTATCGTGTTCACTGACATCTTTGGCAAATTCATCATTTAATTCAGGAAGTTCCTCTTCCTTTATTTCATGGACTTTGCACTTGAAGATTGCTTCTTTGCCTGCTAAATCCTCTGATTGATATTCCTCAGGAAATGTAATTTTAACATCTTTTTCTTCCCCGACTGCAGTATCAATCAGTTGTTCCTCGAATCCAGGAATAAAAGAATTTGAACCTATCTTAAGCGAATATCTTTCTGCTGTTCCGCCTTCAAACTGATGTTCTCCGACAAATCCCATGTAATCCAGAAGAATCATGTCTCCATCCTTAACGCATCTGTCTGCCAGTACCAGCCGTGAATTTTTCTTTCTTAAGGCTTCCATTTCCTTCTCTACATCTTCATCCGTTACAGGGAACTCAGCTTTCTCTATTTTAACTCCCTTATAATCTTTCACTTCTATTTCTGGATAAGCTTCTACGTTAATCGTGATTGTAAAATTTTTCCCTTTTTCGATTTCGCTGAAGTCTGCTTTAGGTTTATCCACAACATCAATGGAAAGTTCCTGAAGCGCAGCCGGATAATTTTCCGAAAACATATTATTAATAGCATCTTCGAAGAATACATCTTCTCCATACTGAGTTTCTATAAGTTTTCTTGGAGCTTTGCCTTTTCTGAAACCATTAAGTGCAAACTTGCCCTTATTTTCCTGGTAAGCCTTTATAACTGCCTGTTCGAATTCCTCTGTCGTGAATTCCATAGTAAATTTTACGTCATTTTTTTCTCTTGAAACAAAAGTTGATTTCATTATATTTTATCCTCCTAATTTAAAAAGCACATAATTGTGCATAGTTTACTTTTTTTATTGGGTAATCACATAACATTATACCTTTTTTGCCGCGCAAAGTAAAGTAAAAAGGGCTACTTTAGCAGCCACTTCATGTATACCCATAAATATTATCGCTTAATCTAATTGTTTATTTCCTGCTAACTATTCTTATAATTCGGCACCATTTTCCTCATCCAGTTTCGTATTTCTTCATCCGACCCTTCACAAACTTTTATTATTTCTTCCTCGAGTTTGTTTGATTCTAAAAGTGCCTTCAATTCTTCAACTGCTTCCAAAGGATGTCCCACGTATATTTTCTCATGATTTGTATTTTCTATACCTTCTTCTGAGAGCAAAAGCTCTTCAAAAAGTTTTTCTCCTGGTCTTAATCCGACTATCTCTATATCAATGTCTTCATAAGGGATGAAACCCGAAAGTTTTATGACAGTTTCAGCCAAATCAAGTATTTTTACAGGCTCTCCCATATCCAATACATATATTTCACCACCTTTGGCAATGGCACCAGTCTGAATGACTAACTGAACTGCTTCCGGAATCGTCATGAAATACCTTGTAATGTCTTTGTGCGTTACTGTTACCGGGCCCCCGTCCTCTATCTGTCTTCTGAAAATAGGAATCACCGATCCGTTGCTGCCCAATACATTTCCAAACCTGACAGCCACAAATGTGGTTGCTGAGGTTTTACTTTTTTCCTGAATAATCATCTCTGCAATTCTCTTGGATGCACCCATAACATTTGTCGGATTAACCGCTTTGTCCGTTGAAATCATAACAAACTTTTGTACAGCATATTTTTCTGATATCTCTATCATATTTTTTGTACCCAGAACATTGTTTAACAAAGCCTCACAGGAATTGCCTTCCATCAAAGGCACATGTTTGTGCGCTGCAGCATGAAAAACAACATGGGGTTTATATTGCGCCATCACTCTGTTCAATCTTGCCCTGTCTCTGACAGAGCCTATAACGGCCTCGAATTCCAGCTCAGGGTATTTTCTTTTCATCTCATTGGTCAGTTCAAATAAAGTGTTTTCATATATATCAAATGCAATGATTCTTCTTGGTCTGAACCGTGCAATCTGGCGGCATAGTTCAGAACCGATGGATCCGCCGCCGCCCGTAACCATGACAATCTTTCCTTCCAGATATCCGCTGATTTCCCTGACATTCAGATTCACAGTCTCCCTGCCAAGCAAATCTTCAATTTGCACATTTCTAAGCTTGCTTACCGTCACCTTTTCACTGATAATGTCAATCAGACTTGGTAATATTCTCAGTTTGCAGCGTGTTTTATTGCATTCAGAAACGATTTTTTGAATATCCTTCTGTTTTGCAGCAGGTATGGCAATTATTATTTCTGCAACATCATATTTCCTGACCAGATATCTTATTTTTTCCTGGCCGCCAGCCACTTTAACTCCAGAAATTCTCTGGCCATGTTTTGCCTTGTCATCATCAACTGCCACGACAACCTTCTTGCCATGCTCCGGATGGTGCTTTATTTCTTTTATCATTGTAGCGCCGGCATCTCCTGCGCCTATAACCATTACTTTGACAAAGTCTTTACCGAAAATATCGATTCTTCCGGTTTTCCAAGCAAAAACATTGAATTTCCCCGGGTTTCTCAAGCTTCTTAAAAGCCTGTAAGCTAATCTTGTTGTAATGACGGAGGCCGCCATAACCAATATGCCGATCAGATAAATACTTCTTGGAAGCATCTGTCCTGTCATTGTGATGAATCCCAAAACCAGAATGTTTGAGAGAATCGTCGCAAAGGCTATTTTTACTGTTTCTTCAGTCCCTGCATATCTCCACATACTTGTATATATCCCCATTAAAGCAAAACTGGCGATGCATATAATGGTTATTGGGAGAATGTTGTCTCCATAAACCGGAAAAAACAATTCAAACTCCGTACTGTTTATATTGGAATCAAAACGCAGCAAAAAAGCGCATATATATGATAAATTAATGGCAATTGCGTCTACCACTACAAGTATTGCAATTCTAGAATACTTAATCATTTTTCACCTAAGAGCATATTCTTGCCTCTGGCATACTTGCTTCTTTCCTCTGCCTGAAGTCCATATTTTTCTGATAATTCTTCTCCGATTTTCACAAGTTCCTCTTCATTTCCGGAAAACATTTCAAGTTCCATTTCCAGAATAGGTTCTTCACCCTTTACTGTTATAATCTCGCCCTTGTCAATGGAAACTTCAATAATTGTATCCCCTGTATCCACTCTGAATCTGCTTCGGAGGAATCTGGTTTCTATAATGCTGTAAAGTTCATTTTCGCCAATCAGATCGATGACCTCTTGTCCAATCTGGCTTTCCTTAAAAATGGACGGTTGTGGTGATATAAAGCATGCCTCATCAATAACCGGCACATTAATTTCTTCTCTCTGGTGTATGGCGCCTTCGCTTTTACCGCTCCACTTAAGCGTTGCAATAATTCTGTCGTTTTCCATTCGAACTCGAAAGGTTATGTCATTTTTACTAAGTATATGATCATGGGTATCAAAATAAGCGGCCTTCATAAATACCTTTTCTCTCGTATTTTCTTCTTCAATTGTCTTAAGGTATTCATCAGCCCAAATACTTTCAGCAATGTCTTTGTTGCCTATGCTGTATTTCATTTCCAGTTCCATTTTTTACCCTTACTTTCTTTTTCTTTATTTTTATACACTTCACAAAAACTACAAGAGCAATTATAAAAATCGCTCTTGTATCATATCATTATTTTGTTTTTATTTCAAGTGTTATAAGTTTAATTTGTAATCTCCATCCTTGATTTTACCAATCTTCTTCAGCCATATGTTTACAAGAATGGCTATTACTGCCGGTAGAAATATATGTAACAGTAACACTTTCAGCAGCACTTCCACCGTGAATCCCATCGACGTAAACGTCCCAATCTGGCCAACCAGTCCTGAAGTTCCCATGCCTGCTCCCACTGGAATATTTGTCATTTTAAACAGAACTGTGGCCATCGGCCCGATAATGGCTCCCGCCAGAGTTGGCGGCACCAGTATCCACGGATTTTTTATGATATTTGAAACCTGGAGCATGGATGTTCCTAGACCCTGCGCAAAAAGGCCACCTACTCCGTTATCCTTGAAGCTTATTACAGCAAAACCAATCATTTGAGATGCGCATCCCACCGTTGCAGCTCCTGCGGCAAGCCCGCCAAGACCAAGCATTATGCAAAGAGCCGCACTTGAAATAGGTGCAGTCAGCACCAATCCTACGATGACAGCAACAATTATTCCGAATAAGAACGGCTGTAATTCAGTCGCAGCCATAATTACCTTCCCGAGACCTGTCATTAATGCCCCAATCGCCGGGCCGAAAACTTTAGCGCCAATCATACCCATTATTAAAGTGGTTGCCGGTGTAATAATAATATCAACCTTGGTTTCTTTTGAAATTGCTTTTCCAAATTCTGCTCCGATTGCAGCCGCTAAAAACGCCCCTGCCGGTCCGCCAAGCACAGCGCCCATGCTTCCTGTCACAACACTGGAAAACAGCACCAGTGGAGGTGCCTTCAGCCCCCATGCCACTGCCACTCCGATTGCCGGACCCATGAGCCCCATGGCAATGACGCCGACGTCAATGC
>Ga0209386_1001177_pt1 | contig 11068 bp, 10 predicted proteins | sample NGEPertwo_FD_184510 | JGI IMG/M metagenome (GOLD analysis project Ga0209386, IMG submission 184510) | Arctic peat soil microbial communities from the Barrow Environmental Observatory site, Barrow, Alaska, USA - NGEE Permafrost154B-two... | ecosystem: Environmental > Terrestrial > Soil > Wetlands... | reverse complement strand
GTCGCGACCTGCGCCCCGGCCCGCACCACCACCGCCATCCGCTGCCACGGGACGCCGTCGTGCAGGTGTGCGGCACGCAGCAGGTAGGCGACGTGGGCTGCCTCCTGCGCCGGCGAGCGCAGCAGCGCCACCTCGACGCTGCCGGCTCGGTCCGTCCCGGACGCCGCACGGTGCCTGCGCCCCGGTCCGCGGATCTGGTCGGTGACCCCGCGCACCACGCCGCGCAGCGCCGCACCGTGGCGCCACACCCGGGTGAGCGTCAGCTCGTCTGCGGCGAACGCGCCCAGCTCGCTGCCGGCGGGCGAGACACCGGCCCGGTCCACCAGCCCGGGGCTGGCCCCACGGAAGGTCTGGACCGCGGCGTCGGGGTCCGCGAGGAGCACCAGCTCGGCACCGTCGTCCACCAGGACGTGCAGCAGCCGGGCGGTGGCCGCCGTGGTCTCCTGGTGGTCGTCCACCACCACCAGGCGCCAGCGGGGCCGCGGGGCGCCGGGCACCTCGGCATCCCAGGCACGCAGGGCCTCGGCGGCCTCGTCGACGATCACCGCGGGGTCGAAGCGCGCGCCGGCGTCCGGGGTGCCGGTGCGCAGCCGCGTGACGTCCAGGTACTCCGCATAGACGGTGGCCGCCGCCACCCACTCCGGCCGACCGTGCCGGTCGCCCAGCCGGGCGAGGTCGGCGGGCCCGAGGCCGCGTTCGGCGGCGCGCATCAGCAGGTCCCGCAGCTCGTCCCGGAACGCTCGCAGCCCGGTGGCGTCCGCCGGCACCGTCGCGGGCCAGCGCACACCGACGCCCTCCCCCGCGGCATGGCCGGCCAGCAGGTCCGCGAGCACCAGGTCCTGCTCGGGGCCGGTGATCAGCGTCGGCGGGGGTTCGCCGAGCAGCACGGCGCGGGCCCGCAGGATCGCGAACGCCGCCGACGACGCCGTCCGGACCACCGGTGACCCGGTGGTCCGGCGCAGGTGGCCGGACAGCTCGTCACGCAACCGCGCGGCGGCGCGGCGGGTGGGGGCAAGGAGCAGCACGTCGTCGGTGCTCAGGCCGCTCTCGACGCGGTCGGCCACCAGCCGAAGGGCGGTGACCGTCTTGCCGGTGCCCGCAGCACCGCGGAGGCACAGCGCGCCACCTCGGTGCCCGATCGCCCGCGCCTGGTCGGCGTCCGGATCGGGCCAGGGCGGCGGTGAGCCGGGCGGGCGGAGCACGGGCATGCCCGACTACATCACGCGGCGGTGACACCACCCAGCCGCACCGCCGTCACCAGCCGGCCCCGCTCAGGCGGGGTACGGCCACGCGTTCGGCGTGCAGGGAGCCACCCGGATCGACTGCTGCTGCATCAACGGGGCGAGCTCCCCGGTGCCACCGCACGACTCGTGCGGGTGCCCCAACAGGTGCCCGACCTCGTGGTTGATCACGTACTGGCGGTACAGGTTGCGGTCCGGGAACTCGTCGGTGGCCTGCACCCAGCGGGTGTAGTTGATCGCGGCATGGCCGTACCGCCCGCACGAGTAGTCCCCGTGCGTGTTCAACGGAGCGCACATCGCGTCGACCTTGTCCGGCGAGGCGAGCACCACCCGGATGTCCGCGGCGCCGTCGGTCCGCGCGAACGACATCGAGCCGTCGCCGCCCCAGCTCCGCGGGTCGTTGAGCGTGACCATCACCATCGCGGCGAACAGCTCGCCGTCCACCTCGAGCCCCGCCTCGACCTCCACCCGCACGGTGCGGACGTCTCGCTCCGGGGACGGCGCAGGACTGCTGCCCGGCACCACCACCAGGTCACCACCGACAGACGCCGGCACCGCAGCGCTGAGCAATCCGGCGTTGCGGTCGGCGAAGGTCAGCCCGTCCGGACCGACCGCGTTCGCGTCGATCAGCACCGGCGCGGCCGGCAACGCCTTCGAGATCAGGACCGGTAGGCCGCCGTCGTCGTCGACGTCCCCGCCGGCCACCGGCTCGACCGACGCGGGCACGTCGTCGCCCTGGGTGAAGCCGTCGATGGAGATCGAGGTGGGTGACGGCTCCTTGCCCTGGACCGCGGCCGCTGCGGCCAGGCCACCCACCATTGCCACGCCCCCGGCGACCACCAGGGCGACCGGACCGAAGCCCCGCGAACTCCGTCGCGAGCCCCGCCGGGCGGTGGGCCCAGCGGTGACAGCGGTGCGACCGCCGTGGCGTACGCGGGGGGAAGCCACCGACCCATGGTGTCACCGACCCCGGCGCCTTGCAGCAACGCCGGCGCCCCGGCCCGTACCATCGACGCGTGACCGCTTCGCCCCGGCGTGGCCGGGCCCCCACGATGGCCCGCGCCGCTCGCCGGGCGCAGATTCTCGCGGTGGCCCAGGAGCTCTTCTCCCGGGATGGCTTCCACCACGTCTCGATGGACGACATCGCGAACAGCGCCGACGTCAGCAAGCCGGTCCTGTACCGGCACTTCCCCAGCAAGCTGGACCTGTACCTGGACGTCGTGGACCACCGCGGCGAGGCCCTCGTGTCAGCGATCGACACCACCCTGGAGATGGTCGGCGACGGCGAGGCCGACGGGCGGGCGGTCGTCCGCGCCCTGGTCCGGGCGTACGTGGAGTTCGTCGAGACCGCCGGGAACTCATCCTCGCTGCTCTTCGAGTCCGACGTCACGCGCGACACCGCGGTGCGGCACCGGGTGGAACAGGCGTCCGCCACCGCCGCCGAGTCGATCTGCCGCGGGCTGCGCGAGCTGGCCGGCCTGCCACCCGCCCAGGCCGAGCTGCTCAGCACCGCGCTGGTCGGCCTCGCCCGGGTGGCCGCGACGTCGCGCTACCGGTCCCAGGAGGTGAGCATCGAGGACACCGTCGAGCTCATCACCCAGCTGGCCTGGCGCGGGGTGGCCGGCTTCGTCAAGGAGCGGTGAGGGCAGGCGGGCCCTGCCTGCTGAGGATGACCCGAGCCGCCGGACACCTAGGATGACCGGTACCGCCCTCGTGCGGGACAGGCAATCGTGACAACGGAGGACGGTCGTGGAGATCACCATCGGCGTGCAGAACGTGCCCCGCGAGCTGGTCGTGGAGACCGACGCCACCGCCGAGTCGGTGGCCGAGCTGGTGCGCAAGGCCCTGGAGACAGGAGCGCCGCTCGAGGTCACCGACACCCGCGGCCGGCACATCATCGTCCCGGCCGCGACGCTGGGCTACGTGGAGCTCGGCGACGAGGGTCGCAAGGTGGGCTTCCACACCCTCTGACCACCGGGTGGTCAGGCCGTCAGACCGAGCCGCTCCATCCGTCGGGTGTGCTCGCCGGTGAGCACCGCGAACAGGCGCTGCTGCAGCACACCGGCGCCGTCGGCCCGCGGAAGCGCCTCCTCGAGCAGCGCCCGGAGCTCCCCGTGCTCGGTGACCACCCGCTGCACGACGCCGAGCGCCTCGCCCACCAGCCGGCGGCCCCAGAGCGCAAGGCGCGACCCCAGGGTCGCATCCTGGCCCATGGCCGCCGTCAGGCGGTCGACCACGAGGTTCGCGTGACCGTCGTCGGCCAGCACGTCGACGACGAGGGCCCGCGTCGTGGGGTCGAGGCCGGTCGCCAGCAGGCGTGCGACGTCGTCCTCCACGCCGTATCCGACGTAGGCCTTGAGCAGACGCTCGCACCAGGAACCCGCGGGCGTCCTGGCGTCGAAGTCGACGTAGCTGCCCAGGAACGGCGCGACGACGTCCGGCAGCGCCCCGCCCAGCTCGGCAACGCGTGCGCCGAGACGCTCCAGCCGGTGCGCCGCGACGCCACCCAGGCGGCAGAGCTCGAGCCGGTCGCGCAGCGCAGGTGCGACGGCGGAGTCGGCGGCGAGACGGGAGAACGCCATCAGCTCGCTGTTGGCCAGCAGGCCGAGCACGGCGAGCGGGCCGGACACGCCCGGGGCGGTGGGGGTCACGCCGTCAGGCTAGCCGGGCAGGTCACGGTAGGATGGCGGGTGTTCGACGGTTGACCGGTCGTCTCGACCCCTTCGCCCGTGGTCCGCCCCCGGGTGGCGACTTCTGCGATCGGCTGCCGGCCCCCGCTCCGCGGTGCGGCCCGTTCCTGGCACGACTGTGTCGTGCCGTTGGCGTGTGGCCCCGCGTGAGCCGACCAGAGGTGACTCATGTCCGTACTTCCTGACACCACAGCGCTGCCGGATCTCGAGGCCTCCGTGGCCGCCGAGGCTCCGGCAGCCACGGAGGCTCCGGCGCCCGCCGAGGCCCCCGCCCCCGCCCCCATCCCCGCTGCGAGCTTCGCCGACCTGGGCGTCCGCGCCGAGATCGTCGAGGCCCTCGCCGAGGTGGGGATCACCCACCCGTTCCCCATCCAGTCGATGACCCTGCCGGTCGCACTGTCCCGGCACGACATCATCGGCCAGGCCAAGACCGGGACCGGCAAGACCCTCGGCTTCGCCATCCCCATCCTCGAGCACGTCGTGGGGCCGGACATGCCCGGCTTCGACGAGCTGCCGGCCCCCGGCAAGCCGCAGGCGCTCGTCGTGGTGCCGACCCGCGAGCTGGCCTCCCAGGTGGCCCGCGACCTCGCCACGGCCGCGGGCAACATGACCACGCGCGTCGTGCAGGTCTACGGCGGCCGGGCCTACGAACCGCAGGTCGATGCCCTGGCGCGGGGCGTCGAGGTCGTCGTCGGGACGCCCGGTCGCATGATCGACCTGATGAACAAGGGCTTCCTGAACCTGTCGCGGGTGAGCACCGTCGTGCTGGACGAGGCCGACGAGATGCTGGACCTCGGGTTCCTGCCGGACGTCGAGCGGCTGCTCGGCGCGACGCAGACCCCGCGCCACACCATGCTCTTCTCCGCGACCATGCCGGGCGCCGTCGTGGCGATGGCCCGCCGCTACATGGTCCAGCCGACGCACATCCGGGCCGCCGACCCCGACGACCAGGGCGCAACGCTCAAGGCGATCAAGCAGGTCGTCTACCGCGCGCACGCGCTGGACAAGGTCGAGGTGCTCGCCCGGCTGCTCCAGGCGAAGGGCCGTGGCCTGACGATGATCTTCGCCCGGACCAAGCGGACCGCGGCCAAGGTGGCCGACGAGCTGGCCCTGCGCGGGTTCGCCGCCGGCTCCATCCACGGCGACCTGGGCCAGGGCGCCCGCGAGCAGGCCCTGCGGGCCTTCCGCGCCGGCAAGATCGACGTCCTCGTGGCGACCGACGTCGCCGGCCGCGGGATCGACGTCGAGGACGTCACCCACGTGATCAACTACCAGTGCCCCGAGGACGACAAGGTCTACCTGCACCGCACCGGCCGCACCGGCCGGGCCGGCAAGACCGGCACCGCCGTCACGTTCGTCGACTGGGACGACATGCCGCGCTGGGGCCTGATCAACAAGGCGCTCGACCTCGGCTTCCCGGAGCCCGTCGAGACCTACTCCAGCTCACCGCACCTGTACGCCGACCTGGACATCCCCCAGGGCGTCAAGGGCACGCTGCCCAAGGAGTCGCGGATCCGCGCCGGCCTGTCGGCGGAGGCGGTCGAGGACCTGGGCGAGACCGGCAAGGCTCATCGCGGCGGTGGCCTGGACCATGGCCACGGCGGCGGTCACGGATCCGGCTACGGATCCGGTCACGGTGGCGGCCGCGCCGGGGGCAGCCGCGGCGACGCACCCCGCCAGGGGCGCGAGCACGGCGAACGGCACGACGGTGAGCACCGACGGGTCGCCGGCCAGGGCCACACCAAGCCGGCAGCAGCGGACGGCCACGCGCCGTCGTCGGCCGAACCCCGTGCCGAACGCACCGCAGAGCGGGCGAGCGGACGCACCGAGGAGCGCAGCGGCGAGCGGACGGGCGATGGCCGTCGGCGGCGGCGCACCCGCCGTCGCGGCAACGGGCCGTCGGCGGGACCGTCCACCGAGTCCTGACCGGTCGGCGGATCAGCCGCCGGCGATGAACGCCCGTACGGCGTCGGCCATCAGCTGGACCGCGATGGCGGCGAGCAGCAGGCCGGCGATCCGGGTGACCAGCGTGGTCCCGCTGTCCTTGAGCACCCGGTGGATCAGGCCGGCGAAGCGCATGGACAGCCACAGGCAGAGGTGCACGGCGACCACGCCGAGCGCGATCGAGACCCATTGCGCCGACGTCTCGGCGTGCTCGACGAACACCATGGTGGCGACGATCGCGCCGGGCCCGGCCAGCAGCGGGGTGCCCAGTGGCACGAGTGCGACGTTCACCGTCCCGTTCTCCGACGGCTGGGGCGCCTCCGCGCGTCCGGTGAGCAGCTCCATCGCGACCAGGAGCAGCAGCAGGCCACCCGAGGCCTGCAGCGCCGGCAGCGAGATGTTCATGTAGTCCAGCACCTGCTGGCCGAACAGGGCGAACGTCACGATCACGCCGAACGCCACCAGGATCGCCTGGCGGGCCGCGCGGTTGCGGCCCCGCGCGGTCATGGTCCCGGTCAGGCCGAGGAAGACGGGCACCGTCCCGGGCGGGTCCATGATCACGAACAGGGTCACGAAGACCTCGGCGAGGAGCTGGGCGTCGAGCACGGCACTCATGGTCGCACCACCGGCAGCCTGCCCAGCTCCTCGATCGCTGCCAGCACGTCGGGATGGGTCGTGTGCTCACCGATCAGGTTGGGCTTGCCGCGGCCGTGGTAGTCGCTTGACCCGGTGGTCAGCAGCCGGTAGGACGCCGCCAGCCCGCTCAGCCGCTCCCGCTGCTCCGGCGAGTGGTCGCGGTGCTCCACCTCAAGGCCGGCCAGCCCGGCGTCCGCGGCCGCGCGGATGGTCGCGTCCGAGACGATGCGACCGCGCTGGACGGCACCCGGGTGCGCCAGCACGGGCACCCCGCCGGCCGCGCGCACCAGCCCGATCGCCCGGACCAGGCCCGTGGCGTAGTGCGGCACGTAGTACGGGGAACCGTCGGCCAGCAGCGAGTCGAAGGCGGCGGAGCGGTCCGGCACGACGCCGAGCGCGACCAGCGCATCGGCGATGTGCGGGCGCCCGACCGTGCTGCCCGGCTGGGTCTGCGCGACGACGTCGTCCCAGGTCAGGGCGTGATCGCCGGCCAGAAGCCGGACGATCTCCTTGGCTCGCTCCAGCCGCGACGCACGGATCCGCTCGGCCTCCTCGACCATGGCCGGGGCGTCCGGGTCGGCGAGGTAGGCGAGCAGGTGCACGCTGATCCCCTCGGCCCGGCAGGACAGCTCGACGCCGCGGACCAGTGCCACACCGTGCTGCGCGACGGCGTCGGCGGCGGCGGCCCAGCCCCGGGTCGTGTCGTGGTCGGTGAGGGCCACCACGTCCAGCCCCGCGGCTGCGGCGACTGCGACCACCTGCTCCGGCGGATCGGTCCCGTCCGAGGCGACGGAGTGGGTGTGGAGGTCGATGCGCACGTCGCCAGGGTATTGCCGCCGCTGCCCGACGCCGATCCCGGGGCCTCGTCCCACCCACCCGCACCCCGAGATCGGCCTTCCCACGCGAGATCGATCGGTGCAGGGGTCGATCTCGCGTGCGGAGCACGAGTTCGTCGACTGGTGCGACGATGGACGCCATGACCGAGACCAGCGAGGGTGGCCCCATCCAGACGTCCCCCCCGGCCGATGCGCCGACGACGGCCGCCGACACCCCGGCAGCACCGGCGGCCCAGCCGCTGAGGGACCGCGGCTCCAACCGCTCCCAGCGGCCGGCGTCGAAGGCGTTCCGCGCGTTCGTGGCAGACAAGTGGGCCGAGCACCCCACGACGCCGCCCACCACCACGCCGGCCGCTGCGTACACGGCCGTGCGCCGCGCCGAGATCGCCACCCGGTTCCGCGGTGAGCGCCTGGTGATCCCGGCCGGACCGCTGGTCACCCGGTCCAACGACACGGACTACCGGTTCCGCCCGCACTCGGCGTTCGCGCACCTGACCGGCCTCGGCACCGACCAGGAGCCCGACGCCGTCCTGGTGCTGCACCCGACCAAGGACAGCCACCACGCCGTCCTGTACTTCCGGCCGGCCGGCACGCGCGGCACCGAGGAGTCCTTCGCCGACTCCCGGTACGGGGAGTTCTGGGTCGGCACCCGCCGCACGCTCGCGGACCTGGCTGCGACCACCGGCATCGACACCGCAGCCCTCGAGGAGATCCTGGACGCGATCGCCCAGGACGTCGGGCCGGACGGCGTCCGGGTGCGGGTCGTGCCCGGCGCCGACGAGGGCGTGACCGCCCTGGTCGAGGCGGCCCGGGCGGAGTCCCAGACCGCCGAGGAGGCGGCGGCCGCGGACGACGAGCTGGCCGAGGCGCTCAGCGAGCTGCGCCTGGTCAAGGACGAGTTCGAGGTCGAGCAGATGCGCGCAGCCATTGCCGCGACGGTCGCCGGTTTCGAGCGGATCGTGCGCAACCTGCGCCGGGCGGTGTCCCACCGCCGCGGCGAGCGGGTGATCGAGGCGACGTTCGACGGTCATGCCCGCGAGGAGGGCAACACCGTCGGATACGAGACGATCGCGGCCGCCGGCGACCACGCCAGCACGCTGCACTGGATCCGCAACGACGGCGTCGTACGCGAGGGCGACCTGGTGCTGGTCGACGCGGGCGTGGAGGTCGAGACCTTGTACACGGCCGACGTCACGCGGACCCTGCCGGTCTCCGGGCAGTTCACGCCGGCGCAGCGCCGGGTCTACCAGGGGGTGCTCGACGCCGCGGACGCCGCCTTCGCCGTCGCCCGCCCGGGTTCGCGCTTCCGGGACGTGCACGCCGCCGCGATGGAGGTGATCGCGGCCCGGCTCGAGGAGTGGGGTCTGCTGCCCTGCACCGCCGAGGAGTCGCTCAGCCCCGACGGGCAGTACCACCGGCGCTGGATGGTCCACGGCACCAGCCACCACCTCGGTCTTGACGTGCACGACTGCGCGCAGGCGCGTCGGGAGATGTACCTGGACGCGGTGCTGGAGCCGGGGATGGTGTTCACCATCGAGCCCGGCCTGTACTTCAAGGCCGACGACCTGGCGGTCCCGGCGGAGTACCGCGGGATCGGCGTCCGGATCGAGGACGACGTGCTGATCACTGCCGACGGCAACGAGAACCTGTCGGCCGCGCTCCCGCGCCGGCCGGAGGACGTCGAGGCGTGGATGGCCGGGCTGCTGGCCGACTGAGCGACCCGCGCCTGGCCAGATCCCGCGGAGCATGTGACGGGTGCGGCTGGAGGTGACTCTGAGCTGTCACATCAGCACCACGGTGCACACGGTTCACGCGCTCCGCGCGGTTCGGTGCTGGGCCGGTCAGTCGCGGTTCGGTGCTGGGCCGGTCAGTCGCGGTTCCCCTTGCCCATCCGGCCGGACTGTTCCAGCGCCCGTCGCAGCAGCCACTCGACGTGCGCGTTGGTGCTGCGCAGGTCGTCGGCGGCCCAGCGGGCGAGCGCCTCGTGCACCACGGGATCGAGGCGCAGCAGCATCGACTTGCGCTCGCGCGAGGCGCGCGGTGGCGAGCCCCCGCTGGGGGGTTCACCACCGCGCATCTCGTCACTCACCCGGGCGCTCCCGATGTCAGCCGGAGGTCAGTGGTAGAGCGTGCCCGTGTTGACCACCGGCGTCGCGCGCGAGTCGCCGCACAGGACCACCAGCAGGTTGGACACCATGGCGGCCTTGCGCTCCTCGTCCAGGTCGACGATCCCCTGACTGCTCAGCTGCTCGAGCGCCATCTGCACCATGCCGACGGCACCCTCGACGATCCGGGACCGCGCGGCGACCACGGCGGCGGCCTGCTGGCGCTGCAGCATCGCTTGGGCGATCTCCGGCGCGTAGGCGAGGTGGCTGATCCGCACCTCGTTGATCTCCAGGCCGGCAGCCACCACACGGGCCGCGACCTCGTGGGCGAGCTCGAGGGAGATCTGGTCGGTCGACCCGCGCAGGGACTCGGCGTCGTCGGCTGCGTCATAGGGGTACGCGCCCGCGACGTGCCGCACGGCCGCCTCGGACTGCACCCTGATGAACTCGCTGTACGCCTCGACCGCGAATGTCGCCTTCGCCGTGTCCGCGACCTGCCAGACCACGATGGCCGCGATCTCCACGGGGTTCCCGGTGGAGTCGTTGACCTTCATGTGCGCCGTCTCGAAGTTCTGCACCCGGATGGACACGGTCTTGTGAGTGACGAAGGGGAGCAGCCACAGCAGGCCGGCCTTGCGCACCGTCCCGACGTAGCGCCCGAAGAACTGCACCACCTGGGTCTGGCCGGGCTGCACGATGGTCAACGAGGCCCCGATGATCACCAGCACCACGTAGCCGAGACCGCCGAGCACCCCGTACACCGCGGACCCGGTCGACTCGGCCTGGGCGAAGCACCAGACGCCGACCACGGCGAGGACGAGGATGAGCGCGATCCCGATGAAACCGTCGGCCTTCCATGCCGGACGCTCGGTGATCTTGACCTCTGTGGCTCGCAGCCCGACCGGGCCTGCGGCCGGTTCCAGCTGGGGGTCCCGTTCGACGACGGAGCTCATGACACGCCCTTCACTGTGGTAGCGCGCGTCCGTCGCGCGCTACCACAGTGATATCACGTCGACGTCACTGGGCGCCATGAGCCGTTGGGGTGAGCCGATCAGATCGCGGGCGGCTGGGTCGGCGGCTGGGTCGGCGGCTGGGTGGGCGGGGTCGTCGGCCCGCTCACTCCCGTGCCGAGCCCGGTCAGCAAGGCCCGGGCGCGGTGGGCGTTCTCCGACCCGCAGAGCACGGCGTACGAGCCGGCGACGATCTGGCTGGCGGACGTGAAGTCCCGCTTGCCCCCGGTCAGCGCATACGAGATGACCGAGAACAGGATGCCGAAGGCCGCACCGATGGCCATCGCGGGCAGGATCGGCAACAACGCCTGGTTGCCGGTGGCGAAGAGCGAGAGCAGCAGCCCCACGAACAGCCCGAACCATGCGCCCGAGGCCAGACCCGCCACGGCGACGCGTGAGTAGGTCAACCGCCCGGTGACCCGCTCCACCATGCGCAGGTCCGTCCCGACGATCGTCACGCCCTGCACCGGGAACTCGTTGTCGGCGAGGTGGTCGACAGCCTTCTGTGCCTCGAGGTAAGTGCCGTACGCGGCGACCTGCTCCCCGTTGGGCAGAGTCGGGACACGAGGCACGCCGGACATCCGGTTCATGGTCATGTCCCCATCC
>Ga0209386_1001176_pt1 | contig 11068 bp, 12 predicted proteins | sample NGEPertwo_FD_184510 | JGI IMG/M metagenome (GOLD analysis project Ga0209386, IMG submission 184510) | Arctic peat soil microbial communities from the Barrow Environmental Observatory site, Barrow, Alaska, USA - NGEE Permafrost154B-two... | ecosystem: Environmental > Terrestrial > Soil > Wetlands... | reverse complement strand
TTCTTAGGATCTCCGCCATATTGAGTAACATTATTGTAGCCAAAATGAGCCGTTACTGGTGCCATGTAATCATCATCTCTTTCGTAGATGTATCCATAAGCAACACCACCGTCAATTTTTCTTGCAATTCCGTCACCATTTCGCTCTGGATACTCAGCCGAATCCACAAAGAAACCTTGTTCAACAGCATTGAAATATCCTCCGACTTCTACGATTTCTTCCATAAACAGGCAGGCTCTTTCCTTTATTTCTCTGGCTTTTTCTCTTAATGGTCCGTCTGTTTTAAGCTCAATCATGTCCATTAGTCCATCAAGGCCCATCATCGTTTGTTTCGCTGTGTCGCAGGCTTCCATGTTATAGATGTGCCATGGAACATTTCTTCCTTCATCCGGCGTAATCGTCGACTGAATATCTGCACTGGTTAATTTTGAGACAAGCATGTTCAATACATGAGTAACTGTAGCTTCTCTCGCTGATGAATCCATATATTTCGTATTCATCTGTGCTCTCATTCTGTATTTGTCACAAATTTCTCTCAGCGCAACCGCATATGGAAGATCCATAAACACGCAAGGTGCCGGTGGAGCCGTTGGAGGAACTGTTGACAGACAAATGTTGCCTGGTTTGATTCCAACCATTTCTGAGAACATAGCGTTTATCGCATGCTGCACGATAAGCTCCGGCATTACCTTCCAGGCTTCTCTTGCTGTTGCGTTTGCATTATGTGCTCCATCTATTTGCGCAATTTCTGCCCATGCCAGAATTTTCTTTGATTCGCAGGCATCAACAAATGATCTTACACCGTTGATGTTTCTATACAGTACATTGTATTGAGGATCCTGATGCGCGCCATTAATACCTTCTTCAGCGAACATTACGGCTATTTCTGCTCCTGCCACGCCAGATACATAGGAATGGTAGTTAATCGGTCTTCCTACCTCTTCTTCGATTAAATCAAGAGCTTTTCTCTGTGCTCTGACCTGTTTTCTTGTAATGGCAACTCCTCCAATGCCCTGAGGAGTACCTTCTATAAGGCCATCCATATGAGACTGTCCCGCGGTTCTGATAACCATAAGGTGATCTGCACCGTGCCAGGCTGCCATTCTCATTCTTCTGATGTCATCTTCAAATCTTCCTGAAGCAATTTCAGTTGTAATAACCGGCTGCCCTTGAGGGTCGATAAAATCAAAATATTTAGAGGATGGCAATCCAACGCTGTTTTTCAGTGGAGTAGTTGCATCTCTATACTCGAAAGGGCCCATCTTCAGTCCTGGTTCAGGTGTTCTCCATGTCCAGCCTCTTCTTTTAGGTCTGTACTTATCGAGATCCTTCAGAATATTTTCAACGTCAAGTTTTTCATTATGTTTTAATTTAATATCTGTCATTTTACTTACCTCCCTTGAATAATGCTACTGCTTCATCCCAGCATTTTCCTTCGGCAAGCAATGTGCCTGCTTCCTTAATGGAAATCTTTTTTGAGTTGGCAAGTTTATATAAAACGTGTCCAGATCCTTTTGGCATAAGTCCTCTGTCCATACAGCCCTGAACAATCGGTTTTGTATCCAGTGAAGATATTCCCATTCTAAGAAGAACTGATCTCTCTATTGAAGGGCTTGTATTTTTAGTCCCTAATTCAAGTAATGGAGTTACAACCTGAGCTGTAACGTCCCAAAATCTATCATATAGTTCCTTGTCTGACAGATTTGCAATGCTTTTTCTGCGTTCTGCAAAATCATCTGCTCTTTTCATCTGTTTTTCCTTTCTCTGCTAGAGCCTGATGGCGCACTTTTATGCCCTAGCCCTTGATGATACTAGCCTCTGGCTAATATTTGCGCTTTTACATATTCAACATTTGTCTTTGTTTCCTCTGCAAGAAACAAAATGTCTTCCTTTGTTGGATTTTCAACATGATAGGTTGCCATAGCTGTTTTAATTAATGACTTTCTCATGTGGTCAAGATCAATGTCTGTCGCTTTTAGAAGCGATGGATGTGAAGGAAGAATAATATTTTCCCCAGGAATTTCCTCTTTTGGATCACCAAATATGATTTCAATGCCATTGTCTCTGGCGAATGAAAGTTGAGGTTGAATGTGCTTCCCTGCTCCTGTATATTCCGTCTCCTGAACAATAATTGTCTTGTCCTGATCCAGCTCCTGCGACAATGCAAATGCGGCCGCAAGGGCAGTATTCCCAGCTGGTCCTTTTTCCAGTCCTTCAAGGCTTGCCAATGCTTCAGTCATGTAGAAAACACTTCCCTGCGCTATCGTTACATATCTGTCCATGTACCGAAGTGGCCTGGCTGCTGATCTTGGAACATCAGATCTGTCTGGCCATGAAGAATATGGAACCCCAAATCCTGTATGCCCTGTTGTGAATGATTTTTTATTAAACGCTGTGTCAGATGCCATATGAAGTCCCGCCAATGAAACTGAAGCAGCAACTATTTGCGGATTTGCTCCAGCTTTAGCAAGTCCTCTTGCTGTACCTGTCAGGTTCCCGCCTCCTGCATTGGTGCAGACAACCACATCAGGATCTTTTCCATATTTTTCTCTGAATTGCATGGATATTTCATAACCAAGGGTCTCAACGCCGCCAATGCCGAATGGTGTGTAAAGGGAAGCGTTAAAGTACCCTGTTTCTTCCAGCAATAGAAGAAATTTGTAGAAAAGCTCTGGTCCAACTGAAAGCTGAACCACCTCAGCGCCTAAAGCTTCGCATTTTCTTGCTTTTTCCACAATTTCAGGTTGTCCTACACCTTTAGAGTCATAACATTCCTGAACAATGATACATTTTAAGCCGGCGATTGCAGCTTGTGATGCTACCGCAGCGCCATAGTTTCCGCTCGTTGCAGAAATTACACCTTTATAACCCAGTTTCTTCGCATGATAAACCGCAGTGGCAGCTCTTCTTGCTTTAAAGCTTCCAGAAGGATTGCACGCTTCGTCTTTGATAAAGATCCTTGCCCCCTTGCCTTTAGGAGCGCATGATCTTGCGAGCGCAGTAATATTTTTCAATTCAAGGATAGGTGTATTCCCTACGTTTACGCTATATTGAATGTTTTGCATTTCTTTAAGAGAATATCCGGTCTCTTTCATCATTTTTTCGTAATCGAAGGCAATAGAACCGCTTTCAAATTTTGAGTAGTCAATTCCAACCGATTTAATCATTATTTCTGGCTTACGAGCCATTACGGATGCATAATCATTTGCTTTCGTCATTATCTGTCACCTCCGAATACAATGTCTCTTGTCTGCTTGTCAATTACAAGAAGCTCTGGTATGAACTTCCCATAATCATGTGTATAATAAGGGTTTACCTCAATCAGTTTTCCCTCTTCCGTTCTTCCTGTAACCGTTTCTATTTCTACGTTTTCGCCCATTTCTGCATCATTCATCAAAAATCCTTTTACCCAAAGTTCCAATGACACTTTTTTTGTATCATCCGGAACCTGAGGGGCTCTCTCTGATGGTTGTAGAATAATCTTGTAAATTCTTACCCATTCCCCTTTTGCTACCATTTTATCATCTCCTGTTAATCAACAACCAAACCAATCAAACCAATCAAACCAATCAAACCAATCAAACCGATTATGTCCTGGTCCGACCTGGTTTGGCAATATTAGTAATAATATTTTCTTATTTTACAATTTTGGCTTCTGGATCGATCATTTTTCTCATGTCCCCCATGATTGCTCTTGGAACCGGAAGATCTATCATTGTCTTCAGACCTGGTCTGGCATTGATAACATGAGGAATCATATTTACGCACATTGCAATTGTTCCAATTCCTCCTGGCACTTCTGGAGAGTTTACCAGATTAATGTTAGGGGTTCCCTTGATTATAACATAATCACCAGTCTTAATTCCAACTTGTTCAGGTTCAATCTGCTGAGGATGATCCATTTCGATTTTCAGTTCTCCGTCAACATAGCCAAAACCCTTCATTCCACATCCGGCAACATTACCAGCTTTTGCAAATCCATAAGGAGATTTTCTGTCCACGTCTGTCATAATTGGCTCCATTGCTTGAGTTACCTTATCAACCTCCCAGCCGATAGCCTCTGAAATCATTCCAATGGATTCATGGAAACCAACGTGTCCGGAAAGATGTCCAGTTTTAACGCCCTCTAAAAATTCTTCCTTTGTGATTCCAATTCCCTGTTCTTCCATTACAACTGGTCCAAATGGGGATAAGCTGTTTATTCTTCTCGCCGTAATATGCTCGACTTCTTCGCAGCATCCAGTCATTAGAACCACTAGAAGATCCATAATAAGCCCTGGATTTATTCCTGTTCCCAGAATTGAAACACCGTTTTCTTTGGCTATTTCATCCAGCAGCTTTGCTTCCTTTGGAGACTGTGCTTTAGGAAATGACATCTCTTCGGCTGAGGACACAACATTAATTTTTCTTTCTAATACAAACTTCAATCTGTCGAAAGCTTTTTTAGTATAAGAATCTGTACAAGTCAGCACCACGTCTGCAACACCTTCCTTGATTATATCTTCTGGTGTTCCGATTATTACATCTGGTCTGCTTCCTTTTTCAGTCTTTATGTAATCATACATGCTTTTGCCGATTTTATCTCCTCTGCCGACAGCACCTACAATATCAACACCTTTTTTCTTTAACAGCAAATCCGCCATACCGCTTCCCATAGCTCCAAGTCCCCAAATGATTACCTTTACATTTTGCATACTCGTTCTCCTTTTCTTTTCATATAATTTAATTTTAGATTTTTTAAATGCTAACCTTGCTTTCTGGTTGTTATCCGTGCACCTTTATTAAGAGCAATTTCCGTGCCAACTAATTTTTTAGAAAAAAAACGACCTTATCTCAGGTCGTTTTGCTTCAAATACACTGTTTTTCAAGGCTTATATTTCTTTTCTATGGTTTTCTCAATCGTTTCTCATAAGGTTTTCTCCATTGATTCTCACGAGATTTTCTCCATTTGGTGCAAATAATTTTGCATTTAACGCAATCAATTTTGCGTTGTTCCCGGTTTTTTGCATTGGTTTTGTTTTAAGGTTGCTTTTTACGTTTGCCTTTTTAGTTTGTGCTGGAGCGTCTGGCGTTTTATTTTAAGCTTTTCTGCTGCTTTTGTAATGTTTCCGCTGCTGGTAAGCATAGCCTCTCTAATCAGGGTTTTTTCTATGTTTTCTAGCAGAGAATCCAGTCCATCCTCCATTTTAACGTCATCCATAAGCTTCTTATCATTGCCACCTGCATTTATATTATTGATTTTTATATGCTCCTCTGTTAAAACATGTTCCTTGCCTGCGAGAGAAACCGCTGAAATAATTATGTTTTCCAATTCCCTTACATTTCCCGGAAAATTATGGTTCATAAGCAACTCAAGCGCTGATTCAGACATCATCCAAATTTCTTTTCCCAATTTTTCATTATGTTTTCTGATAAATTCATTGGCTAAAACAGGGATGTCATCTTTTCTGTCTCTAAGCGGCGGAATGTTTAAATTTATAATATTCAGCCTGTAATATAGGTCTTTTCGTAATCTGCCTTTTTCTATAAGCTCTCCAGGCAGCTCATTTACAGTGGCAATGATTCTTACATCAATGGGTATATCCTTCGAACCTCCAATTCTTCTGATACAATCCTCCTGGAGCACTCTCAGCAGTTTTCCCTGAAGTTCAAAAGGCATGGCATTGATTTCATCCAGCAGTAAAGTCCCGCCGCTGGCCTGTTCAAAAAGGCCCTGCCTGTCCATGGCGCCTGTGAATCCTCCCTTAACCGTTCCAAACAGCATACTCTCTAAAAGTGTTTCCGGTATGGCAGCACAGTTTTGAGCAAAAAACAGTTTATCTTTTCTCTCACTTTCAAAATGTATACTCTGCGCAAGAATTTCCTTCCCTGTCCCGGTTTCCCCATATATAAAAACAGATGAAGAACTTTTAGCCGCCCTTTTTGCAGTTTCTATTATTTCCTTAAACTCTTCGTTTTTACAGATAAGATTAGAAAAATCATATTTCTTGATTTTTAATTCCTTTATCGCTTTTGGCTCTGTTCTTTCTTTATGCATGTCTAGAATTTCATTTGAAAGGTATTCCATATCCGTAATATCTTTGGACATTTCAATTGCTGCAATGACTTTTCCAGATTGATTAACGACAGGAACCGTAGTGTTGATGGTCGTCACTTCTTTTCCATAATTATTTAAATAAGTTTGTCTTTTATTAATAGTAGGAGTGTTATTATACAAAGCTCTTGTCAGCGTACTTTCTTCAATAGGGATATGGGCGAAAACCTTTCTAAAAGACTTTCCTACAACATCCTCTCTCGGAGTTTTTTCCAGCACAGCCATTGCCTCGTTGTAAATGATGCTTTTACCCTGAGAATTAACTATATGAACGCCATCTTTAACTATTTGAGAAAGCATAAATAATATTTCCTCATATTCTTTTCCCTTCAATCTGTTACCTCCTGACATGTTTTATATATTATAGCATTATTTTGGTTTTGGTGCAAATTATTTTGCGCTTCTTTACAATTGACAATATCCCATATATAATGTATTGTTAATAGGCGATGTATGGTGTATATCGACTGACAGATAAATGGAGGACGAATAAATGCGGCTTAGAAAAGAACCCGATGAGTTAGAAGAAGATGATATTCTATTGATTGCAAGCGTTTCAGATGCGTTAGCGCATCCGGCAAGAATAAAAATATACAGATTTATCATGAAGGCCAACAAAGAAAGACGCCAAGTATGCAATAAAGATGTAGTAGAAGTATTTGATTACTCCCAGGCGACAATTTCACAGCATATAAAAAAACTGGTTATTTCTGGTTTAGTGGAAGTAAAAAAAGACGACAGATTTTCATATTATTATGCGAACCTTGGAATGTTGATGAAATATTTAGATGCAACTAAAAAATGGCCATTGACATAATGAAATGGTCTCTTTCTCCACTATATTTTCATACTTGCCAATTTCTTTTAAAAGTTCACTTTGCAGTCTCAATATTTTTTTCATTTATGGTAAGTCTCTCCTTTTATTATTTTAAAACTTCTATATATCTGTTCAAGTAAAAAAACCCTCATCATTTGATGAGGAAACGTCATTTTAGAAAATGAAAGTTTGAAGTCTGCCCGCCTGCCGACTTCATCAGAAAGCCCAACTGATCCACCAATGATAAATGTTATATCACTTTTGCCTTCCATTCCCAATGTTTCAATTTTCTCCGCAAGGGCTTCTGAATCCAACATATTTCCCGCTATTTCCAGCGTTATAACAAAAGTTTCTTTCTTTATTCTTTTAAGAATATTTTGCCCTTCCGCAAATAATGAATCTTCCTTTAATTCCTCAATCGTAAGATTGCAGTATTTCGTAAGTCTTTTGCTGTATTCGCAGACAGCATCGACCCAGTATTTCTCTTTTAATTTACCTATGCAAACAACCCTGATATTCATTACCTATCTCTTTTCATTTATTTCACAAATAATAAATTTCACTTATTTGATCTTTCAAAATCATTTCTATATTGATGTTTTTACCTATATAAAAGTCGGCTTCCTGTAATAGATTCTTTATAGTCTGTAATGCCATCTCGGGAAAGTTGTTTTCTCTGCTCAGGTGCGCAAGCAATACCTGCCTTTTTTTACTTTTGCCAGTAATAAGTCTGCATAGAATACCGCCGGCATCTTCATTTGACAAATGGCCTTCCGTCCCTAAAATCCTTTGTTTCACACTCCACGGATATCTGCACATTTTTAGCATATTCACGTCATGGTTGGATTCCAGTACTAAAATATCAGCATCTATGATTTCCTCATAAATTTCCTCAGTAATATGACCTGTATCTGTAACAATGCTTATTTGACTGCCCTCGCAATAAAAAGAAAAGCCAACCGGTTCTATTGCATCGTGAGAAATATTAAAAGGCTTCACATGTATATCCCCAATATCAAAGATTTCACCGGTTTTGAAAATCTTCTTTTTTGCTTCTGCAATTTTATTTTCTATTAAAGACCAGGTGTTTTCATTGGCGTATGCAACAACATTAGGTAATTTTTTAGTAATTGTATTCAGGCTTTTAATATGATCGCCATGTTCATGTGTAACCAGTATTCCTTTAACATCCCCTAAAAGAGTTTCAGAATAATTCAGTCCCTCAAGGATTCTTTTCCCGCTTATTCCGGCATCTATCAATAACGCGGTGGTTCCGCTTTTAACCAGGTAACTGTTTCCGCTACTCCCGCTTGAAAAGGAGCAAAAGCTGATACTCATTTTATTTGTCCTCTCTTACTGCTCATAAGCATAAATATGTTTACTCTGATTTCCATTATATACTATCTTCCAAGCAGGCAGCGCAGTATCTTTAATTAATTCTTCCCCGTCAAAACTTGACGTATCAAGCCAATAAACAAGTTCGATTCGTTCAACTACAATATCTTCTTCCGGCTTTTCAACTTGACTCATAAAAATAACGAGAGCCTCAGCCGCCGAAATGGTATTCTTTTTGCTTTCTCCAAAATTTTTTGCTTCCAGCCAATAGCTGTCAACAGAATTCAACTTGCCATTTTCAAAATAGCAGTATATATAGCTTTCCTCAATTAATATTCCTTCTATCTCATTTTTATATTTAACAACGATTCCTTCTCCCTGCTTCTCCACCCCCTCAAGAATCACATTATCATTCAACAAATTGCTATCTTTTAAAAACAAATTTGAAATTCTGATAAATTCTTCTTTTGTGTCATTGCCTGTTTTCACGTTATATTTTTCCCGATGAACAGTCTCATTTATTTTTTCCTTGTTAAACACTCTGTATTCTATATTCAACACCGGCATTTTCCCATGTTTCTCAGGCACCTCTGTAGCCAGTGTGATATTGTTATTTGCCAGAACAGAAATTAGAACCTTTTCAGATGCAGGTTCTGTTTGAACCGGATTATTAAACCCAAATGTAAACACAAGAAAAACATTCGTTACAATCAAGGCTAGTATAAGTATTGTCTTCGCTTTTGTCCAATCCATTCTTTCTACCTGCTGTTTTCTTATTCTATTATTTTATAGCCTAAAGGGTCCGTTGTATACAAATCAAAATAGGCTTCTATACCGTCAAACCCTACAATCCATGCTGCCTTTGCCGTACCCTTTATCTGGTCTTTTTTTCTGACAACTGCATACCCTGATTCTACTGATATAATCCTGTTTGCAATTTCCTCAAATGTTCCCGTCATACCCATTTCATTTTTAAAATAACTGTAATTTTCAGCGAGCATGTTTATTGCAGAATAGGCTTCCTCGTACTCGTCCTTCTTTTCTTCAACCATAACATTATTGTATTCGGACAAGTCACGATTAAAATAGGTCACCTGATTTTCAGTGATTTCAATTATTATTGGATCTCTGTCCTGATAATAAATCCTGTAATCGTTAAGTTCTAACCCAAAAGTAAATCTATAGCCTCTTTTTCCATCAAAATTGATTTCTACATTTTTTAAATATGGTACATATTTAGTGCCGTTTGATCCTTCAAAGGCTCCGTGAGTCCCAATGAAATTCAATGCCGTTTTCAAGGATTGAAGATAACCTGCTTCACCATTCGTTCCGGTGCTTTCTTCCTTATATTCAATCACACCATTTGTATTCACAATTAAAACCTTTTGCCCATATCCGTACATATAGATGACAGTTCCATTTCCTTCTTCGATTTTTCTGATAAAATCAAAGGTCTTGCCGAAATATGACTGTGCGATGGTTGAAACAGCATCTTTCTGTTTTGAGTAAGTTTCCCTGTTATATTCAAAATCGTGCAGGTTAGTCTGCAATGTAATAGGTATAAAAATTCTGTTTGTAACGCCACCACCTAAATATTTCCCTATTGTATAATATATAGGGCTTTCTTCTTCAACAAGAGAAGTCAGCAGCCGTTCCAGGCGTTTTGCTTCGCTGGTTATAATAATTCTATAATATTTCTGCTTTTTCGAATCATAAATCAGCAGGCTTTCCTTACTTATTGTACCATATCCAAGTTCGCTGATGGTCCCTATATCATTAAAGGCTGGTGTTGTTTTTATTCCATATGCGAAACAAAATTCACTCAATGATAACTGATAATTAAATTTAGCCCTGATTGAAGAAACTTTCATCACTTTTTCGTATTGTTCTTTTGTTATTTCCTCAACAATTAATGTGTCCGACTGCATAAATTCATTTAGCCCCTTCACCATTTCACTCCATTTGTTTTTTGCTGCCAGTTTATAGGAATCTTCCCCTAAAGAAATGACAATCTGGCTTGGAACGATGAGATCTTTTATATCCATTGTTTCGTAATTTGCCTGGCTATCCGATAGTTTTAAATCTTCAAGCGAGATGTCTCCCCAAAAAAAATACAATAGTAGTATTGTTGAAATCATCAATACTACTAATAGAACGCTTTTTATATTTTCGATAATATTTTTATCTATGGTTTCTTTCATAGGTATTTGCCTTTAATTTCCAAAAATTGATTTTAATAAATTTTGCAGAAACTGTGTTGCCCCTGACTGAGTCGAACTGAAAATTTTAGCAGCTGTAGTCTCGACTGGTTTTTCCTTCATCATTACAAGGCATTCACTTGAATAAATTACCTGACTGTTTAAGAGCGTCTCAACCCTGATTTTATAAGTTCCAGGAGTTACTTTTTCAAATCGTTTTGTATAAAAATTTAAATAATTTTGCGACACATAAGTATCAGCCTCTTCTACAGGAATGCTTACAAAGGTGGATGCTGTTTTACCTGCCTCTCTGGCCTGTTCAGCTTTTTGTATTTCTTCAATTGTTGTTGAATAATAATTATCATTAATTTTTTTCTTTTCTTCCGTCACTTTTACTCGAATCGTCTTTGGCTGTGTCACCTTAACAGAGACAAGCAGATTCGAAGAATATACTGTACTGCCTGCTGTCGGGTTAACAATCGTGACATTTGAATCTGATGCTGCGAAAGAAACTACGGTAGATAACAGCATCATTACTATCAGTAAAACCGCAATCATATATTTTCTCATCACTTACCTCCTTTTCATTATTATATTTTTTTATTATACACTACTATTGTTACA
>Ga0209386_1001175_pt1 | contig 11071 bp, 10 predicted proteins | sample NGEPertwo_FD_184510 | JGI IMG/M metagenome (GOLD analysis project Ga0209386, IMG submission 184510) | Arctic peat soil microbial communities from the Barrow Environmental Observatory site, Barrow, Alaska, USA - NGEE Permafrost154B-two... | ecosystem: Environmental > Terrestrial > Soil > Wetlands... | reverse complement strand
GCTGATAGACCGCGTGCTGCTGTTCGTGGCGCCGCTCATCGTCGGGCGCGGGGCGCCCGACCTGTTCGCGGCGCCGGCCGTCGGCGCGGTCGCCGACGCCTGGCGCCTGCACGACGTGGAGTGGCGGCCCGTGTGCGACGACCTGCTGCTCAGCGGCAGTCTGACGAAAGACGGGGTCTGAGTGTTCACGGGGATCATCGAAGAGGTCGGGACGCTGCGCAGCCTGCGCGTCGGCGAGAGGAGCGCGGTGCTCGACGTCGCCGCCACCGTCGTCACCGACGGCGCGGCCGTCGGCGACAGCATCCTCAGCGACGGCGTGTGCCTGACGATCACGGGGCTGCGCCCCGGAGGGTTTACCGCCGACGTGATGCCCGAGACCGTGCGGCGCACGACGCTCGCCGACAGACGGCCCGGCGACCGCCTCAATCTCGAGCGGGCTCTCACCCTGCAGTCGCGCCTCGGCGGGCACCTCGTGAGCGGGCACATCGACGGGGTCGGTGCGGTCGTCCGCGTCACACCGGAGCACAACGCGCTGGTCGTGGAGCTCGAGGCGCCGCAGACCGTGAGCGACGTCAGCGTCGCACAGGGTTCGGTGGCGGTCGACGGCGTGAGCCTGACGATCGCGGCCGTCGACGGCCGCCGTCTGCGTGTGTCCCTGATCCCGCACACGACGGCCGTCACCACGCTGGGGCGGCTTGCGCCGGGCGTGCGGGTCAATCTCGAGGCGGATCTCATCGCCAAGTACGTGTACGCGTTCGTCGCCGGGCGCAAGCCCGGCGAAGGACTCACCTGGGAGAAGTTGGCGGAAGCGGGGTTCTGATGTGAGCAGCGACCAGAAACGCGCCGGCGGGCACGGCGAACGGCATTTCGCGTCGATCGCCGATGCGCTCGACGACCTGCGCGAGGGCAAGATGGTCATCGTCTGCGACGACGAGGATCGCGAGAACGAGGGCGACCTCACGATGGCCGCACAGTTCGCCACCGCCGAGCGCATCAACTTCATGGCCAAGGAGGGCCGCGGCCTTATCTGCCTGACGCTCACACCGCAACGCTGCGCGGAACTGAATGTGCCGCCGATGACGACCCACAACGAGGCCCGCCTGCAGACGGCCTTCACGGTGTCGATCGAGGCCCGCGAGGGCGTCACCACGGGCATCTCCGCCGCCGACCGCGCCCGCACGATCCAGGTGGCGATCGATCCCCAGTCGAGGCCCGAGGCGCTCGTGCAGCCGGGGCACGTGTTTCCGCTCATGGCGCGCCCCGGCGGCGTGCTCGAACGCGCGGGGCAGACGGAGGCCGGCGTCGACCTTGCGCGCCTCGCCGGCCTGAACCCCGCGGCCGTGATCTGCGAGATCATGAACGACGACGGCACCATGGCCCGCGTGCCCGATCTCGTCCCGTACGCCGAGAAGCACGGCCTCAAGATCATCACCGTGGCCGACCTCATCAAGCACCGGCGCCGCAACGAGAAGCTCATCCGCCGGGCCGCCACCGTGTCGTTGCCCACCAGGTACGGCGACTTCAAGGCCGTGGGCTACGAATCCGTGATCGACGGCGGCCACCACGTCGCCCTCGTCAAGGGCGACATCGCCGGCCGCAAGGATGTGCTCGTGAGGGTGCACTCCGAGTGCCTCACCGGCGACACCTTCGGCTCGCTGCGCTGCGACTGCGGCGAGCAGTTCGCCGAGGCCTTGCGACGCATCGAAGCGGAGGGCCTCGGCGTCGTGCTCTACATGCGCCAGGAGGGTCGGGGCATCGGGCTCATCAACAAGCTCAAGGCCTACGCGCTCCAGGAGCAGGGTCTGGACACCGTCGAGGCCAACGTGGAGCTGGGCTTTGCCGTCGACTTGCGCGACTATGGCATCGGCGCCCAGATCCTCGCCGACCTGGGCCTCACGACGATCCGCATCATGACCAACAACCCGAAGAAGATCGTGGCGCTGGAGGGTTACGGCCTGCGCATCACCGGCCGCGAGCACATCGAGGTGGCGCCGCAGGAGGCCAACGTCTGCTACCTGCGCACCAAGAAGGACAAGATGGGTCACCTACTCGAGCACGAGGACCTGTTCGGGCAGGAGGAAGGCGCCGAGGGCTGACGTCCCTCCACCCGCGAGACCGCTGCAACGACGGCAAAGGAGCCGCACGATGACGACCTACGAAGGCATGCTCAACGGCAAGGGAATGAAGTTCGCTCTCGTCGTCGGGCGTTTCAACGAGCTCATCTCCTCGCGCCTGTACGAGGGCGCCCTCGACTGCCTGCGGCGGCACGACGTCGCCGACGGCGACGTCGACTCCGCCTGGGTGCCGGGCGCCTTCGAGATGCCGCTGGTGGCGAAGAGACTGGCCGCCAGCGGCAAGTACGACGCCGTGATCTGCCTCGGGGCCGTGATCCGCGGCGGGACGCCGCATTTCGACTACGTGGCCGGCGAGGCCGCCAAGGGCATCGCCAGGATCGGCCTCGACAGCGGCGTCCCCGTGGTGTTCGGCGTGCTCACCACAGATACCATCGAGCAGGCCGTGGAGCGCGCCGGCGCCAAGGCCGGCAACAAGGGCTGGGCGGCGGCCTCGACGGCGCTCGAGATGGCGAGCCTGGTCAAGACGCTGCCCTGACGACCCGGGTCAGTGCCCTTCGCGCACGTGCGCCAGCCACTCGGCCTGGGCCATGAACTCGGCGTCACAGGCGGCACAGCGGTAGGAGTGGGTCTCGACCTCACCCGTGTGGGTCCTGAAGAGATGGTGGTCGAGCGCCTCGCACGTATCGAACTCCGCGCCGCAGCGCGGGCAGGAGTGCATATGCATCGTCATGGTTCTGTGCCTCACCGATAGACGTGGCCGTCCGTGACGCAAAAACCCCGCCGGACGGCAGGGCTGCGAGTGGTGCTTGAGCGGCGCCCGGGCGAGCGGCGCGAGTCCGTAGGCGCCCTCAAACGGCCTTCGTGACTTTGCCCGACTTGAGGCAGCGGGTGCACACGTAGGCGTGCTTGGGATGGCCGTTGACAAGGATGCGGACGCGCTGCAGATTGGGGTCGAAGCGCCGCTTGGTATGGCGGTGCGAGTGACTCACGTTGTTGCCGATCGCGGGCGCTTTGCCGCAGGTCGCGCAGACTTTGGACATGGTCGTTCCTCGACTTGATTGGTCGATAGCTGCGCTAGTATGCTGCACTCGGCTGGGCAACGCAAACGCGTGCCCACGGTCGGCCTGCCCTGTCCACCGTTCCGCCGAGGCGTGATGGCCCGTTTCCACAAAGAGATGTCCATCTTCGAGGTCCTCGAGTCAGACCCCGGCGCGAGAGCGGTGTTCGAGAGCCATGGGATGGCCTGCTGCCTGTGCATCGGGGCTCAGTCCGAGACCATCGAAGCAGGCGCCATCCTTCACCAGGTCGACCCCGAGGTCGTCGTCGAGGAGCTCAACCGCCTCAGCGGCCCGGAGTCCTGAGCCGGGGCGTTCGCACATCGTGTCGTCCGCGGACCTCCACATCCCCTTCTCGTCGCCGGGCCTCGACGGCGGCATCACGGTGGCCCACCAGGTCATCGCGAAGCTCGCCGGCAAGGCCGCCCGCGCCACGTATGGCGTGGTCGCCATGCAGGAGTCGCCCATCCGCAAGCTGGCGCGCTTCTTTCGCGGCGCGCTCACCGAAGGCGTCGAGGTCGACATCGAGGACGGCGCGGCCAACATCGGCCTGCACGTCGTCATGGAGCGCGGCGTCAATCTCGCGCAGGTGACGGCCAACCTGCAGGAGCAGGTGCGCTACCAGGTCGCTGAGGTCGGCGGAGTGCCGCTGGGCGAGATCAGCGTGCGCGTGGAGGACCTACAGGATTGAGCGTCCGGCTCGCCGCCATCACGGCCATCGACGCCGCCCTCGCCGCCCTCGAGGCGGAGCGCGGCGTCATCAACGACCTCAACGTGTATCCGGTGCCGGATGGCGACACGGGCACCAACCTCGCGCTCACCGTGCGCGCCGTCCTCGAAGAACTCCAGCAGAGCGACGTCGAGGGCATCCCGGCCGTAGCCGCCGCCGTCACCAAGGGCTCGCTCATGGGTGCGCGCGGCAATTCGGGCGTCATCCTCTCGCAGATCGTCCGCGGCCTCTGTGACGTTTGGGGCCGCTCCGCAGACCTCACCACGGTTGATTTCAAAGAAGCTCTCTCCGAGGGCGCCACCAGCGCCTATCGCGCCGTCAAGGAGCCCGTCGAGGGCACCATGCTCACCGTGGTCCGCAAGATGGCGGAGGCGGCGCAGAGCGTGCCCGACACGCTGGGCCTCGACAAGCTGCTCGTGGCGATCGAGGAGGCCGGCAGAGTGGCGGTCGAGAAGACGACCGAGCAGCTGCCGGCCCTGCAGAAGGCCGGCGTCGTCGACGCCGGCGGGTACGGGCTTCTCGTGCTCTTCCGCGGCCTCGCGGCCGGCGTCGCCGAACTCATGCACGCCGACATCGCCGTCTCGCTGGCGCGGGTCGCCCTGCGCACGCGGGAGGGGGGCGGCGCCCCGCAGGCGCCGCCGCCCGCCGCAGCGTCGGAGCTCCCCGTGTACCGCTACTGCACCAGCCTGCTCATCACCGGAGAGGCCATCGACAAGGCCGCGTTCGAGGCGTTCCTGCCGCCCGTCGGCGACAGCGCCCTCGTGGTCGGCGACCAGCACATGGTCAAGGTCCACGTGCACACCAACGACCCCGGGATCGTCCTCAGCGAAGCTCTCAAGCTGGGCGCCATCGACGAGATCGAGATCAACGACATGCACGCGCAGACCAGGGCTCGCGATGAGCGCCTGCAGGACCGGCCCAGGCTCGCAGAAAGCACGGTCGTCGTGGCCGTGGTCGCCGGCGAGGGCAACAAGGCGCTGTTCCGCGAGCTCGGCTGCCATGCCGTGGTCGACGGCGGCCAGTCGATGAACCCAAGCGCCGCGCAACTGCTCGAGGCGGTGGAGGCCCTGGGCGCCGAAGAGGTCGTGGTGCTGCCCAACAACGGCAACGTCATTCTCACCGCCGAGCAGGCCGCCGGCATGAGCCCTCGGCACATCGCCGTCGTCCCCTCGACGTCCATCCCCGTCGGTCTCGCGGCCATGGTCGCCTTCGACCCCGGCGGCGATGCCGTCGGTAACGCGCGGGCGATGCAGGACGCCATCGAAGGCGTGCACTCGGCGGAGGTCACGCGCGCAGTGCGCGATTCGGAGCTCGACGGGGTCGAGGTCCGCAAGGGCCAGGCCATGGGCATCGTGGACGGGCGCCTCGTGGCCGCCGGCGAAGAGCTCGAAGAGGCCTTCGGCGGCGTGCTCGAGGAGTTCGCCCGGGTCGAGGCGGAGTTCGTCACCGTCCTCACGGCCCTCGACGGGTCGGGCGTGAGCCGCGAGCGGCTCGAAGAGCTGGCCGCGCGGCTCACGCCCGACGCCGAGGTCCACTTCCACGAAGGTGGTCAGCCACTGTACCCCATCCTCGCGAGCGCCGAATGACCGACCTGCTCACGCTCGACAACACGGCCATCGTCCTCGACTCCACCTGCGACTCGTCGCCCGGGTTCTTCGAGAGGCCCGGTCTGTACATGGTGCCGCTCAAGGTCCACTTTGGCGACGAGACCTACCGCGACGGCGTCGACATGACGTATCAGGAGTTCTTCGCCAAGCTCGAGGCGGCTGAGGTGTTGCCGACCACGTCGCAGCCCACCGCCGGGGAGTTCCTCGCCGTGTACGAGGAGGCCAGGCAGACCTACGACCACGTCTTCTCGCTGCACATCTCCGGCGAGATGAGCGGCACCGTGCGTTCCGCCGAGCAGGCGGCCGGGCAGATCGACGGGGTCGAGGTCTACGACATGCGCACCGTCTCGAGCGCTCTGTCTCTCGGCGCAGAACGCCTGCGCGCCCGCCTCGAGCGTGGCTGCACGCTCGACGAGGCGCGCGCCTACATCAGGCATTTCATCGACCACTCGAGCCTGCTGGTCCACGCCGCGACCCTCGAGTACCTGCGTCGCGGCGGGCGCATCGGCCGCGCCGCCTCGTTCGTCGGCGGCGTCTTCGACATCAAGCCGCTGATCTGCGCTGCCGACGGCACCCTTCAAGGCTACGCCAAGGTGCGCGGCCTCAAGAAGGCCATGGCCGCCATGCAGCGCTTCGTCGAGGAGAACAGCAAGCCGGACGACGAACTGTATTTCGTGACCATCGACGCCATCAACGACGAGGAGCCGCAGCTCATCCGCGAGATGATCGAGAGGCTGCGGCCCAACTCGCACTTCGTGCTGCACGGCCACGTGGCCGCCGTGGTCGGCACGCACATCGGCCCGGGGACCTCCGCGTTTGCTATGATCGCGGAGTGACCGCGCCCGGACTCCCGCTCCGCTTCGGCGGCGGCCGGTACCAAGAACGGCCGCCCACCCCGCGACTCTTCTTCGACCCAGCCACGCTCGCCACTCCGCTGGCCGAGCTGGAGCACGTGACGCGGCCGGTGGCCCGGCGTCTCGCGGCCTTCGGCCTCGAGACCGTGGGCGACCTCATCGACCACTTCCCGCGACGGTACGAGGATTTCCGCGACCGCAAGCGCATCCGCGACCTCAAGCTCGGCGAGGAAGCGACGGTGCGTGGCACCGTCGGGCGCATCGTCGCCGACCGTACCGCGCGACGTCGGGTGGACATCGTGCGCGTCGTGCTCACCGACGACACGGGCGCCATCGAGGCGGTGTGGTTCAACCAGCGGTACCTCGTCAAGGTCCTGGCGGAGGGCATGCGGCTCAGCGTGAGGGGCACGTACCGGCCGCAGGGCGGCCGCGCGTCGTTCGTCGTGAAGAGCCACGAGATCCTCGAGGAAGAGGAGGGCGACTCCGTCCACACCGAGGGGATCGTCCCTGTGTACCCGGCCAGCGAGCAGGTGTCGGCGCGGCTCCTGCGCGGCCTCCTGCGGGCCGTGCGGCCGGCGATGCGCCGGCTCCCCGACCCGCTGCCCGCCGCGCTCCGCGAGCGTGAAGGGCTGCCGACGCGCGCCGACGCCACCCTGGCGGTGCACCTGCCGCGCGACCTGGACGAAGCCGGGGTCGCGCGCGCTCGCCTCGTCCTCGAAGAGCTGCTGCTGATGCAGGTCGGGCTGCTGCTCCACAAGGGCGAGCAGCAGCGCCGCGCCGCGGCGCCGGCCCTCGCCAAGCCGTCGCACCTGAGCCAGGCCTTCCTGGAGGGCCTGCCGTTCGAACTGACCGCGCACCAGCTCCAGGCGCTCGTCGAGTTGGACGCGGATCTCGCGGGCACGGTCCCGATGCGCCGGCTGCTGCAGGGCGACGTGGGCTCGGGCAAGACGGTCGTGGCGCTCTACTGCCTCGTGCGGGCGGCGGAAGCCGGCTTTCAAGGGGCGCTCATGGCCCCGACCGAGACGCTGGCCATCCAGCACGCCGAGACGGCGGCGCGCCTCGCCGGCGCCCTCGCCCCGGCCGAACTGCTGACCGCAGCGCTGACCGCAAAGGAGCGGCGGGCCGCGCTCGAGAGGATCGCGAGCGGCACGGCCCGCCTCGTGATCGGCACGCACGCGCTGTTGCAGGAGGACGTGGAGTTCGCCGGCCTGGCGCTGCTGGTCGTCGACGAGCAGCACCGCTTCGGCGTGGAGCAGCGCGACGCCCTCGTGCGGCGCGCCGAGCGCGGCGGCCACGCGCCGCACGTCCTGCACATGACGGCCACGCCGATCCCGCGCACCCTGGCGCTGACCGTGTACGGCGACCTCGACGTGACCACCATCGCGGGGTCGCCCGCGGGTCGCAAGCCGGTCGTCACGCGTCTCGTGGACGAAGAGCAGCGCGAGGTGGGCTACGAGTTCGTGCGCAAGCAGGTCGCCAGAGGACGCCAGGTCTACGTGGTGTGCCCGGCCATCGACGAGTCGGAGTCGATCTCGGCGGCCACGGCCGTGGCCGAGGCGGAACGCCTGCAGGCCGGGCCGTTCCGTGACAGCCGCGTAGCCGTGGTGCACGGTCAGCTCAAGTCGGCCGACCGCGACGTAGTCATGCACGCCTTCAAGGCCGGAGAGGTGCAGGTCCTGGTCTCGACCAGCCTGATCGAGGTCGGCATCGACGTGCCCAACGCCTCCGTGATGATCGTCGAGGGCGCCGAGCGCTTCGGCCTCGCGCAGCTTCACCAGTTGCGCGGGCGCGTGGGGAGGGGGACGGCGAAGTCGTACTGCCTGCTCTTCTCGCAGGCCGAGACCGGCGCCTCTCAGGCGAGGCTCGAGGCCCTGCTCGAGACCAACGACGGGTTCGAGCTGGCCGACCGCGATCTCGAGATCCGCGGCGAGGGCCAGGTGATGGGCGCGAGGCAGGCGGGCGTGCCGGACCTCAAGCTTGCCCGCCTGGCGCGCGACCGGGCGGCGCTGCTTCGCGCCCGCGAGCTCGCCACGGAGATCATGCACGCCGACCCCGGCCTCAGCGACCCCGTCAACGCGCCGCTGCGCGCCGCCGTCGACGGCGCTTTTGGCCACGAGCTCGCCTGGCTGCTCAAGGCCTGACGGGCCGCGCCGCCGCCCTCCCGTATACTGCAGACATGCGTACTCCGGAGCTCATCGCGACGCACACCAACACGGACTTCGACGCCTTCGCGGCGATGGTCGCGGCGCGCAAGCTCTACCCGGAGGCGTCCATCTGTCTCGGCGGCGCCGTGAACCGCAACGTGCGCGAGTTCCAGGCGCTGTACGCGGACCTGATCCCCGTCGTGGATCCGGGCGACGTCGAGCGCGACAGCGTGCGCCGGCTGATCCTCGTCGACACGGTCCATGCGAACCGGCTGGGTGACCTCGGCGACCTCTGCGGCCGCGAGGGTGTCCAGATAGTGGCGTTCGACCATCACACCCATAAGGGCGACCTGCCGGCCTTCATCCCGCCCGACAACCTCGTGACCTCGTCCGACGGCTCGCTCGTGACGCTGCTCGTGCGCATCGTCGCCGAGCGCGGCATCCCCATCACGCCGTTCGAGGCGACCGTGTTCGCCCTCGGCATCCACGAGGACACGGGCTCCCTGACGTTCTCGACCACGACCCCCGCCGACGCCGAGGCCCTGGCGCTCTGCATGCTGCGCGGCGCCGACACGGCGCTGCTCGAGAAGTGGCTCGCCAACGCGCTCACCGCCGCGCAGCGCCGTACGCTGGCGGCCGCGCTCGAGGCGGCCGAGGAGCTCCCCGTCGCCGCGGCGACGGTGCTCCTCTCGGCCCTTCGCCAGGACCTCTACGTGGAAGGCGTGAGCGTGGTGGCGCACCGCGTCATGGACCTCACAGGCTGCGACGCCTACTTCCTCCTCGTGGCCATGGAGAACCGCGTGTTCGTCACGGCGCGGAGCCGTGGCGGCCGCCTGGACGTGGCCAAGGCGTTGGCCGTGGTCGGCGGCGGCGGCCACTCAGCCGCCGCCTCGGCGGTCGTCAAGGACCGGCCGCTGGACGAAGTCGCGGCGGCCGTGACTGCGGCGGTGCCCGCCGCCATCGTCCCGATGCGCACGGTGCGCGACGTGCTCGTGCCGCTGCCGCCGCCGGTCGAGCTGTCGACCAGCGTCGACGAGGCGGCGCTGCAGTGCCGGCGCGAGGGACTCGGCGGTGTCGTCGTCACGGACGCTGGCCGGCTCCTCGGCAAAGTGGCGCTCGCCGACCTCGAGCGCGCCGCCGCGCACGGCCTCGGACACGCACCCGTCAAGGCCGTCATGACCTCGCACGTGACGGTGATCGCCGCGGACACGCCCCTCGAGCGCGCCGCCGCCCGCATCGCCCAGGAAGAGATCGGATGGGCGCCCGTGGTGCGCGACGCCTCCGCCGCGCAGATCACCGGCGACGACCTGCTCGGGGCGGCCACGCGGCGCGCGGTGGCCGGGGACGTGGGGGCGCCGGAGCCGCCGGCGCCCGTGGTGGCCAACCTCGCCGGACCCCTGGGGGAGCTCGGCCTGGACTGGCTGCTGCGCCAGATCCAGGCCGTTGCCGCCGGCGTTCGCGGCGTGTACCTCGTCGGCGGCGCGGTCCGCGACCTGCTGCTCGGCGAGCCCGGCTTCGACGTCGACATCGCCGTCGAAGGGGACGGCATCGCGCTGGCCGGCGATCTTGCCGCACGCCTCAAGGGCCACGTGCGCCCGCACGAGAAGTTCGGCACGGCCGTCGTCGTGGCCCACGACGCGGCCGGCGGCCGCCAGCGGGTGGACGTGGCCTCCACGCGCTCGGAGTCGTATGCCTATCCCGCGGCGCTCCCCAAGGTGGAGCACGCGGGCATCCGCAGCGACCTGGCGCGTCGCGATTTCACGATCAACGCGATGGCGGTCTCGCTCAAGCCGGAGACCTACGGCGACCTCCTCGACTACTACGGCGGCATGACCGATCTCGCGGCGCGGCGCATCGTCGTGCTGCACAACCTCAGCTTCATCGAGGACCCCACGCGCGTGCTGCGCGCCATCCGCTACGAGAACCGCTACGGGCTGCGCATGGACGAGCACACCTTCAACCTGGCCCGCGCCTGCTGCGCCATGGACCTCGTCGGCGACCTCTCCTCGGCGCGTCTCAGGGACGAGCTCATCGCTCTGCTCGAGGAAGAGAGAGTCGATTTCTCGCTGCGCCGCACGGAGGAGCTCGGCCTCACGCCCTCGATCCACGGCCGCCTGCGCGCGGGCGCCACCACGCGCGACCTCGTCCATCGCGGCGACCGCGCGCGCGCCGCGCACCACCTCGAGGGCGAGATGCCGCGCTGGCGTCTGCGCCTGGTCTGGATGCTCCGCGACCTCGAGCCCGAGGAGATCGCCATGTGGGCCGAGCGCATGCGCATCCGCCGGCACGACGCCGAGGTGCTCGAACGCGCGCTCGTCGTCGGCCGGCGCCTCGTGGACCGGGTCGCGAGGGGCCCCAGCGAGGCGGACCTGTACGAGTTCGCCCGCGGCGAGCCGCTGGAGGCCGTGCTCGCGGCCGTCGCGCTCGACGAGACGGGTATCGTCGCCGAGCGCCTTGGCCGCTTCCTCGACGTCACGCGCCACGTCAAGCTCGCGATCGGCGGCGAGGACCTGCTGGGGCTCGGCTTCGCAGCCTCGCCGGAGATGGGCGAGGTGCTGCGCAGCGTCCTCCACCTGAGGCTGAACGGCGTGGTGCGGAGCCGCGAC
>Ga0209386_1001173_pt1 | contig 11078 bp, 12 predicted proteins | sample NGEPertwo_FD_184510 | JGI IMG/M metagenome (GOLD analysis project Ga0209386, IMG submission 184510) | Arctic peat soil microbial communities from the Barrow Environmental Observatory site, Barrow, Alaska, USA - NGEE Permafrost154B-two... | ecosystem: Environmental > Terrestrial > Soil > Wetlands... | reverse complement strand
CATTGGGCCGGCGGGTACGGGCGGTGCCGACGCCGTGGAGCTACGTGTACGACGCGTCGTTCATCTCTGCCGTGCCGACGTTGGTGATCACGGGGGGTTGGAACGCCCTGTACGACGAGGTCGCGGCGACGCTTGTGGAAGCTGGCGCGCGGCGCGTGGTGCTCGCGGGCTACGAGCATCGACCCCAGGACCACGAGCAGGCTTCCCGGCTCCTCCTCGAGCACTGGTCGGGCTCGGAGTCGTGACCTCCTGCGGGAGCCGCAGCGAGGGCTGCGCACGCTTGGCGCCCGGGACGTAGGTGTCCCGGGCGGTGCGCTGCGGCTGGGGTGCCCGTCCCTGACAGGCTTCGGCGTGTTCCCGCATGATCCGGTGGTAGGTGTCGGCGTCGTCGAGGTTGTTCAGGTGCAGGCGCACCAGGCCCAGGAGCAAGTTCGTGCGGCGGGCGTTGCGTAGAGCAAACGATCGCTGCTCCAGCAGGTTCCGCAGTCGGGCTGCCGCGGCCTCGGCCCCTGCGTTGGAGCGGTGCGCTGGCAGCTCGTGGCGGACGGCGACCTGAGCAGCGACGGCCGGCCCGTTGGTGCGCACCCAGTCGGCGGTCGCGCCGAGCTCGGCGGCGACCTCGCTGAACTCCTCCCAGCCCTCATCGCGCCGGAAGGCCGTGTCCAGCCGACGCATCCACCGCCCCTTGCCCGCGTGTGCGTCGTCCTTGCGGAGGACCGCGATGACACGTTCCCGCAGGTGGTGCTCGCACAGGAAGACGACCGGCGCGTCCGCGGCCCCTGGTGGCCACACCTGCCGCAGCGCGGCCTGGATCGCCTTGTCGTCGTCGATCACGATGCTGCGTGGCGGCGCGGGCAGGTGAAGGTCATGCAGCAGTGCTGCGTAGTCTTCGGCCTGAGCCGTCGGTGCAGCCCGCACGCCCCACACGCGCCGCACTCCGTCCGCGGTGTAGCCGTAGGCGATCTGCACGGCGAACTCCCGCCGCTGGGTCCCGGTCCGCCGGTTCGTCCAGTTGAAGTCGGTCCCGTCCAGCACGAGGGTCTCCGGCTGCGCGGTCTCGGCAAGGGCGGCGATCACGACCGGAGCCCACACGTCCACCCACTCCGCGACCAGTCCTCCGGCGCCGTCCCCGTTCATGAGGTTGCGACCAGCCGCCACGCGGACGCGCTGCGAGGCGAGCGAGTAGGACACACCCCGGCCCACTGCCACGAGGGCGCCAGCGACCAGGTGCAGGCGATGTCGGTAGTCACGTGACACAACGGGACCCGCGTGCTCAGCGACGTGCGTGTCGCACGTGGGGCAGACATCGCCCCGGGCAGCCTCGCGCGGGAGCGGCGGCGTGAAGCGGTGGAACGTTCCGCCTGGCGCCGTGCACCGGTAGCGCTGGCGTCGCGATGTCGGAGCCCGGCCGTAGCGACCGTCCCGGCTCACCCGAAACCCGGCGGTCGCGGTGTGGCCGACCTTCGGGCACGGCGGGGCTCCGACCGGGAGTGGTCGAGTCACGCGGCTAAGTGTGCCAGCCCATCGTCACACCGCAATCCAAAGGGGGGGCGTCGTCAGCCGTCCTGGCCGGCATCAACGCCAAGGACGCGATCTGCCTGCGGCTCACCGGTCGCACCGGCAAGTCCGACGACCACCGCTCGGCGGTCCCGGAGCTCGCCGACGCCGGACCAGCGGGCAAGGCCCTGGAGTCCGCCTTCCGCCGCCTGCTCGGCCTGAAGACGACCGCCCAGTACCAGTCCGCCCCGATCAGCCGCACGGACGCGACGAAGGCGGTCGACTGGGCGGCGCGCCTGGTCGACGCTGCGGCAGACGTGACGGGGGCCTGAGGGTGCGCACGACGACGTCGCGCGGCACGATGCACCCACCTGCTGCCACCTACGCTGCGCCCACGCGGGTCGACTCAGGTAGACGCGCCTTCGGCGGGCTCATGCCACCAGTAGGGCGCAGAGAGCCCGCGAGTGCGGCCGGCCGGCAACAGGGGCCGCTCGGACGGCGGCATGTGCGGACGTTGGGGTCGGGTGATGTCGGCCTGTTCAGTCGAGGTCGAACGCGGCCCGGATCGCCTCCATGAGCGCGGTTTCCTGTTCTGCCAGAAGGAAGCCCAGCTGGCGCCCGAGCGCACTCACGGGCACCGTGACGATGTTGTCGCAGCTGACAACGCTGTCGTGATCGAGCCCGTTGGCTGGGCCCACCGGAACCTCCGTGGACAGGCCGCGCACGGTGCTGGTGATGGGCGCGACGGTGACCCGGCTGAGGTGGGGGCGCACGACCTCACGGGTGAGGACCAGCACCGGCCGTGTCTTGTCCAGGCGCGCGGAGTGAATGGGACGCATCAGTCGAGGTCATCCATCGCCGTGGCGGCCGCGTACTCCGCGAGGCTGTCGAGGTCGGTGTCCGTGCCTGCGTGGGCGAGGATGGCCGCGTCTCGTTCCGCGACCTTGCGACGACGCTCGCGTTCGAGGGCTCGGGCCACCACGGCGGCACGGCTCGTGGCGTCGCCACGACTGACGAGGTCGTCGACGAAGGCGACCAGGTCATCCGGCAGTCGGACGGCGATCTGTGTGCTCATACCAAAACCATACCAGAATGGGATGCACCCGAGCGCGGCATGAGCGAGTGTCCGACTAGCCGACGGTCCAGGTGACTACGGCCCACGGATCGCGCCACGACTAGACCCCCCCGATGGCGCCGAACAGCGCCGGACCGGCGGGCACGACCACGTCGGTCCGACGAATTGGAGCGCACGGACCCGACTACTTGAAGCGTAGAAGCCCGCCCGATTGGAGCCTGGGCGCGCGACGAGGCCGCGCCACCCGCGGATCATCGCCTGAGCGAGCGACGTGCGGGCAGGCTGAGAACCGGCCGCGGGCGCCAGAACCCAGATAGTCGAGACGTAGCGTTCTATGGTGTCCTGAAGTAGCCCAGACGTCTGTCCAGACGTAGTGTTCACGATCGTCCTGATGTAGCATAGATCGCATGACCCCACGAGGCGGCTACCGGCGGCGGATCGTCGACACCGAGCTCGACTTCCTGATCGCCAACCTGTTCGCCATCGCCATCGACGGGCCCAAGGCAGTCGGCAAGACCGCCACCGCGGAGCAGCGGGCGGCCACGGTGCATCGACTCGACACTGACCCGCTCGACCTCATCGAGGCCGACCCGAGCCGGCTCACCAACGCACCCGAGCCGATCCTGATCGACGAGTGGCAGCACTGGCCCCCCTCCTGGGACTTCGTCCGCAGGGCGGTCGACGACGACCCCCGGCCCGGACGTTTCATCCTGACGGGCTCCACCAGCCTGCGAAACCCCCAAACCCACTCGGGTGCTGGGCGGATCGTCAGCCTGCGGATGCGACCCCTCACCCTGCCTGAACGCGGCGAGGTCTCTCCCGCGGTGTCCTTCGCCGATCTCCTGAGCGAGCAGGCCGGCAAGATCACCGGAGACACCGCGTATGGGCTGGAGGACTACACCGAGCAGATCGTCGGCGGAGGCTTCCCCGGGATGCAGTCCCTCACCGCCGCCGCGAAGGCAGCCCAGCTCGACGGGTACATCCGTCGAATCGTCGAGCGGGACTTCCCTGAAGCGGGCAAGGACGTCCGGAACCCCGCCGGGCTGCTCCGCTGGATGCGCGCGTTCGCCGCAGCGACGTCGACCACCGCAACGTTCGAGACGATCCGCGACGCGGCCGCCACGGGGCACGCCAACCCACCGCCGCGCTCCACCACGATCCCGTACCGGGACACCTTGGAAGGCATCTGGATCTCCGACCCCGTGCCCGCGTGGCATCCCATCGGAGTGAGGATCGACCGGCTCACCGAGGGCCCCAAGCACAACCTGGCCGACCCAGCGCTCGCAGCGGCGCTACTCGGAGCGAGCGTGAGGGACCTGCTGACCGGCCGGCCCGTCGGCCTTGCAGTGCCCCGCGACGGGCACCTGCTCGGCGCCCTGTTCGAATCCCTGGTGGCGCTCAGCCTGAGGGTGTTCGCGCAGGCGGCGGGTGCGGAGGTGCACCACCTGCGCACCAAGAACACCGCCCACGAGGTCGACTTCATCGTGACCGGTCGCGGCGAACGTTCCGCCGTCGGGGTAGAGGTCAAGGTGTCGTCCACCGTGAAGCCCGACGACGTGCGCCACCTGCACTGGTTGAAGGCCCAGATGGGTGATCAGCTCACCGACATGGTGCTGGTGAACACCGGGCGGTACGCGTACCGCCGGCCGGACGGTGTCGCCGTCGTACCCCTGGCGCTGCTCGGTGCCTGATGCGCGGGGAGCCTTGGAACCCACCGAGTCAGCCCCTCCTGGCATGCCATAACGTGGCCTTCACGAGCGCCCGCCGGGTGCCTCCCGGAGTCCTGGTGAACCGACGGACTCCCGCAGCTAGGCGGCGGCAAGCAGTCGTCTCATACACCCGGGTTCGCCGGTCGTCAGCGCCCCTCGAGCGGGTACATCACCCGCGCCTCGTTCGTGGCGACCAGCTCGTCGCCGACCACCACCCCGGCACCGTCCACCGCCCGACGCCGCAGCACGTTGCGGCGGGTGCAGACCCCGGGCGCGTCCTCGGCGATCCGGTGGTCCACCTCGTACACCTCGTACCGCACGACGACCGGTACGTCGGCGGTCCACGCCCCCTCCAGATCGGTGTCGCCCACGCGGGCGCCGAGCCGGAAGGCCACGCCTGTCCGGTTGACCACCTGAAGGTCCAGCCCCGGCCACGCGCAGGTCGCCCCGCTGCCGAACGGCTGGGCGCGACCTGCGTCCGGGAACACGTCATAGCTGTGCCGCCAGCGCTCCACCACGGTCAACGGGGTGTGCAAGGTCAGCCAGAACAGCAGGTTGGTGAACTGGCACATCCCGCCGCCGACGCCGGCGCCCAGCTCGCCCTGGCGCAGCACCAGCCCGTCGACGAAGCCGCGCCGTCGAGTCGGCGCACCCACCTGCCGCCAGAAGGACAGCCGCTGACCCGGCCGTAGCACCAGCCCGTCCAGCCGGGCGGCGGCCAGCCGCAGGTTGACCACCTTGTTGTGCTGGAGCTGCGGGTCCAGGCCGGCCAGCTCGCGGATCAGCGGGGTGGCGTGCTGCGCGACGTCGTGCGGGAACGCGTCCGCCGGGCCGACGGCCAGCCGGAACTCCGGACGCAGCCACTGCAGCTCCCGGCGCACCCGCCGCACCGGCGGCCCGACGACGGCGCGCACCCCACCCGGCAACCGAGCCACGGCATGCCCCCCCTCGAGTGACCTGCGGCGAGCGTAGCGGGGGCCTCGTGCGCCGGGCCGGCACCCGTCGTCGGCAATCCGGCCCGCCGGCTGACCCCCGGCGTCGGCCCCGCGCAGGAGCGTCGCGGTGTGGTCCCGATGGCGGCGTGGGCGTGGGCCGGTCTGCGGCCCGACCCGCGTGGATGGGTGGCGGCCGACGACGACCCGGCGGCGCGCTGGGCCCTGCTGACCGGCGTCCTCGACCGGCTGGACCCGTGGGACGCCGGCCGCCCGCTCTCCGGCCACGACCACCCGGGGCCGGCCAGCTGAGCGCCCTCGGGGCCGTCGGGCTACGCCGATCGCCGGTCGGCGGGTGACCAAGAGTTCACCGGGTGGCCGCGTGTCGTTCCGCGGACGTCGGCAGCGCTGCCCCTAGCCTGGAGGCGCTGGTCAAGCCCCCACAGCAAAGGCCCCTCGGAGTAAGCGTCCGAGGGGCCTTGCTGTGATCTCGACCAGGTGTCCCGGCGAACCCGGCGTGGACTGGCGAACCAGAACCACAACCCGGCGAACCGGAACATATGTCCTGATGACCCAGAGCTCAAGTTTTCCGGCGAACCGGAATCGGATTGCCCCGAAGAACCAGAACAACGGTCCCGCTCTGGCGATGCGGTGAACCACTACCCAACGGTTGCCCGCGGGGCGAACGATCCAGGTCGATCACGTCCGCTCGGTTCGCACAAGACCCTGCGTCGCCATCCGCAGCCCTCCAGGTTGCCCCGAAGGATGCCCTCCAGGCCGAAGCCCGAAGAACCGGTCCGCCGATTTCCGGTCGGTACGCCACCTCAGATCCGCCGTCCAAGCCAGGTTGCCCTGACCGGACCCTCCCGGGTTGCCCCGTTCGGTGCGGCGGTCCTGCTGTGCCGATGACGTAGTTCTAGTCCGGCCCCAACCGGCCCGCAAGACCTTCGTGGGCCAGATTTTCATCCACCGGCAAGTCACAGCTTCGTCCACATGCGGGCCCTCGTGGGAGGGGCGCAACGCACAGGGGTGTGGACGAAAGATGTGCACGACGGGGGTGGGAAACCCGCCGTTCGGAGGTCCGGCAGACGTCGCTGCCGTCAGCCGCTGACGTCGTGCAGATGGTGCCCGACGTCGTGCGCGAAGTACTGCGCCAGGGTCTTCACGCTGAACGACGACCCGTTGCTGCGAAGCCCGCGCCGGCGCCACTGGTCGCCGGTGACACCCGCGAAGGTGGCCGCGGCGTCGTGGGCTGCCGCGCGCAGCTGATGGGCAACCCGCGCCGGGTCCTGCTCGGCGTAGTGCTCGGCGAGCGCGGTGGCGTCCTGGTCCCAGTCGGGAAAGGTGGGGAAGTCCTCGGTGAGCATCAGCTCGGCGCGCCACTGCATCAGCCGGCAGACGTCGCGCACGTGGCAGCCGTACTCCAGGGGCGACCACACCGTCGGTTCCGGGCGCGCGGCGACGTCCGGCCGGCGCAGCACCTCCGCCCAGCGCTCCGCGTACCCGCGCAGCAGGTCCGGCACCTCCGCCGCAACGATGGCGCCCGCCGCCATGCCGCATTCGGGGCAGGGGCGCTGCAGCACCCAGGTCCAGTCCTTGGTGTCCGGCTCGATCCGGCCCAGCTGCGGTTCGCTCATCCGCCGACCCTAGCGAGTGGGCCCGTCACGGCCCGTTCGCCAGCACGCGGTCGTCCGGGCGTCGAACGGGTCGCGCGGCGGGGGACAATGGTCAGGTGCCCAAGATCATCGGCGCTTCGCTCGTCGAGCATCGCGAGGAGACCCGCAGACGGCTCTTCGCCGCGCTCGGCACGCTCATGGAGGAGCGCGGCTTCGACTCGATCTCGCTGGCGGACGTCGCGCAGGCCGCGGGCATCGGACGAACGTCCGTCTACAACCACGTGTCGGACAAGGAGTCACTGCTGGTCGAGTTCGTCACGTACGAGACCGAGCGGTACCTGGCCGGGCTCGAGCAGGCGCTCGACGGCGCGACCGACCCCGTTGAGCAGCTGCGGATCTACATCCGCCACAACCTTCGGGTCCGGCGGTCCTTCCACATGCCGCAGGGGCTGCGCGGCGCCGTCTCGCCGGCCACCCAGGTCCAGCTCGGCGAGCACGCCAAACCGGTCGAGGCGGTGCTGCGACGCATCCTGGGCGCCGGGATGGCCGTCGGGGCGTTCGCCAACCAGCCGCTGGACGTCACGGTGCCCTTGGTCGGCGCGTGCCTGGCGGCCCGGTCGGGCAGGCCGGCCGGCGAGGGTCGGGCGCGGAGTCGGGAGCGGGACACCGCGGCGCTGGCCACCGAGACGTTCGTGCTGCGGGCCGTCGGAGCGTCGCTCTGACGCTCACCCGGGCAGCGGGCGCGTGAGCACCTCCGGATCGCCGACGACCGCCCGCACGGGCACCCCCCAGTCCCGCGCGGCCAGGTGACAGGCCGGGAACTCGATGGCCGGGTCCGCGTCGCACGACGCCGCCTGCGTTCAGCCGGCAGCGCGCCCTCCGTCGGGCCCGGGTCGCGGTGGCGGATCGTCGCCCGCCGACCACGACCCGTGGGCCGGTGTGCGACGGGTCGAATCCCTGGCTCGGGCTGCCGAGGTCGTCCCCTGCACGCGAGGTCGTCCCCTGCACAGGACGACCTCGCGTCGGAAGGACGACCTCGCGGGGTGCCCCTCAGGTGTCCACACCAAGGTTGTAGCCGACCGGGGCGGCGTCGTCGGGCGGAGTGCCCACGCTCGCGACGTCGCGCGGGACGTACTGCTCCGCCGTCAGGTGCGCCTGCTCGATCCGCGCCAGCCGGAACCAACGCACCGCCTCGCGCAGCCGGCACCAGGCCACCAGGTACCAGCGATCGGAGTACGCCAGGAGGATCGGCTCGACGCTGCGCCGGGTCACCTCGCCGCCGGTCCGGTAGGTGATCGCGAGGACACGCGCTGCAGCCAGCGCATGCTCGACGGCGCGCAGCACGGCCGGGGAGGTCGCCCCCGACGACGACGCGCCGGCCAGCCCAGCGCCCACCTCCGCCACCGTCGACCCTCCGGCGGCCGACGAACCCGCACGGCCGGGTGGCCGCGTCCAGACCCGCCCGCTCAACCGTGCTGCGCGTTCCCGGTCGCCCGCACCGAGGGCGTCCCAGAGCTTGCCGTGCGCCGTCGCGGCGTCGACCGCGAACGGGCTGCCCGGTGGCAGGGTCGCCAGGGCCACCGAGATCGCGACCGCCTGCGCGGGCGTGAAGTTGACCGGCGGCAGGCTCGCCGACCCGTCGAGCAGGTAGCCGCCGCCGCGCCCGGCCTGCGCCCAGATGGGCGCACCGCGCTGCTGCAGCGCGGAGATGTCCCGCTTGATCGTCCGCTCGCTGACCTCGAACAGCCGGGCCAGCCGGGGGCCGCTGGTGCCCTGCCGCCCGACCCGCCGCAACTCCTCGCTGATGGCGTAGAGGCGGTCGGTGCGGTTCACGGGGTCATGGTGCCAGATTGGTGCCACATCGGTGACATGGGGCTGTCACGGAGCGGGAAGCACCCTTGAGCCATGACCACGACACACACGCCCGCCACCACCCACGTCGTCCTCGTCCCCGGCTTCTGGCTGGGCGCCTGGGCCTGGGACGACGTCGTGCCCGTGCTGCGCGAAGCCGGCCTGACGCCGCATGCCGTGACCCTTCCGGGCCTGGAGTCGCCTGGCGACGACCGGTCGGCCGTGACCCTCGACGACCACGTGACCGCCATGCGTGACCTGATCGACGGGCTCACCGGGGACGTGGTGCTCGTCGGCCACAGTGGCGGCGGCGCAGTGGTCCAGATGGTCACCGACCAGCGTCCGGAGCGGGTCCGACGCGTGGTCTACGTCGACAGCGGGCCGGTGCTGGACGGCGTCGCCCTGCACACCGGCGACCCGTCGGCCGACCTGCCTCTGCCGTCGTGGCCGGAGCTCGAGGCGCAGGGCAGCAGCCTTGACGGTCTCGACGACTCCGCGCTCGCCCGGTTCCGCGAGCGCGCGGTCCCGCAGCCGGGTGGCGTCGCAACCGCACCGGTGCGCGTTGCCGACGAGCGGCGCCTGGCCGTGCCAACGACCGTGATCTGCACGAGCCTGCCGTCGGCGGTGCTGCAGGAGCTGATCGCCGCTGGTCGGATGCCCGCGGAGCTGCCCGGATACGCCGACGTCACGTACGTGGACCTGCCGACCGGACATTGGCCGATGCTGTCCGTTCCGGCCGACCTCGGCGCGGCGATCGCGGCGGCCGCGACCCGCTGAGCGCAGCAGCACGACGAACGGGTGGGGCTCCCTGGGGTGTGACCCCGGGAAGCTTCACCCGTTCGGATCTGCGGGACGCTACGGCGTCGCGGGACTCAGACGACCGGCGGCGGCGTCCGGTCCTCGTACCGCTCGACGACTTCGCGGTGGCTCGTGTTGGTGCGCTGCTTGTTGTAGTACATCCCGAGCACCAGGGCGAGGATCCCGCCGGCGATCATGACGTAGCCGACGATGTTCAGGTTCACGACGTTCCAGGTGTCCGGCGCGATCGCGAACGCGAGGATGGCGCCGACGACGATCAGGAAGATGCCACTCCCGATACCCATGGTCACGACTCCTTGTCTGCCGGACGACGGGCGCCCGGGCTCAGCACGATCATGGCCTTGGTCAGGCAGGTTCGCGCGCCGAGACCCGGCCGTCACTCGTCGGCGCGGACGTCCCGCCCCTGCGCCAGCCGGGCCAGCATCGCGTTGTACTCGGTCAGCTCGGCGTCACCGTCGCGGTCCGCGGCCCGGTCGCCGCGCCTCGCGGTGCGCTCGTCGTCGCGGGTCCAAGCCATCGCGAGGGCGATCGCCAGCGCCAGCATCGGCAGCTCGCTGATCCCCCAGGCGATCCCGCCGCCGGCCTGCTGATCCGCCAGCGCCGGCGGCCCCCACGGTCGGCCGAGCAGCCCGAACCACTCCGGCACCAGCAGGGTCACCCCGCTGACCAGGGCGAGCCCGAAGAACGCGTGGAACGCCATCGTGGTGAAGAGCAGCAGCAGCCGCACCGGATAGGCCGGCCGGGCGGGACCGGGGTCGATGCCGATCAGCGCGTTCGCGAACAGGTACCCGGCCAGGGAGAAGTGCACGACCATGAACAGGTGGCCGAGGTAGGTGGTCAGGGACAGCTCGAACAGCGGCGTGTAGTAGAAGACGATCATGGAGCCGGCGAAGTTGACGCACGCCACCACCGGGTTGGCGAAGAACGTCCCCACCCGTGAGTGCACGACGCCGAGCAGCCACTCCCGCGGTCCGCGCGAGCCGTCCGACCGGGCGGGCAGGGCGCGCGCCGCCAGGGTCACCGGCCCGGACAGGACAAGGAAGATCGGCACCACCATCACCAGGAACATGTGCTGCAGCATGTGCGCGCTGAACAGGACGTGCCCGTAGACGGCCGGCCCGCCCGAGGTGGTCCAGGCGAGCAGCAGCAGGCCCGCGACCGCGCTGATCGTGCGGCCCACCGGCCACCGGTCCCCGCGCGCCCGCAGCCGCAGCACCCAGCGCAGGTAGACCACCAGACCGGCAAGGCAGCCGAGCGCCACCAGGAGGTCCCACCGGAAGCTGGTCAGCCACAGCTCGATGGTGGGTGCGGGCGGCAGCGGGTGGCCGGTGACGATCTCGGCGGGGGTGAGCACCCCGGTGGGATGGGCATCCTGGGGCACCGGCGGCGCGGTGGCCGCCAGCGCTGCCGCAAGCCCACTGGCCGCACCCATCACCGCGAGCTCGACGACAGCCAGCCGCCAGAAGGCGCGTGGGGTCGTCGCCAGCCGGGGGATCATCGACCGGCGGTGCACCCAGCCGATGGCGCCCAGCGCCGCGATCAGCACCACCTTGCCCACCACCAGGCGGCCGTAGGTGCT
>Ga0209386_1001172_pt1 | contig 11081 bp, 8 predicted proteins | sample NGEPertwo_FD_184510 | JGI IMG/M metagenome (GOLD analysis project Ga0209386, IMG submission 184510) | Arctic peat soil microbial communities from the Barrow Environmental Observatory site, Barrow, Alaska, USA - NGEE Permafrost154B-two... | ecosystem: Environmental > Terrestrial > Soil > Wetlands... | reverse complement strand
GGCGGACCGGGACGCCGGGCACCGGGCGCCTACGACGCGCGGCGCTGCCAGGGCACGAACGACAGGGGCTCGTCCTCGCCCGTCAACTCGATGAGGCGGTCAAGGACGGACAGGAGTTCCCATCGCGTGGGGAGGTCGCGACCGCTGGGGGTGGGTGCAACGCTGGGCAGCTCGTACATGAGGGGGCCATCCTTCGTTCGGTAGCCCGGCTGACCCCGAGGGTCCCGTGGCTTTGCGTCCCCGCCTTGCGACAGGTTTGCCCTTTTCGCTGACATACAGAGCGTACCCACCGGTAACAGCACTTGTCTGGCGTGAGAGCCGCGGGAGCGATCCCACAGTGCGACAAATCACCCGCACGGCCCAATGTCGGTTGCTCTGAACGGCCGCAGCCCGCATCCGGGCCCCGCCGGGGCGCCCAGATCGACAGCCCCTCAGGTGCTCGAGCGCTCCACAAGCACCGTCGGCAAGGTGATGGCCGCGAGCTCCTGGCCCTCGATGACCTCGAGGAGCAGCCGCACCATCTCGTGCGCGATCCGCTCGAAGGGCTGGCGCATGGTGGTCAGCGGCGGCTGCAGCGTCGCGGCCAGGCCTGAGTCGTCGAAGCCGCCGACGGCGACGTCGTCGGGCACCGTGCGGCCCTGCGCGGCAAGCACGGTGAGCGCCCCCGCCGCCATCAGGTCCGAGGCCACGAAGACGGCGTCGAGGTCCGGGCGCCTGTCGAGCAGCTCGCGCATCGCACGACCTCCACCGTCCCGGGTGTAGTCACCGTGCGCGACGAGGCTCTCGTCGAACCGGTCACCGAGCTCCAGCCGGTAGCCGTCGAGCCGCTTGAGGCCACCGGGGGTGTCCAGCGGGCCGGTGATCGTCGCGACGCGCTGCCGTCCGTGGGCCAGCAGGTGGCGCACCATGGCGCGGGCTCCGCCGGTCTCGTCGGCCTCGACGTAGCCGACGCGCCCCTCGTAGCCCAGGGGTGCGCCGCACGCGATGGTCGGGATCCCCTTGTCGAGCAGGGCGGCGAGCACCGGGCTGCCGGCGTGCGAGGACACCACGAGGACGCCGTCCACATGCCCGGCGCCCACGTAGTCGGTGATCCGACGTCGCTCGTCGGCGTCGCCCGCGACCATCAGGAGCAGCGGCATCTTGCGCTCGGCCAGAGCCTGCGCCGCGCCCCGGAGCAGGATGGAGAAGGTCGGGTCCTCGAAGAGCAGGTGCTGCGGCTCGGTGAGCAGGAAGGCCACCGAGTTCGAGCGGCCGGTGACCAGGCTGCGCGCGTGGTTGTTGGCCTGGTACCCGGTCGTCCGGATGGCCTCGTTGACCGCGGCGAGCGCCGCCGGTGACACCCAGTGGCCGCCGTTGATCACGCGGGAGACCGTCCCGCGGGAGACCCCAGCCGCAGCGGCGACGTCCTTGATCGTCGGTCGACGGTGCGGCGCGCTCCTGGTCCGTCCGCTGGGCGCATCCACAGTCGGTGAGCCTAGGCGCATCTAGGCCTTCACAGCGCCGGCCGCAAGGTCCACCTGCCAGTACCGCTGCAGCGTGAGGAAGAGCGCGATCAACGGGATGATCGACAGCAGCGCGCCGGTCACGACCGAGGTGTACATGGCCGGCTGGGACGCCCCCTGGTTGAGCAGACCGGACAGGCCGACGGTGATCGGGAACAGCCGGTCGTTGCCGAGCATGATGTACGGCAGCATGAAGTTGTTCCAGATCGCGACGAACTGGAACAGGAACACCGTGACAAGGCCGGGCATCATCATCGGCACGGCGACGGAGGAGAAGATCCGCAGCTCGCCGGCGCCATCGGTCCGGGCCGCCTCGACGACGTCGTCGGGCACCGCCGCCGCCGCGTAGATCCGGGCCAGGTAGATCCCGTACGGGCTGATGATGCTCGGCAGCAGCACGGACCAGTAGGTGTTCGTCAGGCCGACCTGGGCGAGCAGCAGGTACTGCGGGATCGCGAGCACGACACCGGGCACGAGCACCCCGGCGAGCAACGTGTTGAAGATCGCCTTCTTGCCGGCGAAGGAGTACTTGGCCAGGCCGTAGCCGGCCGCACCCGAGACGATCACCGAGAGCAGACCGCCCACACCGGCATACAGCGCGGTGTTGGCCATCCATCGCCAGTACAGGCCCCCGCGGTAGGCCGAGAGGTCCGCGACGTTGTCGAACAGGTGGGTCGACGGCGCGAAGGTGAACGTGGCGAAGAGCTCGGCCGCGCTCTTCGTCGAGGCGATCAGCACCCAGACGACGGGCAGCAGGCAGTACACAGCGCCGACCAGGAGCACCGTCGTGCTCAGCGGCGAGGGGCGCTCGCCGACCGCATGAGCCTGCCGACGGCGCGTCGAGCGGCTGGGCCGGACGGCCGGGTGGTCGCCGACCTGCGGCGTCGGCCCTGGAAGCGTTTGCGCGGCCATGGTCACCTCTCCTGGCTGAAGGCGCGGCTCTGCACCAGGCGCAGGAAGCCGAACGAGAGGGCGAAGGTGGCCAGCGCGATCACGACCGAGGTGGCGGCCGCGGAGTAGATGTCGTTGCGGATGAACGCATCGCGATACACCTTCATCAGCGGGGTCCACGTGGTCGAGATCGTGTTGGTCAGGGGCCGGAGGGTGACCGGCTCGGCGAAGACCTGGAGGGTGGCGATCATCGAGAAGACGAAGGTCATGATCAGCGACGGCATGACCATCGGGATCTTGATCCGCCAGGCGATCGCGGTCTCGCTGCAGCCGTCGAGCTTCGCCGCCTCGTACAGGTCGGTGGGGATCGCCTTGAGCGCCGTGTAGATGACGACCATGTTGAAGCCGACCCCGCCCCAGACCGCGATGTTGGCCACGGCGAAGATCACCAGGTCGGAGGAGAGCAGGTTCGGGACAGACCAGTTGGCCTTCTCGAACGCGTAGTAGAAGGGGCTGACCGCGGGCAGGTACAAGAAGCCCCAGAGCAGGGAGGAGATCACCGCGGGGACCGCGTAGGGCAGGAAGATCGAGATGCGCGAGAAGCCCCGCGCCCTGGCCCGCCGCGAGTCGATCATCAGCGCGAAGAGCAGGGCGAGGCCGAGCATGGTCGGCACGACGAGGAGGCCGTAGACGCCGACGCGACCAACAGAGGCCAGGAACTCCGGGTCACCGAGCGAGCGAGCGTAGTTGGTGAAGCCGGCCCAGACCTCGGTCCGGCTGCCCCCGCCGAGGCCGAGCCCGCTGACCCGTACGGCCCGAAGGCTCAGGTAGACCGCGTATCCGATGGGCAGGGCCAGGAACGCCGCGAAGAGCACCATCGCCGGGGAGAGGAACAGGTAGGGAGCCAGGCGGCGGGCCCGTCGGTGCGACGGCGCCATCCGCCGGCCCTCGCTCGGAGCGGCGATGCCGGCCCGGGTGGCCTGTGCAGTCACGGGTCGTCCTCCGGTGGGGGTTCGGTGGTGGTGGCTCCTGCACTGATCATGGCGTCTGATCCGAGGACCGACGTGCCGGGGTGGCCGCCCGGGTGGCGGCCACCCCGGCCGCAGTCAGTCGGCCACCGAGAACCCGGTGTTCTTCAGGTCGTCCACCGTGACCCGCTGCATCTCGTGCACCGCCTCGACGAAGGCCGCTGCGTCCTTCGTCTCCGCGGCTCGGGCGAACGCGTCGTTGTAGGCGGAGTAGGTCACGTTGACGTTGGGCCCGAAGGTGAAGTTGCCGGCGGTCTCGGCGGTCTGCCCGGCAAGCTGGTAGAAGTCGGGCTGGTTGGCGAAGAACTCCGGCGGGTCGGCGAGGGCCTCGACCTGACCGGGGATGTCGGCCGGGTACAGACCCGAGTCCGCGAGCAGGTTCACGCCCTCCTGGGAGCTGTTCATCCAGAGGATGAACTGGGTCGCCTCAGCGACGTGCTGGGACTGGGAGGTCACCGAGGTGGCCGAGCCGCCCCAGTTCCCGGTCGACGGGTTGTCGACGTCCCACTGGGGCATCGGCGCCATCTCCCACAGCCCCGCGGTGTCGGCCGCGTTGCCGGCGAGGACGCCGGGCGCCCACACGGCGGAGAGCCAGCCGATCTGCGAGCCGTCGTTGAGCGCGGCGTTCCACTCCGGGGTGTACATCGGCTTGTTGTCGATCACGCCGTCGGCCACCAGGCCGCCCCAGTACTCGGCGACCCGCAGGGTCGCCTCGTCGTCGATCGAGACCGTCCAGGCGTCACCGTCGATGCCCCACCACGACGCGCCCGCCTGCTGCGCGAGGCCGGTGAACCACCCGGCGTCGTTCGCCGAGAAGGTGCCGAGGAACTTCGAGGGGTCAGCGGCCCGAACCTGGGCCGCGACGTCGGCGTACTCCTGCCACGTGGTGGGAACAGCCAGGCCCATCTCCGCGAAGATGTCCGCCCGGTAGTAGAACTGCATCGGGCCGGAGTCCTGCGGGATGCCGTAGACCGCGTCCGTCCCCAGGGTGACGGAGTTCCACACGCCTTCGGGGTAGTGCGACACGACGTCGTCCGGCAGCTGCCCGGCAAGGTCGGCGAGGGCGTCGGACGCGACGAGGGTGGGGATCTTCTGGTACTCGGTCTGCATGACGTCCGGCGCACCACTGCCCGCCTGGATCGCGGTGAGCAGCTTGGTGACGGCCGGGTCCCCGCCGTCCTGCGTCTGGACGGTGACCTGGATGTCGGGGTTGGCGTCGTTCCAGACGCCGACGATGTCCTCCATCCCCGGAGCCCACGTCCAGAAGGTCAGCTCGACCGTCTCGCCGGGGGGCGCGGAGCTGCTGCCGCCGTCGGTCCCGCCCGAGCAGGCCGTGACCAGCAGTGCTGTCGTGGCCGCGAGCGCAGTGAGCCTCGTGCCTGTTTTCGAGCGCATCTGTCCTCCTCGTCAAGGACCCGCCGCGCTGCGCGGCAGGATGCACCTGTCGCGTCGGGGACACGACCATGTGCCTGTGCACGTTCACAGTAGCCACTGTCTCCCGAGCCTTGTCAATGGTGAGTTTGTGGTGTTCTCTTGCAGAGTCACCGTGTCGCTCCGACTGAGAGCGTGCACAGGATTCTGGCGAGGAGGGTCATGATCCCGAGTACCGCCCTGACGTCGTCGCGAGCACAGACGCGCTCGGTGGGCGCGCCGGACCCCGAGGGTCAGAACCAGACGAGCCGGTGGCTCCCCGGGGTCACCTCGATCGGCTACGGCGGCGACTACAGCCCCGAGCAGTGGCCCGAGGAGGTCTGGGAGACCGACGTCACCCTGATGCGTGAGGCCGGGGTCACCCTGGTGAGCATCGGGATCTTCACCTGGGCCACGATCGAGCCGCGCGAGGGCGAGTTCGACTTCACGCTGCTCGACCGGCTCTTCGAGCTGCTGCACGGCGCCGGCATCCGGATCGACCTCGGCACCCCCACCGCGTCCCCGCCGGCCTGGTTCTTCCACAGCTACCCCCACGCCCGGGTGGTCACCGACGAGGGGATCGCTCTCGGGTTCGGGTCCCGCGGGATGGCCAGCCCCAGCTCGCCCGACTACCGGCGGCTGTCCGGCCGGATCGCCGGCGAGCTGGCCCGCCGCTACGGGCGGCACCCGGCACTCGCCCTGTGGCACGTGCACAACGAGTACGGGGCCCCGGTCGCCGAGTGCTACTCGCCGACCAGCGACGCAGCGTTCCGGGCCTGGCTGCAGCGCCGCTACGCCAGCCTGGACGCTCTCAACACCGCATGGGGAACGGCGTTCTGGGGCCAGACCTACCACGAGTGGGAGCACGTCGACGTGCCGCGACGCACTCCCTCGGCGATCAACCCGACCCAGCGGCTGGACTTCCGTCGATACACCTCCGACGCGCTGCTCGAGTGCTACCGGATCGAGCGCGACGCCATCCGGGAGCACTCCGACGTGCCCGTCACCACCAACTTCATGGTCGGCTCCTGCCCCGCCGTCGACCTGTGGCGCTGGGCGCAGGAGGTCGACGTGGTCTCGAACGACCACTACCTGACGGCAGCCGACCCGCGGGCCCACGTCGGGCTGTCCCAGGCCGCGGACCTGACCCGGTCTCTCGCCGGCGGACGACCGTGGATCCTGATGGAGCACTCGACGTCCGGGGTGAACTGGCAGCCCCGGAACGTGGCCAAGCGCCCGGGCGAGATGCGGCGCAACACCCTGACCCACCTGGCGCGCGGCGCCGACGCGGTGATGTTCTTCCAATGGCGGGCCTCCCGCTCGGGTGTCGAGAAGTTCCACTCCGCGATGCTCCCGCACGCGGGCACGTCGAGCCGGGTGTGGTCCGAGGTGTGTGCGCTCGGGTCCGAGGTCGCCTCGCTCGCCGAGGTCCGCGGGTCGCGCGTGCACGCCGACGTCGCGGTCCTGTGGGACTGGGAGTCCCACTGGGCACAGGAGCAGGAGTGGCTGCCGAGCATCGACCTCTCCTACCGCGAGCGCACCGATGCGTTCTACGAGCGGCTCTGGCTCGACGGGGTGACCACCGACTTCGCCCACCCCGAGGCCGACCTCTCCGGGTACCGGCTCGTCGTCGCCCCCGCCTCATACCTGCTCACTGCGAGCGCCGCGCAGAACCTCACCACGTTCGTCGAGAACGGCGGGACCCTTGTCGTCTCGTTCTTCTCCGGGATCGTCGACGAGAACGACACCGTGCACGACGGCGGCTTCCTGGCACCCCTGCGCACCGCCCTCGGCCTGACGGTCGAGGAGTTCCTGCCTCTGCGCGAGGGCGAACGGGTGCACCTCGACGGTCCGGGCATGGTGGGCGACGTGTGGGCCGAGGACATCGCGCTCGAGGGCGCGTCCGTCGTCGCGCGCTACACCGACGGCCCGGCTGCCGGACGGCCGGCGATCACGCGCAACGCCCTGCACTCCGGCGCCGCCTGGTACGTCTCCACGCGGCTGTCGGTGGAAGCCCTGTCGGTCGTCATGCGGGCGGCCTACCAGGACGCCGGGCTCACGCCGTCCGGTCTGCCGAGCGATCTCGAGGTGATCCGACGGCGCGGCGAGGCCGCCGACTTCGTGGTCGGCATCAACCACGACGAAGAGCCCGTCGAGCTCCCGGTCGCGGGCACCGACCTGCTCACCGGCCGCACATCCGACCGGCATCAGGTGCCCGGCGGCGGTGTCGCCGTCGTGCGGGTACCCAGGTAGCGGAACCGAGCGAGAGGGAGGGCGACGATGAGGTCGCTGAGAGCACGCGCGAGCGGGCGGGCGGCGGTCGTCGCCCTCGCCGCGGCACTCGCGCTGGCGACGGGCACAGTGCCGGCCGGCGCGGTGCCCGCAGGGGGTCAGGGACCCGGCCACGCCACCGTGACCAACGCGGGTTTCGAGCAGGGCCTGCGGGGCTGGCGGGTCACCGGTGACGTCGCCGCGGCGAAGGTGGAGGCCGACGGCCGCACCGGCTCGCGCCTGACCAACTGGTCTGCCGACGACTACGCCGTCCGCAGCACGCAGACCGTCGCCGGCCTGCGGCCCGGCTGGTGGACGGTCAGCGCGTGGGTCAAGTCCGGTGGGGCGTTCGACGCGTCCGGCCTCGCTCTGGTGGGCTGCGGCACCGACGCCCGGGTCACCGCCCCGGTCACCGAGCAGGACGACTCGTGGGTGCGGCTGGCAGTGTCGGCGTACGTCCGGGGTGGCCGATGCACCGTCGAGCTCGCCACGTCCGGGCCAGGTGGCGCATGGGCGAGCTTCGACGACGTGGAGCTGAGCCGTGGGCGCGTGACGCGAGAGATCAGGGGCGGCGACCTGTCCGGCCTGACCAAGAACGAAGACCTCGGCGCCACCTACGCCGACGCAGCGGGGCGCCCCGGTGACGCCGTCGAGATCCTGGCCGACGCCGGGATGAACCTGGGCCGCCTGCGGGTGTGGGTTGACCCGGCGGACGGTTACAACGACCTCGACAACGTGGTCGCGATGGGTCAGCGGATCAAGGCCGCCGGCATGCAGCTGTTGGTCGACTTCCACTACTCCGACCGCTGGGCCGACCCGGGCGCCCAGCACATGCCGGCCGCCTGGCAGGGGTTGACCCCCGCCGAGCTGGCCGACGCCGTCTACGCCCACACCCGGGAGGTGCTGGACGCCCTCGCCGCCGTCGGGGTCACCGCCGACTACGTGCAGGTCGGCAACGAGATCAACCCCGGCATGCTCTGGCCGCACGGCCAGACCTGGGACGTCGACCCGTCCGACGGCGTCGCGGACCCGCAGTGGGACAACCTCGCGGCGTTCCTCACCGCCGGCGCCCGGGCCGTCAAGGAGGTCGACCCCGAGACTCAGGTGATCCTGCACCTGACCAACATCAACAACGGAGTCGGCAGCCTCACCTGGTGGTTCGACGAGATCACCGCGCGCGGGGTCCCGTTCGACGTCATCGGGCTGTCGTACTACGGCTACTGGCACGGCAGCCTGGCCGATCTGCAGGAGGCGATCAGCGCGGTGTCCGAGCGCTACGACCGCGACGTCCTGGTGGTCGAGACCGCCTACCCGTTCACGCTGGCCGACGACGAACCGGCGTGGGAGAACGTCATCAACCTTGAGAGCGAGCTGGTGGCGGGGTACCCGGCGACGCCGGAGGGCCAGGCCGCCCGCGTGCGGGCGGTGCAGGACGCGGTCGCCTCGGCGCCAGGTGGCCGGGGGATCGGCACGGTGTACTGGGAGCCGGCCTGGACGGCGGTCGCCGGCAACGGCTGGGACCCGGCCGACCCGGCGTCGGGCAACGCGTGGGAGAACCAGGCGCTGTTCGACTTCGACGGGCGCCTGCTGCCCGCCGCGGCTGCGCTGGCGCCGGACGCGGGGCCCGGCCACGGGCGAGGCGGGCGCCGCTGAGACCGACGCGCTCGCTCCTGCTGCGCGTCCGTCGCCACAGCAGGAGCGGGTGCTCGTCGACCCTCGGTCGGGCGCGTGCGGGTCATGTCACCCGGTCCTGCTTCACTGGGCCGGGTGAGCACGCCGCGCGACACGACGCCGCACGAGATCGCCCTGCTCCGGCTGGTGGCCCAGCGCGTGGTCGGGCCGCCGCTGGACTCCCCGGCCGCCGTCGTCGGGCTGCTCGCCGCCGTGCAGGCGCAGGACGACGTCGGCGCGATCACCTCGATCGCCCTGCGCACCGCGCGCCGCGACCGGTCCGAGGTGGTCGCGGGGTACGACGCCGGGGAGATCGTCCGGTCCTGGCCGATGCGCGGGACCCTGCACACGGTCCCGGCGCGGGACCTGGCCTGGATGCTCCCGCTGATGACCCCGCGGCCGCGGGCGGCCGCGGCAAAGCGTCGTCCGCAGCTCGGTCTGGGCGAGGACGACGTGCTGCGGGCGAACGAGCTGGCCGTCGCCGCGCTCGCGGGCACCGGCGGGCGCACGCGCGCCGAGCTGCTCGCCGTCTGGGACAAGGCGGGGCTCGCCCCGACGGGTGGGCGGGGGTACCACCTGATCGTCGAGCTGGCGCAGCGGGGTGTGCTCTGCCTCGGCCCGTTCCGGGGCACGGAGCAGCTGTTCGTCCTGCTGGCGGAGTGGGTGCGCGAGCCGCGCCGGCTGACCCGCGTGGAGTCCCTGGCCGAGCTCGCCCTGCGCTACTTCCGCGGGCACGGCCCAGCGACGGTCACCGACCTGATGCGCTGGTCGGGGCTCGTCGCGGCCGAGGCGCGCGCGGGCGTCGAGTCGGTCCGCGGCCAGCTGGCGAGCCTCGTCGTCGGGAAGACCGAGTACCTGCTGGACCCCGCGACTCCCGCGCTCCTGGACGCCCACCGGACGGCCGCGCGCGACGTCCTGCTGCTGCCCGGCTTCGACGAGATCATCCTCGGCTACGGCGACCGCTCGATGACCCTGGCGCCGGAGCATGCCGACCGGATCGTGCCGGGCGGCAACGGGGTGTTCCGCCCGACAGTGCTGGTTGACGGGCAGGTGGTGGGCACCTGGCGGCACGTCGGCACGGGGTCCGAACGGCGGCTGGAGACGGTCCCGTTCGTGCCCCTCGCCGACGACGTCGCGGCTGTCGTCGCGCAGCGGTACGCCGAGCTGCCGGGCTGAGTCAGAGCACAACGATCAGCTGCACGGCCAGGATCTTCACGATGATCCCGAGCGCGAACAGCGCGGCGTACCCCGCCTCGACCCGCTCGTCGGTCACCCGCGAGCCGGCGTAGGCCAGGACCGCCGGCTGGCCGACAAGACCCGCGAGCCCACCCGCTGCTCGCGGCGCACTCACGCCAACCAACCGCGCGCCCAGCATGAACAGCACCGAGGCGACCCCGATCACAGCCACCACCACGGCGATCACCCGCGCGCCCGTTGCGGTGAAGGCCTGCGCGGCGAACGCCTGACCGGAGGCCAGTCCGGCCGCGGCGAGGAAGAACAGCAGCCCGAGCTGGCGGATGGTCAGGTTCGCCGCGCGCGGCAGGCCCCACACCATCGGCCCGGTGCGTTCCATCCGGCCCAGCACCATCCCGACCAGCAGCGGACCCGCGGCCGAGCCGAGCGCGAAGGCGGCGCCGCCCGGCAACGGGATGGTGACCAGCCCGAGCAGCAGGCCGAGCGCCATGCCGATCCCCACGGACAGCGCGTCGATCTCGGAGACCCGACGCTCGGAGTCGCCGAGGAAGGCGGACACCGCACCGAGCTCCTCGCGCGGCACGACGGCGAGCACCCGGTCCCCGAGCTCGAGGGTGAGCTCGTTGCGGGCGAGCAGGTCAAGGTCCCCGCGGCGCACCCTGGTGATCACGCCGCCGAAGCGGCCGGGGATGTCCAGCTCGGCAATGGTTCGCCCGACCACGCCGGGCTCCGAGACGACGAACCGCCGGTGGTCCACCGACGTCCGGTCGTGCGCGAGGTGCTCGGTCAACAGGGTGCCGAGGTGCCCGACGGCGGCGGCCACCGCCACGCTCGGCCCCACCACGACCACCCGGTCACCTGGCTGCAGCTGCTCGTCGGGCGCCACCACCCGGGTGCGCCCCTCCCGGGACAGGTAGGACATCCGCACCTGCCCGTCGGCGAACCCGGGGACTTCGGCGAGCAGGGTGGGCCGGTCCACCCGGGCGGTCACGGCGTCGAGCCCCAGTCCAGCGGCCGGTTCCGGGTCCCGCCCGGACGGCCAGCGCCGCCCGATGACCACCGCGACGACGACGATCGCAACGGTCACCCCCAGCGGGTACCCCAGGGCGTAGCC
>Ga0209386_1001170_pt1 | contig 11084 bp, 13 predicted proteins | sample NGEPertwo_FD_184510 | JGI IMG/M metagenome (GOLD analysis project Ga0209386, IMG submission 184510) | Arctic peat soil microbial communities from the Barrow Environmental Observatory site, Barrow, Alaska, USA - NGEE Permafrost154B-two... | ecosystem: Environmental > Terrestrial > Soil > Wetlands... | reverse complement strand
TCCCACGTTGTCCAAGAGTTTGGTCAATAGTTTTATAAACCGATGCACTATTGACAATATGATCAGCGAAATTTATTCCGCCAAAAGAGTTGATATTTTCTGAAGAATATGTAATTTTCATCCGCGATGATGTTTTTCACCTAAAATAAGTGAAAAATAATCAATCGGGTAAGCTTTGTAAGGCTTGATTTTACAGGGCTTCCCGATTTTTATCGCTTTCCTTTTGCGGAGTTAAGGGAATACTTGAATTACAATTGATGAAGGACTTCGCTATTGAAATTCTATTTTGTTTCGCAATGATCGCAACTACATTCTTTGCCTTTTGCTTTTTCAAAAGCTTCTTTCCCTTCAACCACTGAAAAGTAAATTAGTTCTGCAGCTCCAATTACATCTGCATAAATAAATCCGGTAAACTGGTAAATAAGGCTGGATGCAAGCAACACGACCGACATATAAACACACACTTTGGTACAGTTGGCATCGGCAACAATGGGTTCTGAGTTTAGCTGTTTCCCAATTTTCTTTTTGGCATTCATCAACCAAACCATTACTGCAATGGAGACTAAAGATATTAATATACCCAGAAAGTAGTTTCGGGTTTTTGTTGATTGATCAGGCTTAAAATTATTCCTGCCAATAAACCAACAGACAAGAGAAAGAATGCTGTACCTGTAATTTTGAGAGCCTTTATTTCAAAGGCACTTTTGGAGCTTTCAGGGTTTTGACGGATGCGCAAAATCATCATTGCAATTCCAATGCCCGACATGACTTCAATAAAACTATCAACTCCAAAGCCAGACAGAGTAAGGGTTTCGTCCTTAAACCCAAACCAAATTGAAACAAGTCCTTCGATAATGTTATAGGAAATCGTGAAAATGGCCAGTCTTAGCGCAACTTTATAAGGATTATTTTTCATGGTTTTATATTTTCAGACCTGTTGCGAACAGGTCTGCCCTTTATATATCGCACAACTCAAACAGAAGCCCGATGCATTTTGTTTTGGATTTAAAAATCATCAAATCATTGAGCAATATAGTTCTTGTCAACTATAATATGGAAAATTAATCTGATAGACCTCTTGCAAACAACGATTTAAGACTTATTAATGAGGACTTCCTATACCATCAATTGAAGTAGCGTTAATTTGAGGATAACTTCCTTAATTTCATCCTGATTCCAATCATCTGAAATAATAATACAAAAATAAAAAGTGGCAAATATAAATACCAGATCAGATCTAAATTGGTTTGAACAATCTTATAATAAATGGAATGAATGATTGCAAAGATGAAGGCCAGATAAGAAAATCGCTGAATATTTTTCCAGGTCGATGGATTAAGCTTCCGGAAAGAAAAATCATTTGAAGTCATCAGTAATACGATGATTATCAGGGCGGAGATCAGACCAGTATAATTAGCCAATCCAAAATCATCCAACCTGACCGAATAGCCAAACTCTGTTTTATTCAGGAAGTATTTCCAATTACTGCCTCTCAAATGAACGAACAATCCGGCAACTGAATGAATAACGGCTAAAATACCTCCTGTTATGCCAATGTCACGCCTGAAGTAAGTCGAAACCGGATTGTTACGGTTAAATACCAGGTTTACAGACCCGATTATTAATGAGAAGGTGATCAGGATCAATGAAATATATCCGCTGGCACCTGTAATAAAGGTAATCATATCCCTGTTCGGCCAGTTGTGATGAAAAATAAGGCTGGCAAATAAAATGACAGACAGTAAAGGCAAATAATGGATTTTTAATCTCTTTATCAAATTATGCATAATTGTGTTTTATTAAAATCAACTCAAAAGTAGCTTTTATTTGGAGCAGAAATTCTATTGGAAGAACAAATTCTGCACGTTAGGCATCAACTTAACCTTCTGTGCATTGTTAGAACATTTTAGCAATCAGTTGCTTCGCCTTCGGGTTTTCAAAGTAATGCAACACTGCTTATCTAAAGTTTAAAATACTAAACATCATGAACCGGAAACAATTTATTCAAAGCAGTTTGATCATGGGAAGTGCAACAATTTTTCCTTCAATCTCCGTTTTTGCTGCATCAGTACAAAGAAGGCAGTATCGACCAATTGGTTGATAAGGATTGTAATTTCGCCCAACAGGCTTTGCCTTATTCAGAAAGCTTTTTAGAGCCGTTTTATGGATGCTGAAACCATGCACCTCCATTATACATTTCATCATGGTAGAGCGGTAAAAGGTGCGAACAAAGATTTGCAAATGATTAAAAAGGCAATGGAAGAAAACAACTTTGAAACAGTAGACTTCTGGACTAAAAAATTATCGTATCACCTTTCATTGCATATTTTGCATTCCATCTTTTGGACTAACCTGACGAACAAACCGACTAACCCAACAGGAGACTTGCTCAAACGTATTGAAAAAGATTTTGAAAGTTACGATAAGTTGAAGATGTACCTAGCAAAAACTTCGAAAGATGTTGACGGAAATGGCTGGGGCATTTTGGGTTACCAGCCATACACCGACAAATTAACCATTCTGCAATGTGAGAACCATGAAAAACTAACTCAATGGGGTGTAATTCCTGCTCGTAATTGATGTTTGGGAACATGCTTACTATTTGAAATTTAAAAATAAACGTTCTGACTTTGTTGATAATATATTTGGAATTATTAATTGGGACAACACATTACAACGGATGGAGATTGCATTAAAATTGACCAGGTAATTATCATGTTAACTTTCAGTTATCGTGTTAAATGCATAAATTTAATAGATTCACATTTTATTTAATATAGCTAACAACAAATCAATGAACTGAATGTATCAGTACCAATCTGGATGATTTGCAATTTACAGTGTGATTCGTTTACATGTTCTCCAGCGGTCGATTAACAGTGTCAAATCTTCAACCCTCTGAATCTTTTCATTGAGACTCAGCCTTCGTGGCTATGACACCTTTACCAAACTTACTTGCTTACAATTATTAACCCGGTTCATATCCTTCAATTGTAATTTCATTTTCATGCATAATATTGAACCGGATACTCCAACCCATACAGCCCCATATTCCATACTCCGGATCAATCTGAATAGAATCAGGCGTAACATCATAAAGTTCTCTCCATTGTGGATAATTGCGATACCATTTCAGCGCCTTCTGAATTCCTTTTATCCCGTCAAGCGTCTTTTCCCAGGTGCTCACGAGCTCCTCATCGGTTCGGTTGCGAATTACATCTAAAGCATAAAAAAATAACGGCGATTCATATCCCAGTTCATCCATGTTACGACCCATGCCCATTATAGTTGGAAGAATACCAACCAAAACGGGATATTGATCACTTTCCAATACCTGAATTTTTGCTATTAAATCTTCATCTGCAGCTCCATAAATAAAAGATTGCAGAGGTGGAAACCCTGCAAGCAGATTTCCCAATTTCACATATCTCCGTACATCTATCATTATTTCATTTTTTTAATCTGATTATGAATCTGTAACAACCGTAAAAAAACATCCCACATACTCACTTTACTTGTTTGTTCCATGTTCCCAAACACGCCGCTTTCAGCCATCTGAAACAAGATCCCTGCCATACCGGTGTCATTCTCCATGCTTGCCCCGCCTTCGGTTTTATCACGCGATTTGGGAAACAGACATCCAAAGCGTATTTCATTACCATCGATCTCAACGGCCTCTTCCCGAAGCCAATTCATACAACCAATAAAAAACAGATAGATCATAAACTTCAATCCGATTGGTACATGTGTCGCCGCCTTGATTGCCATCCTGTAATTTCGATCTTGTTGTTGTAGAGACGCACGGCTGTGCGTCTCTATTATTGCGCTTCTCAGCCTCCTTTTTCCGATCAATCCTCCAGGCTGGTAGAGCACCGCAAAAATCTCGTTCAAATACTGATCATCCCTCGTCTCTGAATATTTGCCTATCCGCCAGGAAGCTTCTTTAAATTCAAAGATAGTCAGGTCAGAAAGCAGATCCTTTGGACCTATATACCATCGCAACCCAACCTTTACCCATGGCACCAACTGAGTGCAGAATTTAGGATTGATACTTACATTCTCATTGCCATCCTTCATCTCTTCACGATTAAACAGAAAATCGACAGAATCCGCCAGTAACGATTCAGTGCTCCAAAAGTCCACCGACCCTTCATCGAGCGCCGGTTTATTGTCGCTATTTACGCGGTTCAAAAATTCGTCTGCCGCAAGTTTGCGCGCCATATCGTAATCAATTTTCCCCATGTAACAATCGTGCATGATCTCTCCGATCCGGCAAACATTCTCCCCTTTGATCTCGTCCCAGGATGAAGGATAGTTTACTTTAATCTTCTTTTCAGGTATTAGTAGCTCGTTCATATGGAGAAATATTTATTGGTGGAAAGGTTTCTGTCAGAGAGCATACTCACCGGGGCAACAACTGTTTTATCCTCTTTCGCAGTAATGATACGGAGCTGGTTTTCGAGCATAGCCGTTGCTTCCTGCGCATCGCCAATGAGTGAGCTCACAATTAAATCTTTCTCTTTCCCGGCCACCGAAAATGAAGAGTCGCGCGATTGTACCGAGCTCTTGAATTGCTGCACCAGTCCTTCAGGTAATAATTTAACCGATAATCGTTTTATACCCGTGGCCATTGTCCAGAGTGCGAGCGCCGGAGCTGCATATTCAATCAGTAGATGAAGTTTTTCATCGCCTCCCGATCCGCTTGCATTCATATCCAGAGCTATCATTTGCCGCAATAAATCTTCGCCCAAAACAGGTGCGATATATTTACGCTGCATCTCCAGTTGAAATGGAAGCAACTGGCAGAACAGTTCCAGGCTGTTTTCGATGGGGTAGTACCGACTGAACAGATCAATATCCGAAAGTAACACGCGATGCCGTACCTTATATACATTAGAACCGGTCCACTCTTCTACCTTTTCACGGTCCAGGTAATCGATCAGCCGGTTCAGCGCTTTTTGTATGCGAAAGTTTAAACCCGCATTATCACGCTCGATAAAAAATTCCCAAGCCTGTTTTTCATTGGCCGGATTAATGGATGCCTTACGTCCGGTAAGTGAATGCCGCAAATCATTCGTTGTTGTATAATCCCGGAAAGAGGTATTGGCAATCGCACCCTGGACAAGCAATACAAGGGGTGTATTATCAGCATCAATGACAGCATCGTTGTAATCTTTTTCTGCCTTTTCGTAAACGTCAGAACCACAAATCTTCCGTAGTTCATATTCTGCATTGTCGATATCGGGCATTAACAATTCAAATTCGGTATTCTTGTCAAGTTTGGGAACATGCACCCGAAATTCATTTAATGCAATTTTTAAATCTTTCGATTTGTTGAAAATCATATCAGGAGTTTTATTGGTCGTTTATTAAGGAACTTTATTGACTATTCTGTCAGATGGCGTTACATCCTGCTCTTTCATCACTGATTCGCTGTAAAAACCCAGTTGTACCTTCTTTTCGGGCCAGTTATAGCTTATTACGTCGTTAAGTATGCCAAAAATGGCGTATTCTATCCTGTAAACGCTTGATGTTCTGAATAATTTATAGCTGTAAAGTGATTCACTTCCTGATCCTTGTCTGCCGTCTGCCACAATATTTGATAGGGAAGGAGCAAGGCCAATACCACTTGCAATAGCAACGTCGGCTCTTTTCGAGATTTCAATCTGGGAAGCAATAAACTTATCCATTTTCATATCGAGCGGGATAAATTCCCATTTGTCGATATCGCTTTTACCCAGGTCAAGATCAATCCTGGACGATTGCGTGTGAATAAACTTACCCACATTCTTTTTTCCTGCCAGTACTGTCGCCAACGATTGAAGAAACGCCTCTTTGTAGGATTCGAGCATATCCTGTTTCCACAGTTTTCCTTCACCTTCCACCTTCGCCTTTAAATGAACTTCCACAGCATCCCAGTAGGAGGATGGTGAAATGATATGCCATTTTACGCCCAGCGTATTTTCACTCAGGTTGTTTAAGATGTCCGGGACATCCGTACTACGCGCCATCCAGCTACGTACTCCCCAGTAAGCAGGTAAAATTGGCTGATTCAAACCCCTGCCAAAGCGGTACATATTTCGGTATGCCATCATGGTAGGCCGAAGTGTTTTGGTCAGTTTGCTCCATACCGGGTAAACCAGTTTTTCGGTGCTCGTACTGTCCCAATCACCAACAAACAGACGGTTGATTACACCTTTATTGTCCGGCCATTCACGCCTGCACTGCGAAGCACAAACATGCTGCAGCTCGTTAATCTTGCCGGTACCGCCGCCACCCAAACGCCCGCCAACATTGCGAAGCAATTTCGAATAATAGGCGCCACCTTTAACAAGATCCTCCAGTGAGTTGATAATATAAGTTTTGTGATCCCATAATCTTAGCCACTCCGTAACCTGTGCATCTTCCGCCCATTGCCGGGTAATCTGATTGTCAACTATCTTTTCAGTGTATTGTGCCACACCCTGAGCAAGAATCAGTCCGATAACTTTATCAAGTACACTTCCTCCAAGATGATTGCCATCCAGCAAATCCCGCAGATAGGAAGGAATATTGTTACTGATTCCCTCCGGTATAACCTTGTATTCGCCAACACTCAAAGGGTCGGGTGTGGTTGCAGATAGTAATGTCGATGTTGATGTGTCCGTTCCGGAGGATGCAGCATATGACTCATCTTTTACCGAAAAATAGAATGCCTCATGAGCCACTTCAATTAACGTTCCCCCGGGTAATGCAATTTGCTTCATAGTGTAATCCTCATTCCGTTATAATACATTAGTAATATCTGGTAAAACTGTCCGGGGATGTTAGTCTCAACATTGAGATAGTTAATCATGTATTGACTGTTCTTAAAAGCATCATCCGGAGCAGAGCTTCTCAGCTTAACCTTTGTCAGTTCCACCATTCCTGAACTTTTTTCCCTGCTGGTATCACACGACATAAAAGCGATTGAAAAAGTTTCTCCCAACTTGGATAGCTCTCTCATCTGAGAAATAGCGTCATAGATATTTATCGATTGGTTTTGTTCCATGGTTCAATATTACATCAGGGAGTTTTCCTGATAAAGGACACTTTTCAACCGGGGAGAGAGGCTAAAATACCAGGTGAGATAGAATCAACTGCTATGTTTGGCTATATGATTTAAAAAATGCACATCGTAAACCTCACATATCCAGATTTTAACTGCTGATTTCAAATTGAAATTTTTTATTTTCATATAGTGATGGCCGAGCCGCCCGGATAGGTTTATGTAATTACATTAACATAAAACAATAAGGATATATGATCCGCGGGCGCGTTTCTATTCGTTGCTGTCTTATTCGTTGCTGTCTTATTCGTTGTTGTCTTATTCGTTGTTGTCTGTTCGTTGCTGTCTTATTCGTTGCTGTCTTATTCGTTGCTGTCTGGTTGTTGCTGTCTGGTTGTTGCTGTCTGGTTGTTGCTGTCTGGTTGTTGCTGTCTGGTTGTTGCTGTCTGGTTGTTGCTGTCTGGTTGTTGCTGTCTATTCATTTAAAAATAGTTTAATAATCAATTATATTAGTTTAAAGTATTGATATGTAATTACTTATTAAATATGGGTTAAATAGCTTTTTAGGTCCTTTAGGTAAACTAATATAGAATATTAAAAATACTGCTTAAAAACAGTTTATATAATTGATATACATCACTATAAACTCAAATGAACAGAAATATCAATATGTATTAATAAAGTATTCATTAAATTTATTTTACTTTTAATTATATTTTTATATAAATGTATATCAATATAATACAAATAGAATGATTTTAAATAAGCAGCAATATTATTATGATGCAATTTATTAGGTATTTTAGAGTTTACTTTGCAATGTCAAAACGAAACAACCGTGTTTCAATCCATTTAACATTTAACAATTAACAAATTAATCTTTAAAATTATTTACTATGAAAAACGCAAACGTTACCACAACAGAAAAACAGTTAACAGCTCAACAAATTAAATCTAAAGCAAATTTTGAGTATAAAAATTTTACCGGCTCAATTTTTAAAGTTCTAAACTATATTTTAGAGTCTAAAGAGTCCTTTCATGTAGATTATTGTAAGCTTAAAAAAATTGATCTTAAAATTCTGACAGTTGATTATATTTTCGATCGTATGACAGTAAGAGAGCAATTTAAACTTAATAAATCGGGTGAAATTATTGAAAAAAGAATGATTCATTCATATCATAATGTTATGAATGCGATTGTCAGAGAAAAAAAATAATCCTGATAGGTCCCGATTAAATCGGGATTAAAGGACTGCAAAAGAAACGTTTTTTGCAAATAGTCTAAAGTCTATTAAATATAATGTAGTGTCCATAAGGAGAACAGAAAAAAACGCGCGACTGTGCGTTCTGGGATACCTACGCCCGATTGGGTCGTTTGATATGGATGTTTGATCTTTGACATTTTGAAAACTTTTATCTATTCGCGCTTAGCGGTGGTTTGCGGTGACTTTTGGGAGAGCTATAACTTTATAAAAAAGCTATAAACTTGCAACAAGATAGCGGGCGATCGTTGGAAATTCGGGAGTTTGAATTCTATACTCAAAAGGAACGGGTTTGCGTTTGTGGAATAAGTAATCGGGAGCGGGTTTATTGCAGATTTATGCAATAAATACTAAAGGTTTGTGCTGAGCAGATCGGGATCCGAAACAAGTATGGTTTAAGAGTTGTCCATACACGAATAAGGCTGGCACCTACCGGCAGACTTCGACAAATGGCAAATATGCCATCAAATCACCAGTCACAATTGAAAATCAATACCTAATGGCCATTCCGAGCCCAATAACATTCGGCAACGAATGGCCATTATTCAATCCCCTTGAACCGGAATGTCACTGCGTTCGACTCGCAGCATCGGGACAAAACGTCAATCCCTTTTGCGTTTGAATAAGGGAAAACTATAAAATAAAAAATCATGTTAGAATTTACAATTACATCGGAATTTATTAGCCCATTGGCGCTTATCGTATGTTTGGCTGGCTGTGTTGTGTTATGTGTTGCGCTTACGTTGGTAACCGAAAAAAAGAAATAACCATTCCGGTAAAGTCCCTTTAACTGCAACCCCAATCGACACGGGACAAAGTGTCGAAAAACATCAAAACCCCAATCGGTACGGGATAAAGTGTCGAAAAACATCAAAACCCCAATCGGTACGGGATAAAGTGTCGAAAAACATCAAACCCCAATCGGCACGGGACAAAGTGCCGAAAAACATCAAAACCCTAATCGGCACGGGACAATGCGTCCGAAAAACATTAAAACCCCAATCGACGCGGGACAATGCGGCCGAAAAACATTAAATCCCCAATCGGCACGGGACAATGCGCCGAAAATCAATCAGAAAAGGATAATCCGGTAAAGGCCGGCATAAGGGGTTCAATGCCCCTTTATCTACAACCCTAATCGGCACGGGGATAATACGTCCGAAAAACAATCAAATATCTAATTATTATGGATCGCAAAAGAATCAAAAAACAGCCGCTGTTGGTGTACAGCGTGAAAGTGAATGACACGGAAGGGAAGCTTCAGGAAAAGACCAATGTATCTCAATCCCAAAAGATACGGGAAAAGCTGGAGGCAATGTTCGCCCCCAGAATGGCAATGGTTTAATTCTACTGGAAGCTACAATGCCCATTAATGAATTTCTGAAACGTAATGCGGGCAATCGCATTGCTGGAATAAAAAAGAAATACGGGAAACGATTTATCCATCCTTTCTATGGAATATCGTTCAGCTCAAGCAACTACCAAAAGTTGCCCAATGGCTATTATGCCATATACGACAATCCCAACCAATTGGGGTTTACAATTGGAAAACCAGTACAATAAATACCAAATGACAGACACACGGGAAAAACTTCGGCAATACCTTGCCGATGAAGATCTGATTTCGGATGAAAAGGTTGAGTTAATATACTCCCTGCTATCAATGAATGGAATGCCCTCTAAAACGGACATACTAAAACTCGCAGGTTACGACGTTTCAAAAACCTACGATACGGCCTACCCAAGTCCTTATGCCGAAAGAATACGGGAAATATACCCCGACTTCAACAATGGGTGTCATATCTATGACTATTCTGAAAATCATTTCGGGCAAATGGTAAACATCAACAATCTGTTTGCCAAACACGTACTGAAAACCCTTTCAATCCATTATTAATCATTTAATCAATCAATCCCGACTCCATCCGGAAAATGATGGTCAAACAGTTATGAGTCTAAAATCCAAGATTATTGCCGCTAAAGAAAGTGGTGTTACCCCCATCACCTACAAACAAGGTGGGTTAATGTTCCAGTTGACAAAGTTGAAATGGTGGCAGCCTGAGACAATGCCTCCTCCGACAGTTGCCCAGGCATCCTTATTGATTGAAGCCTGCCTCAATTTTATCAAAACAGGCGAAGGTGGCAATGAATTGATTGAAGGTATCCAGATATGGTTCCCTGACTTCGAAAGTCTCTCGGATATCCGTATCCGGTACGCATCGAAAGGTAAAAGAAAAGACGATCAGGCGCCGGAACCATCGCCGGAACAGCAACCAGAACCAACGCCTGATCCAATGCCTGATCCAATGCCACAACCCAAGCCAAAATCGGGTTACACAGGTGGGAGGGGAGGCAAAAAGTCAAATACCCCAAAGGATCTGCCAACGCCGGAACCAGAATCAATTCCGGAACCAAAAGCGAAACCGAAAAAAGAGGCAAAGCCCGTAAAAGGAACGGCTGAACTGGAAGCGCTGATTGGTGCGGGAATTAAGAATATCTGGATGGTGGGGCCGGCAGGATGCGGCAAAACAACTATCTGTATGGAGGTGGGGGAACTGGCCGGAATACCAGTTACAATTATCCCATGCGGTGCCGGAACCAGCGCCACTACTTTTCTGGGATACAAATATCCCGAAAGAGAGGGAACGCCGTTCGTTCACGCCTTCGCTCAGGAAGGGATCATCGTACTGGATGAGTTTACGAGCCTTGAAGCGCAGGTCGCGCAAATCGTTAATGGCGCCTTAGCCAATGACGAACTAACCAGCACAATCGGGACGTTTCGCAGACACGAAAAA
>Ga0209386_1001169_pt1 | contig 11087 bp, 5 predicted proteins | sample NGEPertwo_FD_184510 | JGI IMG/M metagenome (GOLD analysis project Ga0209386, IMG submission 184510) | Arctic peat soil microbial communities from the Barrow Environmental Observatory site, Barrow, Alaska, USA - NGEE Permafrost154B-two... | ecosystem: Environmental > Terrestrial > Soil > Wetlands... | reverse complement strand
GTTCTTTCAAAAGTCCGGCAAAACCCAGGATACCATTCATTGGGGTACGTATCTCATGACTCATATTCGCCAGGAAAGCGGATTTTAACCTTTCGTTCTCCTCCGCTTTTTCTTTAGCTGTCTTTAAATCTTCGATCATTTGTTTTGCCGCAGTAATATCTGTTTTGATTGCAACAAAATGAGTGATCACATTTTCATCATCCTGAACTGGTGAAACAATTGCATTTTCCCAAAAATAGGTCCCGTCCTTTTTAAGGTTATAAAATTCTCCTTCCCATGTTTTACCCGATTTAATAGTTTCCCAGAATTCCTCATAAAACGCGGTCGTATGAAAACCAGATTTTAAAACGCTTGGATTTTTTCCGATGTATTCATCTGGTGTATATCCAGATAATTGCGTAAAGTACGGATTTGCATATTCAATAATTCCATTTTTGTCAGTGATAACCACTGATACTTTTGAATTTTCAACAGCTGTTGTCACCTTCTTAAGCTTCTCCTCCGCCTGCCTGCGTTCGGTGATGTCAACATCAGCGCCAATAACGCGTATGACCTGTCCGGTATCATCGCACCTGACTTCCCCATGGCTACGCCTGTACCGAATCTGCCCGTTATCTTTTCGAATGATGCGGTATTCGCAATTCCATGGTACTCCCTCGCTAATGGTTCTAGCCATTAAGGTGTTGAACATCGATGCATCGTCAGGGTGGATTAGATCAGATTTAGCAGGCTCATAAGGAACGCTTAACGGATAATCCGCTGGCAACCCGCTCATCCACTTGAGACCATCGGAAATATTGGAGATTTTATTAACGACGTCAAATTCCCAACTTCCCCAGCCTGCTATGCGCTCACTTTCAGCTAGCAAGGCCTTATTTTTCAAAAGTGCTTCTTCACTTTCCTTTCGGGCCTCATTCTCTTTTCTTAAATCTTCCAGCAGGTTCAGTGTTGCTTTGTAGGCCAATTTAATTTCAATCGTCTGTTCTGCAACCAATGCTGCAAGCTGTTCCTTTTCGGCGTGTTTTTCGCGGTTCGCTGTTTTTACCTTCAGCATTGCACGTATCTGAGCTATCAGCTCACTTTCGTCGATAGGTTTTGCAAGAAAGGCGTCGGCACCAACCTCCAAAGCCCGGATGCGGCTCTCTTTGTCGTCTTTGAGTGCGGTGACAAAAACCACAGGGATATCGCTTAGTTCTTTGTCAGCCTTCAGTTTTAGGCAAACCTCATAGCCATCCATTACAGGCATTACAATGTCGAGCAGAATTACATCGGGATTTTCTGCAGTTGCCAGTTCAATTCCTTTTGCGCCACTTTCAGTCGTTAAAGTGACAGCATCGGGCATAATATCTTGTATCAGCGCCTTAATACTGACCAGGTTATCGCGGTTATCGTCGATCGCAAGAATTTTAATTGTTCTACTTTCCATAGAGCACCTCATTTATCGTTTTGAAAAACAATTTTTCTTCAATTGGCTTAGCAATATAGGCATTAAATCCATATGCAAGAATAGCTTCGCGGTCGGTCGTCATCGCACTGGCTGTCAGGGCAATCACCGGAATATATTGCAACACAACATCACTTCGGATGGCCTTAAATGCCTCGAGGCCATCCAATTCGGGGAGCGCAATATCCATTAAAATAAGATTTGGCTTGTGTTCTTTTGCCATCCGCACACCTTCATTCCCATTTACTGCATCAATAATCGTGAAACTATCGGAAAGTAAAGCCTTCACAGTAATCATATTGTCCGGGTTATCTTCAACTACAAGCACCACAGGCTTGCTCCCAATAGGCTGTAGTTCCGGCTCGGGCTTTAACGTTTCCAACTTTTCGGGAAATACCATAGTCTCAACACTTCTAAGCAGTTCGCTTCTGTTTACATCGCCCTTCTGTATAAGCTGATGAATGTTATTTCGTTTCAGAAATTTAAGATCTTCTTTCGTAATATGTTTCGCGGTAAGTATCAGCACCGGGATGTAAGCTGTCGGTTCGGCTTCGCGTAAAGTTTTTAGGACCTCAAAACCATCGATGCCTGGCATCATCAAATCGAGAATCATTGCATCAGGAATAACAAGTGATGTTATTCCCAACGCTTCGGCTCCATCACGGGCCACGAGTATCTGGTAGCCGCTTTCATCCAAAATATCCTTTATTTGAATCACCGCCGATTCGTTGTCCTCAACCACTAAAATGGTTTTAACGGATGAAGCCAAAACTGGTTTAGATGGGACCTGTTTGATTGTGTGTTTGAACCCATTTGCTTTTCCAACTTCAATTATCTTGTTTTCAGCAGCAAAAAGCATTGGTAATACGAGTACAAATTCAGAACCCTTGCCTGTGGTGCTTTTAACTGAAATTGTTCCTCCCAGCAAGTTTGCATACTTTTTAGCAATTGCAAGTCCTAAACCGGTTCCCCCAAACTTTCGTGAAGTGCTGCTGTCTGCTTGTCTGAACTCGTCAAAGATGTGCGGCTGATGGATTTCGGAAATACCTATTCCGGTATCGGTTATCGAAATCTCAATATTTGTACCGTTTTGCTGTGACCGAACCTCTACCTTCCCCTTTTCAGTAAATTTCACTGCATTAGCAATTAGATTCTGAAGGATATGGTGGCATTTATTGGCATCGCTGGTAACGTATAAATCAACGGTGGTTGTTGTTTGTTTTAGTTCAATATCCTTCTGTCTTGCCTGGGGTTGAATTGTACTAATAATTTCGGCAACAAGCTGATTAACATCGAACTTTGCGATTTCAATTTCTTCGCGCCCGGCTTCGATACGCGAAATATCGAGAATATCGTTGATCAATGTTAAAAGATGCCTCCCGTTACGCTCGATCACCTCAAGATAGCTAAGTTCCTCGGCAGGTACCATTTTAACAAGCCGTCGGCTAAGGACGCCTGACAATGCAATCACGGAATTGAGCGGCGTCCGAAGTTCATGGCTCATATTCGACAGGAAATTGGTTTTGAGCTGACTGGCTTCACTCAACTGATTTTTTTGCATTTCCAGCTCCGCATTTTTTTCCTTCAATGCGGCTGATTGTGATGCCAACGCTGTTTTCTGAATTTCAAGTTCGCTGTTTTGCAGCTCAAGCTGCTCCGAAAATTTTCGCATCTTGTGGTAGGCGATTATTCCTTCTACCCTGGCACGCAACGTAACAAAGATGTTGTCGATTAATTGAATAGACTGATTACTATATTTGCTGATACTTGCCAGGGAAATAATAGCAACAACCTCGTTGTTGGTAAGAATCGGGATCGTAATTATTTCATGAGGAATAAACTGACCGCTAACCGTGTAAAAAGTAAATCGTGTATCTGTGGCTATGTTTTTAATATGCTGAACCCGATGAGAAGAAATGGCAGCACCGAATTCCCCATCAAAACTATTTGCATTAAATGACTGTCTGGCATTGATGTCAAGTCCTAAAGATTCAAAATGTTCAAAGTTTTTTTTATCATCACTCAACAGATACACTGCAGCCATTTGGGAACCGGTATGCGATGCGAGGGCATTGATCGTCTCGCGGAAGAACTCTTTTGCTTCGTATTTACTTAACATTAATCTCGCAAGACTCACGACTTTTTCGTTTAAATCGGTAGTTTCCTGTATGCTTTCTACCAGGATATTAAAGGAGTCGGATAATACGCCGTATTCATTTCGCTTCGTATACAAACTACGCGCAGTCCGATCGCCCTTGTGAAACCGTTTTGCCGCATCGGTCAGTTCATTGATAGGATTACTTATATTTCTAATTACAAAGTAGATAACAATTCCTGAAATCAATATAATACAAGCAACAAGTAGCATCAATTTGTTGTTTAGCTTGTTTTCCAACTTAATAGAATTGTCAAATATTTCGTCTGCTTTCTTATTGGCAAAATCTTCAATAACTTTGATTTTGGCCATCATTTGTTCCTGAAGAATCCCGACAGTTCCGGTTGACAGAAGGCTCTCCTTCACTTTTTCGATCTCGCCCGAAAGCACCATCTTTGTATTCTCATTATGGGCAATTTTCCAGGTAATAAAAGCTTTATAGGCATTGTCAATATCTGCCTGGGGCCCTAAATATTTCGCATCCAAAATCTTAAATTGATCAAGTGCATCAGCAGCTGATATTTCGATTAATCGTATTGCACGTTCCTTTTCTGTATTCGTGTTTGACAGCATCAGGTCCCTTGTTCCTATACGCATGCTTACAACATCGAATTTAAGGGTGCCGACTGCAGTTCTAACTTTTAACGGGTGGTTATAAATGGTTTCGGTTTCCATATGAATTTTGCCTGTTTGCTGGTAGGAGACGATACCCAGCACAATCACAAACACCAGCATGGTCGCAAAGCCTAGCATGAGCTGTGTTCCGATTTTAATATTTTTCGTGTTCATTGCATTTATTTTTATTGAACGCAGATTCTCAAACTATTGAACGCGGATAACCGCAGATTTTTAAATTTATTTCTTATCCGTTTTTTTCAGCGTTTCGTTAGATCCGCGTCATCAGCGTTCCAATCATATCCGTTGTTATCAGCGTTCCAATCTTTGAAATATAGCCGATTGCGGAAAAACTTCAATGTAATTCTGCTTCAGTATTATATCCCTTTCAGTTTCGCCAGTGACCAGGTAACCGCCATGGGCCAGACTATCACTCATCTTTTTGAGTATCTTTTTCTGATATTCCGGTTTATAATAAAACAAAATATTAGCACATATTACGAGGTCGAAATCCCCGAATATACTAGCAGAAGGGCAGCTTAATTGATCACTGAATAAATCAAAAACAGAAAAGTCAATGTGTTTCTTAAGATCATTTTTCACAGTAAAGGTATCGCCGTTGTTCGTAAACCATTGGTTCACCCTTTTCATATTTAAGTTATTTAAGTCAGCCGCAGCGTATCTTCCTTCCTCTGCTGCGTTTACTTGCGATTCCATTTCATCTGTAACAAAGATACGATAATTAAGTTTATCCTTTCCTTCATTTATTCGTTCTTCCATTAGCATTGCCAGGCTATACGCCTCCTGCCCCGCAGCACAAGCGGCAGACCATATTCGAATCTCCTTCTGTTTGACATTTCCCCTTTTCAGAACGATAGAAGGCAATATAATACGTTCCAAAACAGCAAAAGTAAGTGGGTTGCGGAAAAATTCGGTGTAACAGATGTTTAGAGAATCAAAAAATACTTCACCTTCTTTATTATTGTTTTCCCATAAGTTGAAATAAACTGCCTCTGTGGCACAATGCGTTTCTATGATTCTTTTCCGGATGGATCTTTCAAGGAAATAGGCATCGTATTTTGTGGCGTCAATGCCATGCAATGACTTCAGAATTCCGACGATTTTTCTTTTAGTTTCTTCCATTCGTTTTTTATTGAATGCGGTTTCCAGGATTATAGAACGCGGATTAAGCGGATGTTGCAACGCTGATGACCACAGATTTTTAAATTTATTTCTTATCCGTTTTTATCTGCGTGCCAATCTTATGTGCGTTCCAATTTTATCATTCTATAATCGTATATTTTTCGTCCTGACCAGCATTTCGCAGAAGCTCATTCACCTCCTTTTTCAATTCAATCATTCTAAGTTCTCTTCCAACAGCGAGATTATGAAACCGCAACAACTCATCCATTCTTTGTTTTAATTCTTCTTCCGCCTTTCGGCGTGCCAGTTTTTCCTTTGCATCCTGCAGCGACCGGTTGATGGCAACAGGCAGTCGGGCTAACCTGTCTTTTAGAACATAGTCGACTGCTCCTGATTTGATAAGGTCGATTGCTGTTTCCTCGCCAATGGATCCTGATACACAAATAAAAGGAATATCCGGACGGATCTCCTTACTAATTCGCAGTGCTGCAAAAGCGTTGAAACCTGGCAATTTAAAATCGGCTAAAATAATATCCCAGTTAGCATTGCGAAGTGCGGATGCAAAATCGCTCTCCTTCTCAACACGGGATATTTTCATTTTAAATCCTTCTTCGATCAACCTTTCACAAATGATTTCGAAGTCCCTTAAAGAGTCTTCAAGTGAGAGTATATTTAATTCTGCTTTGGGGCTCATTTCATTTCCTTTGTTAGATTTATTTTTCAGGCGGAAGTTCATTAATTAGTGCCCAGAATACCCCGATTTGTTTAATTACATCCATAAAATGCTCAAAATCTATGGGCTTCACTACAAATGCATTTGCACCCAGTTCGTAACTTGTCACCAGGTCGGATTCTTCACGCGAAGAGGTGAGCATCACGATAGGCAAATATTTTAATGCAGGATCATTTCGTATAACCTGAAGTAGTTCAATACCACCCATTCGCGGCATTTTTATATCCAATAAAAGGACCGCTGGATTCCCCTGGTTACGTAGTTTGAACTGACCTTCGTAACGCAGAAATTCAAGGGCTTCAACTCCGTCGCGAACCACCACAACTTTATTGGCAAGGTTATATTCAGAAAGGGCTTCAAGCGTTAGTTCGACATCTTTTGGATTGTCTTCGGCTAATAAAATTGGTCTTAAATCGTCCATGGCTTTTATTTATAATGGTTTATCATCCATCGCTTATCAACGAAACGCTGTATGAGGTATCCGGGGCAGATAGGCATTCTCCTTTAGAAAGCTATGATTTATAAACGCATACCTGTTTCTAATTGTTTAAGATCTATCTTTAATTCTAAAGTTCCAAAGTCTTCCTACATTAATTCTCCGCCTTCAGAAAGAAACATTTGATGTTAAACATGACCCAGTTCATGTTCAACATGACCGAGGTCATCTTCGAGGTGACACAGTTCATGTATGAGATGAAACATTTGATGTTACCCCTTCGGCAATGAAAAATAAAATGTTGCCCCTTTACCGACTTCGGCTTCGGCCCATGTTCGTCCGCCATGCCGCTGAATAATACGGCGAACATTGGCAAGACCGATGCCTGTTCCTTCAAACTCCTGTGCAGAATGCAACCGTTCGAACACACCGAACAACTTGTGCGCATACTGCATATCGAAACCGACGCCATTATCGCGTACAAAGAATACAAATTCATTGTTGTCATCAACGGCCCCGATTTCTATCTGCGGGATTACATTTGCCCTGCAGAACTTGACGGCATTGCTTAACAGGTTAAGCCATGCCAACCGCAACAGTGCATAATCGCCGGTTACCCGGGGCAATCCTGCAACTACCCATTTGATACCACGACCAAAACTTTCGTGTTGTATTACCTGTAATGCGTCTTTAAGTACAGTATTCATATCGAGACTGATTAGCTGCATTTCTTGTCGGCCTGTGCGCGAAAAACGCAACAAATCATCAATAAGCTTTCCCATTTGATGCGCTGAATCTGCAATTGTATCGAAGTAATGTTTTTCCTTTTCAGGAAGTGTATCCTTCAGGCGTTTTGACAAAATACTGATATACCCGTTAATATGCCGGAGCGGAGCCCGTAGATCGTGCGACACGGAATATGAGAATGCCTCGAGTTCCTTATTAGCTGTCGTAAGTTGCGATGTGCGCTCCTCAACCCTTTTCTCCAATTCTTCGGCATAATGTTTTGCCGCCTGTCGCAACCTGACCTGTTCGATTGCAACAGTGATCTCGTCTGAGACTTCACCCGCAATTTCGAGTTCTTCAGGCGTAAAGGCTCTTGGAACTACCCAGCCCAGGTTCATCACGCCAATCAATTTCTCACCCGAAACAAGCGGCACATTAATGCATGACTTGATTCTTTCCGACTGAAAAATTTGCTGTAAATCAGGTGGCAATGATCCCAAAGAAATATTCTCCACTACATCCATCCTTTTTTCCCGAAGGATTTCCAAATCTCCGAGGGCATTGTTGATCTGGTACCTTTTTGCAACTTCCATTGATTGATCCTTGATATTGCAAGTGAATAACTGCAATACCTCCTTCTCAAAATCAAACATTCCGATACTTGCGTGCTGACTTGAAAGTAAACTTCGGATGTGTTGAAGTGTTTTCTGAATGATTGCCTCTGGTGTTTCAACCGCCGACAAAATTGCCTTATCAATTTTATGCAGGTTTTGCAACCGCTCAGCATGTCTTTGCAAAGATGCTTCCATGATGATGCGATCGGTGATATCCAGGAAAACACCTTCTATTCGAAGCGGATGACCATTTTCATCATTGACAAGATGAGCATTGGCAAGGACCGATCTTTTCTCTCCTGTCTGGGATAAGACGTTAATCTGGTAATTCGAAATAGAATCATTGGCAATTATTACCTCCAAATATTTCTGCCGTTCATCAGGGTTCTGCCAGAAATCGGTTAAACGAATACCCTTTAGATCAGCGGTCGAATCAAACCCAAGGATGCGACTGAAAGCCTGGTTGTGTTCAAGGAGCACACCATCCATCGTAACACTGTAATAGCCTTCATCCAGATTGGTAATAGTTTCGCGGAATTTTCGTTCGCTCTTATTTAGCCGTTCTTCTGATTGCTTGCGTTCAGTGATATCGTGCATTGTCACAAATACATGATCGGGCTTTGTTTCCCCGGCATTGAACGCAGGTATTGCATTTATAACAAGCCACCTGTAATGATTCTGTGAAGGATTATATACAGCAACTGTCGTGTTGTAACATGGTTTTCCTGATGTTAAAGCAACCATCGAGGGATGCTGTTGCGGAGCCAAAGTGGCACCTTGTTCGTCGGTTATTTTCCATTGCGGATCGAAGGAGGTTCTGCCTAAAAACTGATCGCGCGTTAATCCGAACATTTCGAGAGCTGCTTCATTAGCATCTGATATAGCGCCATCAGCCATCTGATAAAAAACACCTTGTGACATATTTTCAAAAAGTGTACGATACTTTTGTTCATTGGCAATTAGTACCAATTCAAACTGCCTTCGGTCGGTTATATCTTGAAAAACGGTGCAAAAACGACCTTCGCCAACCTGAAAGGCATTAATGTGAAAATACCGTTGAAGAGGTTCAAAAAATTGTTCAAATATGACGGGTTCGCCAGTGAGCACTACTTTCCCGTAAATATCGATAAGCGGCGTTTTTTCAATTCCGGGAATGACTTCTGTCACCCTTTTCCCGATGATATCCGCTATTCGCAGACCAGTTTGTTTTTCAAATGTACCGTTCGCCTGAATGAAAATATAGTTCACCGGTTTCCCGGTCTCATCCAAAACGATCTGATGAACGGCCACACTGTCGAGGAAATTATTAAAAAGGCTACTATACTGCTCTTCGCTCTTGTTGAGCAAAGCAATGGTCTCCATTTTTTCAGCTTCCGAGATCATTGCTTCGAGTGCAAACGAAATATTCGCACCAATCTCCTCCAGAAGCTTAATCTCATCCTTGCTGAAAAAGCCAGTTTCTGCAGAATAAATATTTAAGATCCCTTCCAATTTGCCTTTGCGACTGAATGGAACAGAAGCCGAAGAACGATAGCCGCGACGAAGTGTTTCATCCCTCCAGGCAAGCATCAGCGAGTCTGTAGATATATCGTTGCATATTGCCACCTTACTTTGCCGAAGCGATTGTCCACTTGGACCTTTTCCTGTAGATTCATTATTATTTGTGATATGAATCATATCAAGGTAACCATCATCAAATCCTGCAATAGCAACAGGTTCGATCCGCTCACTGGTTTGATCCGTCAATCCGATCCATGCCATGCGAAACTGACCGAACTCGACAGCCACTTCGCATATTTTACGATACAATTCATTCTCATTTCTGTTCCTGACAATTGCCTGGTTGACCTGGCCAAGAAAAGCATAAAGCCTTGTTACATGAAAGAGCTTCTCTTCAGCCTGCTTTTGTTCTGTGACATCGCGGAAATTGATCAGGATGGATTCGACACTTGGATCAGCAAGCAAATTAGTGAAGGTACTTTCAACCCAGAGCCAGTTTCCCGTTTTATCGCGGTAACGGTATTGAAGTGTCGGGATATAAGATAGATCTTCAATAATCCGCGAAAAAGCAGATAAAACCCTGTTCAAATCATCGGGATGCGTGTATTCAGCAGGACTTCCAATGATTTCCTCTGCAGATTGAAAACCGAATATTTTTTTTGCTGCGGAACTAACAAACCTGAAATTCCCCATTGCATCTAAAAGTACAATTCCATCAGGCGCTTTTTCGATTAAATCCCGGAAATGCAAACCTAATTTTTTGATTTCTTCCTCTTCCTTTTTAATTTCCGAAATATCTGTTGCGATGATAAGGCAATTTTCGTCATTTTCGGTCACTGTACCCGAAAGATTAACATACACTAGCGAATCGCTATTAGCCTGCAAAGCTATCTCACATGTCTCTTTCGATTTGCTGCTGAATACGATATCGATAAATTGGTTAAAGATTGGTTTTGAACGCTCAGAAACAAAGAACCCAAACATACTCTTTTTTAATTTTTCCACTTTTTTACAAAGCATTTGCGAACCGCAGAGATTTAGATCGACAATTTCACCAGCTTTGGTTAGTGTAAAATAACCCATAGGTGCGAAATTATACAACTCAGTATATTTTTTGGCATCGGCGATTATTTGTGCCTTCGCTACCTGAAGTTCATCATTCTGCATTTCGAGTTCGATCTGATGCACTTCGAGTTCATGAATCAGTTTTTGCGTTTGGATATCTTCAGCACTGGAACATGGTTTTGCCGTCTTCCTTTTAAGCAACTCTTCGGCCTTTCGACGAAGGTATACGGCAGATTCTGATTTGCTATCCTTTTTCATAGCCTGTATTTTTAAATTGCCTGTTAGTGCATCTACCCTTCCCTTCGAGGGTCTGCGACCGCTCGAAGGGAAGGTTTCAATCGCTCGAAAGGTAACCTTCAATTATTTTTATTCCTTACTTTTCTGAAGCGCTTCATTGGCTTCCTGAAGTTCGATTTCTAATTTTTTAGCAACAGTAATATCCGAGAACGTCATCACAAGTCCGTCTATCCGGTCGTCGAGTGTACGATAAGGCATAATCCTGACTTTAAACCACCGTCCATCTTTTGTTGCAATTGATGTTTCGACAAATGTCAATGTTTTAATGACCTGTCGGGCATGGGCATCGATTTCGGGGTACTGCAAATCGGTTACCAGATCGGTGAACGGCCTGCCCACATCTGCAATACGCAATTTGA
>Ga0209386_1001167_pt1 | contig 11093 bp, 12 predicted proteins | sample NGEPertwo_FD_184510 | JGI IMG/M metagenome (GOLD analysis project Ga0209386, IMG submission 184510) | Arctic peat soil microbial communities from the Barrow Environmental Observatory site, Barrow, Alaska, USA - NGEE Permafrost154B-two... | ecosystem: Environmental > Terrestrial > Soil > Wetlands... | reverse complement strand
GCAACAATAGAGAATTCGGAGGAAACATCGATTCCGACCACGAAATCGTTAAGAAACTGAGACAAGGAAACACAACCTTTCGAACAGACTAAATCAGAGCATCCACTTAGGAAGAATGTCAAACAATCTTGCATTTGAAACGGGTAACACTAAAGTAGTGACCCAACCAGCTAAACATCGAATCATTCTTGTGGAGTGACACGCTAATTCACGGATAAGACCTCAGAAGAGGTGATCCAGGAGGCTTACATCTATCTCTCTGACAAGAATGATCATAGCACGATGTTTAGTGATAGAGGTCTAACGTGTCAACTAATTCATCTGAACAATATGGTGTAAGTTATCAAAGAACGTTCGAGTTGGGTTTGAACCATCAACCCTAGCTCTATCTTACAAGGAGGTATTATTTTGAGTAAGTTTAATTCGATGAAGGATCAAAAATTTGTATTTGGTTCAGTTTTAGTCATTGCAAATAGGATGGATACTTTACTTGAGAGAAAATTAAAAGAATTTGAGGTTACTTCTAAGCAATGGCTCTTGACCGCTGTTTTAGCTAATTCATTTGACAAACCTCCTACAATAAAAGAAGTAGCGAGAGAAATGGGAAGCTCTCATCAGAATGTCAAACAGGTTGCGTTAAAGCTTGAACGAAAGGGTTTGCTTATTTTCGAAAAAGATAAAAAGGATGCCCGAGTGACCAGACTTCAATTGACTGATCAGATTCATGATTTTTCGCAATCAACACAATCAAAAGCAACAATTTTCACTGAAGCCGTGTTTAAGGGGATTGATAAAGATGATATGTCAAAGGCAAGAGCTGTGCTTCAGAAAATGCTCTCTAATTTAACTGAGATGGACCAGCCTGAATGAAAAAAATGGCCTATACCTAAAATTCAGAGGAGGATCGAATCATGCCCAACCTTCCTAAAGTTGTCTTTGTGATATTAAGTGCATTAGTCCTTATTGTTTTGTTGGTTGTTATAATATCGAGGATAGGGAATGCCCAATTCAATCGAAATGTTGATAAAGGCGTCGCTGCGTTCTATAGTAGCGTGGAAAATAAACATGAAGTCATTCGTCAAAATGACTTGAAGGGATTACCCCTTCCTGTTCAAAACTGGTTACAATATTCCCAAGTGGTTGGTAAAGAGAGAACTGTAGGCGCACGCACAAAACATGACGTTACCATGAGACTAAAAGAAGACCAGTCCTGGATGAAGGCCTAAGCAGAACAATATTTCAGAACGGATGCGCCCGGATTTATTTGGGCGGTAGATATTAAAATGGCTCCCCTTGTGCACATTGTTGGAAAGGATCAGTATATCGAAGGCCGAGGGAATATGCTAATTAAGCTTCTATCCCTTATCACCGTAGCGGAAGGAAGCGGCAAAGAGATCGATCAAGGAACACTCTTGCGTTATCTTTCGGAGATCATGTTGGTTCCCACTGCAGCCTTAAGTGACACGATTCAATGGGAAGGAATCGACTCAAACTCAGCCAAAGCAACCATGAGTTACAAGGGTGTGACTGCATCCGGGGTCTTTACGTTCAATGAGAAAGGTGAGATTCTGAATTTTGTTGCTCAGCGCTATGGTGACTTTGATGGTGGCTATCGAATGGAAACTTGGTGCGCTGAAATCACAGAATATAAGGAGTTCAATGGTTTCAAGGTCGCGTCTCAAGGAGATATCATTTGGAAATTGAAAACCGGAGATTACCATTGGTATCACTTTGAAGTCAAAGAAATCGAATACAACAAACTGGCTAGATATTAATGGTAGAGGAGCATCAGTAATTAATTCGCGCGGTTTTGGTAAACATATAATCAAGATGTAATTTAATTGGAGCGATTTATATGCAAACATTTATTGAAATAGATGATCACCTGATGAGTGACAATCATCCGTCAACCTACATTACAGAATTGAGTAAAACAGGACTATTTAATGAGAAATACCCTTACACATTACTGGGTGATTTAATGAAAGTACCCCAATCTCCTATACACCACCCGGAAGGAAGCGTCTGGAACCACACAATGCTAGTTCTAGATCATGCAGCGGAAAGAAAATATCTTAGCCAAAATCTAAAGGTGTTCATGTGGTCTGCTTTGCTTCATGATTTGGGTAAAGCAGATACGACCAAATTAAAAAAGGGTAAAATAACCGCATATGACCATGATAAATGGGGAGAGAAACTGTCTGCTAAATTTCTTAAAGAATTTACCAGTGATGACGAATTTATTAATCAAGTTTCCAAAATGGTGAGGTGGCATATGCAAATACTTTTTGTAGCAAAGGGGTTACCTTTTGCCGATATTGGAAGAATGGCTTCTGAGGTATCCATTGACGAGATTGCACTACTTGGGTTATGTGACAGGTTGGGAAGAGGACATATGACCGTCGATAAAACGCAAGAAGAGGAGAGAAACATAAAGTTATTCTTAGAAAAATGTAACAAATACCTAACTGAGTGGAATTCAAATGCATTGCCCCGGGTGGAATAACGAACCCTGCCATGAAAAACTATGTCGATCAAATGGATGAGAGTGCCAACAGGTCAGTCCATTTGAATTTTAGGGGTGGTGTTACTTCATTGTAGGAATATTTATGGTTTACAAATTAGCACAGTTGTACTAAAATTAAATTAGTACACTGTGCTAATTTAATTAATATCGAATGTTTCAAAAGGAGGAATTCGTATGAAAATCAAAGATCCAGGCATGAAGGATAATAATTCTCCACCGGTTAATCCATTAAGTACAGTTCCGGTCACGAGACTAATTGCACAATTTTCAATTCCTGCTATTATTAACACATTAATTATTGCAGTATATAACATAACGGATCAGATTTTTATTGGCCATGCTGTTGGAATGCTTGGTAACGCAGCAACAAATGTTTCTTTTCCCGTCACAACGCTCCTGTCGGCGTTCGCCCTTATGATCGGCATGGGAAGTTCTACCAATTTCAGTTTGAATTTGGGCGCGAAAAAAAAGGCTGATGCACTCAGATACGTTGGAAACGGTATTAGCCTAATGATAATTTTCGGCATAATCATTGCTGCGCTTGCTCTTTTATTCCTGAAACCCTTATTGATTCTTTTTGGGGCGACGCAACAGGTGCTACCGTTAGCGACGACATATCTTGCTATTTCGGCCATTGGTATGCCGTTCCTCTTGTTTTCTACTGCGTTCTCTTCTTTAATACGTGCTGATGGCAGCCCAAAATTTGCAATGATAGTACTATCGTCTGGCGCGATTCTAAATATTCCTTTAAACGCACTTTTTATGCTTGTTTTTAAATGGGGAATCGCGGGTTCCGCCCTAGCCTCCGTTTTAGGCCAGATGCTTTCGTTCACATTAACCATTGTTTATCTGAGGAAATTCAAAGCCGGCAAACTGACCAAGGATGATCTGGTACCAAGGGTCAATTATATCAAACGTATTATATCGATAGGCGCGGCTGCTTTTTTAAACTTTATTATTATGATGCTGGTTCAGATAACCATGAATAACACGTTAACTCACTATGGTGCATTGTCGCAATATGGCAGCGAGATGCCGCTGGCTGTGGTTGGAGTCATCTCAAAGCTAAACCTCGTCGTACTTGCCTTTGTCATCGGCATTGCCCAAGGAACTCAGCCGATTATCAGTTATAATTATGGTGCAAAGAATTACGCCCGTGTTATAGAAGCCTATATAAAATCTGCGATCGGAATAGTGGGAGCTTCAGTGATTTTCTTTCTTTGCTTTCAGCTATTTCCCAGACAGATTATTGGCATATTTGGGGACGGGAGTGAGACTTACTTCACGTTTGCCTCCCAATATATGCGCATTTTTATGATAATGATGTTTATTAGCGGAATTCAGCCCTTAACATCGAACTTTTTTGTTGCAACAGGCAAGGCCAAACAGGGAATATTTTTGGCCCTCACTCGCCAAGGACTATTTCTATTGCCGCTTCTTCTCATTCTGCCGTTATGGTTTGGAATTGAAGGGGCAATTTATGCCGGTCCTATCTCCGATACCCTGGCTGTCATCGTATCAATATCCTTTATCACTCGGGAACTGAAAGCCATGAAGCGCTTGAGCGACAAGAACCTCGTGGAAGCTTAAGCGCCAGCATACATGAGAGAGGAGCAAATAAAGTGGATACGAAGCAAGAAATTCTAAGCATGGCCCGGAGTTTGTTTACCGAACACGGGTACAACGGCGTCAGTATGCGGGATATAGCAGCAGCGCTAACGATTAGTGTTGGGAATCTGACCTATCATTTTAAGAAAAAAGAAGAACTTGTGGAAGCTATCGTGCTGAGCATGGAAAAAAGTTATACGACAACGACTACTCCGCAAACACTTTATGAGCTGGATAATCTGATCTCCCACATTCAGGACCTGGAGGAATTGTTCGGATTTTACTTCAGTCATCGTACACAACTGGCTCAGATAAGCGATAAAATTAAAGAATTACAAATTAGAATGCTCAGAGAAAATAATAGTCTCTGGAAAAACACCTTCAATAATCTCAGATTTGCCGGGCTTATAAATAATGAAGAATATCCTCATCAGCATGAGCATTTAATAAAAGCTGTACAAATGGTCACTATTTACTGGTCTGAGCATAGTAAGCTTGAAGCAGCGTCGGGTAATGGGACTGTTGATCTTAAGAAATGCGTGTGGGGGATCATTATCCCTATTCTTTCTTGCGATGGCAAAGATATATATGAGAATGCTATTGCTTGATGTAGAGTTCTCTTGACAATTTCTATTGTTTTGGGTCGAGTAGGCGCGCTCCTCACGGTGCGAACCCCTCACAGAACCGGACTGGCAGATTTCCCGCATCCGGCTCTTCATCCAACCATTCACAGAATGGAGCCAAGACCTGGTCGTTTCTCGAACAGGTTTACGCAGATCTTCGGTCGAGGTAAGGGGTACTTCTTCATGAACAGAACAAATTTATCCCAGGTATAGCTTCGCCGTTGGCTTCTTCGATTCAGGTTCTTGAACAGATGTTGTTTTACCTTGTCAAAGTAGTTACTCAGCATTTCCCTGTTATCTATCATTCCGTAATATTGGTAGTATCCTCTTAGTTTTCGTCTTAGCGTGCCTATGAGCTCATCTTTTGGCAAATGTCGATTTGCCTCAATCCACAACTTTATCCGAAGCAGGCTCGCCCGGTATTTCTTGGAACTAGTTTTCCGTTTAACGCGGAAACGTCCATTCTTTCCCGTACTGCAATAGTGAGTAAACCCTAGAAAATCAAATGTTTCAGGTTTACCACTACCGCCCCTACCCTCGTCATCGTTGTCTTTCTTCCCCGCGTTACGTCCGAAAGCAATTATTTTAGACTTCTCTTCTGAAATTTCCAGTCCAAATTTCTTGAGCCTTTCAGCAAGATCCTTATAGAAGGCTTTTGCCTCATCTTCATATTGAAAACAAAAGATGTTATCGTCCGCATAACGGACCATGTAGGCTTCTCCCCTTGACAGTCTTCGAATACGGTTCTCGAACCATAGGTCGATGACGTAATGCAAGTAGATATTCGAAATTATTGGCGAAAACAGACCACCTTGCGGGGCGCCCTCTAGTGTTTCATGCCGAACTCCTTGCTCCATGACACCTAGTTTCAGAAATCGTTTAATCAGCCGGATGATGTTTGGATCTTGAATGCGATGCTCCAGAAATTTAATGATCCAATCATGATCGACGTGTTCGAAGAAACCTAAAATATCAATATCGCAGACGTAATTGATGGGTTTGTAGAAAAGGACATCATTTAGGGCTCTGATGGCATCATGGCAACCACGGTTTGGACGAAAGCCAAAGGAGTTGTTGAAAAACTCGGGTTCATAGATCGCTGAGAGGATTTTCGCTAGTGCTGCTTGCACGAGCTTGTCCTCGTAGGATGGAATTCCTAGTGGCCTTTTCTTGTCACTTCCCGGCTTCGGGATGTACACCCGTCTCACTGGTTGCGGATGATAGGCCTGCCGTTTCATGCGTTGTAATAGGTCTGCTAAGTTTTCCTCTAAGTTCTCGTTGTAGGCTTCTTTGGTCACTTCGTCGATTCCCGTGGCTTTATTTCCATCCATTTCAAGGTGACAAAGCCGAAGCATGTCTACGTTAATAAGATGGGCTAAGGCAGTAAACTTCTCATTCGGTCGACGTTTGGCTACTTCTGTTATTCCTGCAAGTTTCGTTTGCACAAAGCTTCTACCTCCGTTGGTGTAGGTTGTGTGTCCTTTACAGGATCGATTGGATGTGACTCCCTTTCCTCCACGGGAATTACCCCGTTTCATCAGTACTATGAAGTCATCCGACTACTTACCTGCCTTCAGGCTTCCTAACTTTGTTATCGCTTGATCGGCCCTTCTCCATTTCTGGAGGGCAAGTAAGTTCTCCCAAGTTGATACATCATAGCAATATCAAGCATGCTGAGTTCTGCGACCCCGGGGAAGCCGTACGACTCTTGCCGTTAGACGATCCGTACGATGTTGCTTTCTGTCACTGACCACAGCATCAGCCTTCCCAATTGGGGATTTCGGGGCTTATAAACTTCACTTTCGTTTCGGCCTGCTTGTTCGCTGTCTACGCTTAGAGACACGGGTCACCCCGTGCCTCCCAAGACTCGCTATAGAATGGTTTGGCTAAACCTTTTCTAATGGGATTCCCACCCACTATATGATGTACCCTTAGCTTGGCGCTCGGTCAGTACCCAATGTCATCAGGCTATCCTGTAATGAAATGTAAGTTGTCTTTTTGCCAACAGAATGATGATATAATACGTGCTGCCAACTGCAAGATGGACTTTAATAATCTTATTATGTTTGGAAATGGCCCAGTTCAGAGGCTTATGATGCAGAGGGAACTTTCGAAAGGAGTTCCTTTTTCGAGCCAAATATTGAGGCGGGAAGTGCCCTTGTACAAAATAGCACGGAAAGCCGAGATTCCTAAATCCAACTTCTCGGTCACTCAACCAATAACAACATCGAGCATCAAAGTCTCGAATTCGTTATGTACACCATGTTCCCTATTTTCAAACGTTGGGAAGAGAACATCAACATGCAATTGCCACAGATAAGCAAAGAACAGCAGGGTATTATGTAGAATTTATAATTGATTCCTTACTCCGAGGCGACGCGGTGAGCAGGTCAACAGCTTATGCGCAACATCTACACACAACTACTAAATATGGGAGAGGCAGGTAAAATTGAGCAAGTAAATCAGGCCAGGCCATGGTGGATACGATCAATAAAATGATTATAGAGAAGTAAGGTTTAAAGCGTCTTTATGGGAAAATATTTATAATCAAAGGAATTGGTGTGCTTTTTGTAGAAATTTAATAAAAGTGACAATTTTTTGCATAATAAAAAAATAGCTATAGTTATTACGCATCAGTAGGAAAGTGTTCATTAAAACAAGTTAAAGTGAGAAGGAGATGATTAAATATGGCTAACAAAAATAATAGTAATAAATACTATTATATGAGTCTCGGAATTCCATTTGGATTAATGGCAGGTACTATATTGGGAACAATGTTTGACACTGTAGCTATTGGCTCTGGACTGGGTATGCCTCTTGGGATATTTATAGGTTTTTTAATAGATTATAATAAAAATGATATAAAAAAAATATACTTAATTAAAATTATAAAAATCGTATCGATAGCAGTTATAGGTGTAATTCTTATATCGCTAGTACCTAAAATAATTTCTTATTAGTAGTAATTCACCTGTTAATATAAATCCATTAATGAACATCATTCTTATGTTACGACGCATCAGTAAGATGTTGTGCAGTAATATCGTTAAGGAGGATTTGATTAATGATGGTTCTCGGGATTATTGCATTTACCTTTTTACCCATACTTTTTATTGTGATATTAGCTAACTCTAAAAGAATCGGAACAAATAAGAAGATTCTTTTCTCCATCATAATAGTAGTAGTTTTTCTTTTTATTACAGCAGTATTGCTAGGTAATGTTGAAAATTATATAAATCTACATCATTCTTATGTTGTGACGTATTCGTAGGATATTGCGGTGCGACAAGAAGTCGCTAACAGTTAGTGTTTCAATTGAAACTGCGTTAGTTACTAAACGCATCCTCGCTCGAAACTGCAGTTTGAGTAATCGGACTGTGGGTTGCATGAGAGTTAAATACCTAATGCTATTGCTCTACGCAGGAGTGATGCAGGGTTAGGGGAAAAATGGGAGAGTATAAGCGAAAGCTGAACCTTTGTAATCTTCGTAATCTACGATAAGCGTACTGCGGTGTATTAGCTTAATATGGATGGGAAAGATTGAATCGCATAGCAATCGTGCAGTAACCCACATATCCATCGGAGTATAGAAGGATGCTTACCCATTTACATCTAATGTTAGTGGAACTTGATAAGCCCTTTGAGTTCCTTGAAAGAGGTAGGGTAATCGCAAGAGAAACCCAATACCAGAGGGTAAGGGATTGTGGAGAAAGCGAATGCCAGCAGGACGAAAGTCCAGGGGAAACAATAACCCGCTGGATAGGGTTTCATAACCTACTTGAAAGAGGGCAGACTTCCACATGGTCATCAACACGAAGAAAAACGTAAAGAAGAATCTTTAAGGAGAATCAAGTTTGAAAACTATTAAGAAATTTAATATGTCGGCTGTTTCTCCACGTGTTCAGGACTGGGAAATAATTGACTGGAATAAGATAAATGAATATGTGAAGAAACTTCGCCAACGGATTTTTCGTGCCGAACAGTTGGGGCAGAAAAGAAAAGTCAGGAAACTCCAAAGGCTAATGATTAGGAGCAAAGCTAACCTACTCTTGTCAATTAAGAGGATTACACAAATCAACAAGGGCAAAAAGACAGCTGGTATTGATGGTCAAATCATACTCACTTCAAGGGAAAGGATAGAGCTGTACAATCGCCTGAAAGAATATAACATTAAATATATCAGGCCAAAACCAGCAAGAAGAGTATATATCCCTAAGAAGAATGGGAAGATGCGACCTTTAGGAATACCAATTGTAAAGGACAGAGTATTTCAAAACATTGTAAAGAACGCTCTTGAATCCCAATGGGAAGCAAAATTTGAACCTTCATCATATGGATTCAGACCAAAACGGAGCACGCAGGATGCCATTGTTAACCTATTCACCAAGCTATCAGCAAGGAGCACTAGGCAATGGATTTTTGAAGGTGACTTCAAGGGTTGCTTTGATAACCTTAGCCATCACCATATAATGGACTGTCTCGAAGGATTCCCTGCCAAAGGAACAATCAGTAAATGGTTGAATGCAGGATATATTGACAATGGTTCCTTTAATGATACCTCCTCTGGAACACCACAGGGCGGGTTATGCTAAGCTTTGCATAATGAATAGGGAATTATCCGAAGTCAGGGTAAATAAAAGACTCATCTGCTGGACAAGCATATGAGTACATAAGTTCGACTATTTTACGAATGGTAACTGACTTTGGATAATTTTATTGGACTAAACTGCGGTAGGCTAGTCGCTATGGGGAAATGAAGATCCCCAACTGGGTTAATTTTATCGATTTATTGATAAACTAGGTATCTAAAGTGCACAATCAAGACCAAAACGATTTGAAGTATCTTCTATTAGGCACAGATTCCCCCTCCCCAATTAAGTGGCATTTTTAAAAGTATCATGTAGTTATTGTTTTTTCTGGTGATGCTCTACTGAGATGACCACTGCCACAACGAGGACAGATTGTAAAGTCTTTACCAGTTAGCCTTTTCAAGAGATCAAGTGTGGACATCTTTTCTTTTGGTACATCCCTTAAAATAGTGTTCGTAAGTTTTTTGCAACGTTTAAGCTTTGTTGCTTTGTTTCTTGGACTTAAAAAACCGTAATGTCGTATTTTAGTAAATCGATTGGGTAACACATGAATAAGAAATCGTCGGCTAAATTCATCGGCTGTTAAAACCATATTTTTTTGTTTGCTGTCATCTTTGTAGTCACGCCATTTGAATGTAACAAGATCATCCTCTATATTTAATATACGATCGTTAGAAAGAGCAACGCGATGTGTATAACGTCCGAGATATTCAACCACACAACCTGCGTTTTTGAAGGGTGGTTTACAATAGACGATCCATTCTTTTTGATAAAGCGATGATAATAAATCATTGAACTTACAATTATCCTGCAGATAAGAAATTGAACCATGGAATTCAAGATCAGCCTGTTTAAGATAATATAAAAACTTGCCTCTAAATTTCCTTGATAGCACTTTTACTGGGATAAAAAACTTTTTTCTTGAGTTAACCCATTGACCACATGAGTTAAGTCCGCCTCCTGGTACAATGCCATGAATATGAGGATGGTGCAGTAAGTTTTGACTCCACGTATGAAGGATTTCAGTAAAACCAATTTGCGCTCCTAGATATTTTTTGTCAGCAGAAAGCTCTGATAAGGTTTCGGCAGCAGCCTTAAATAATATCGTGTAAACAACCTTTTGATTTTGATAGGCAACAAGATTTAAAGTATCAGGAATAGTAAAAACAACATGAAAATAGCCGACATTTAGTAAATCGTCTTTCCTTGCTTCAATCCAACGTTCCTTATTTATAGTTTGGCACTTGGGACAATGGCGATTACGGCAGGAATTGTAAGAAATACGTTCAAACCCGCATTCATCACACTCATCAACATGGCCACCTAAAGCTGAGGTTCTACAATTTTCAATGGCACGCATAGCTTTCAATTGATTTGGTAAAAGGTTGTGATTGAGTCTATATGTTTTTCCATGTTGGGCGAAAACATCTTGTAATTCAGCCATTTGAAGAACCATTAGTTCGACAAAAAGCAGACGAGTTGTCAAGGGGGCTTTTAATGTCTGATGTTAGATTCGCAAGGTGTAAATAAATAGTTGTTGACTTGATACTGGCATGACCGAGTAATTCCTTAATCTGTAATAGAGTGACTCCATCTTCAAGTAAGTGTGTAGCGAATGCATGCCGAAGTGTATGTATTGAAACGTTTTTTGTGATAGATGTTCTTTTTACAGCCTTGTTGAAAGCATTCTCTATGCCATCAGAAGTAATATGTGTTACCTTGTACGTTCCAAGAAAAAGCCAGCCT
>Ga0209386_1001166_pt1 | contig 11102 bp, 13 predicted proteins | sample NGEPertwo_FD_184510 | JGI IMG/M metagenome (GOLD analysis project Ga0209386, IMG submission 184510) | Arctic peat soil microbial communities from the Barrow Environmental Observatory site, Barrow, Alaska, USA - NGEE Permafrost154B-two... | ecosystem: Environmental > Terrestrial > Soil > Wetlands... | reverse complement strand
TTGTTCCCCCTTGGGTGGCAATTTGTTTGGCTTTGGTATTGGTTGAATCAATTGTTTTATAACAAAAAATATTTTCTCTAGGAAGATCTTTGCAATAAGCATGTATTCCATCAGAAGATAATAAATCGCTTTTTGAAGAAAGTGTATAGCCTTTATTTGTGGAGGCTTCTATTATATGCCCCTCTTCACGGAGCCGGGATATTGCTTTCCAGACTGCGGCTCTTGAAGCCCCCGCCTCCGCAGCAATTCTTTGACCTGAAACAACCAGGCCTTTATTCTCCTCCAGAACTTTTAGTACCGTTTCTTTCACTGACATAAAAAAGCCTCCCTTATACTGGAATTTGTTAATTACAGTATAAGGGAGGCTTGGTTTTATATCAACCATTTGTTAACGGAAAGGGAGAAATCTGACTATTGACATGTAGCCTGCACGAGAATTGTACAGTTGTGTGGATAACCGTACAATCAAACAGATAACCATACAGTCAAACAGATGATCGTACAGCCAGAGGAATACCTTACATATTATACTTATTCCGCTATTTCGTATAGTTATGCTTGGAAATGGCTCTATTCAAGCCTTAAAAGAATTAACGGAAAACTTCCACAGCCAAATGATGAGACTGGGTAGTTTGGCACAGCTCTTGCAACATATTTTGTTAGATACATATTAATAGATACAAAAGAATTAAGGAGGTGTTAAAATAAAATGGGACAATTAGTTGGTCCGATGGCTCGAAAAATCCAGGGAATCAACATAGAGGTAGGTCAGGTGATTTCCGAAGACGATCCGCTTGCGGTTAGCTTTTGGGATTTGGTTTGTTAAGTCCATCGCTCGATGGCGGCTTAGAACTATTCTTGCTGTTTTTATTTAGACGTTCTTCAAGAGACTTTGCCTTTTCATTGAGTTTATCAATAGTAGTCGCTTGATCAGCTATAGTTGCAGTAAGAACATCAATTCTGTCCAACAACTTTTGAAACATTTCCGGGGTGAAATCATTGTTCAAGCTGGTCACTTCCTTCCTGTTAAGCTACTTATATTATAACACAAACAGGGGCAGAAAGCTAGTGTTTTCAACGCTTTTGAGTTTATAGATCGATTGAACATTTGCGAGTTTTTTTTATAAATCAATTACATTTTATTAAGGAGGATTGTGAAAATGAAATTAATATATTGACAAGTGTAAAGTTTTGGTTTAACTTGAAAATATTCAAAAACAATATTTAGAATATTTAAATAATAACACGTTAAGCATCTTAGTTTGTTGATAATATTATTATAATATATAAAACTAGTTGGTCATATTAAAGCAGGACAATAACTGCTGTTAAACCCTTTTATAGAATTAGCAATATTACGTCATTTGATTTGCTCAAAAAATTAAATCAATGTCAATAATAAAAAATTATGCTGAAAGGAGTATTAGAAAATGAATGAAGAAGGACAAAGAATGGAAATTAGAGAGGGGAAAATGGATAAATATGTAGAACTTATAACGGATTCAAAAACCGCAATGCGCAATGAAAGAAGTTGGCTTAAGTTTTGAGGAAAACTCTCTTTACTATTCAATTAATTTAGAAGCGCCTAAAGATCGGCCGCCGGTATTGATTAAAACCCCAAACGAAGGATACCACTTGATTATTAAGAATGTTGAGATGGGCAATTATTTACCAGGTGGACGTGCTTATGATATCGTCAATAAACAAAACATAAAAATTCATTCTTATGCGACTTATTTCACAATGACAGGTAAAGAAGATGCAATAAATGTTGCTCCGGATGAAGCGACTGCTTTATTTGATGCATTACATGTAGATACTATAACAGTAAATGGTGACATGCCACTTGCTAGCTAAAGAGTTCTCTTTAATAGATGGTTACAATCGTGATATTGGTCACACAATCGATAAAGAAGAATCGCGTACAGTTTCAGTTGAGAAGAAGGATGTTAAACAACCATTAGAATCCTTTATGTTTGGGTGTATTGAATATCATTGGCCATATACAAATTATGGGATTGGCATTGAGGACATGTTTTTCATTACTCCGGAAAAAACAATTAATATCACTTATTAAACTTGATAACGATGAGCTTGCCAGTAGGTATTATGGCAAGGTATACATTGAATAGGGGGGCAACAAAATGACTACTCATATATCTAACAAAACTAATGGTATTTATCCTTCAAAAATCAGGGAAATTTTAAGCCAGGTTCAAGCATTAAAAAAGCAAGGTGTTGAAATTGCTGATTTTTCTGTCGGGAGGCCTGATTTTGACACGCCGGACCATATTAAAGAAGCTACAATAAAAGCACTTAGAAGTGGCATGGTACATTATACACCAAGTGCCGGTTCCCCAATATTTCAGGAAGCAGTATGTTATAGATTCTTTGAAGATTATCAGTTAAATTTTGAGCCTGATCAGGTTATTGCAACTGTTGGAGCATCACAGGCAATTTACGTTGCATTGCAGGGAATTTTAAATCCTGGTGATGAGATTTTAGCGCCTGAACCCATGTATGTATATTATGGTGGATTGGCATTTCTTGCGGGTGCTAAATGTATAAGCATTCCAACTAATGATGAAGATGAATTCATGCTTAGAGTAGAGAATATTGAAAAGTGCATTACTCATAAAACTAAGGCATTAATTTTAACTTCACCTAATAATCCTACAGGTCAGGTTATTGACAAGGAGAATGTAATTAAGATTGCTCAGTTAGCTATAAAACATGATCTAATTGTTATTGCAGATGATATTTATAGCAAAATTCTTTATGATGATATTGAATATTTACCAATAGCAAAAGTGCCCGGAATGAAAGAGAGAACGATTATAATAGGTAGTTTCTCAAAAACATATGCTATGGATGGTTGGAGAATAGGGTATCTAATCATACCTCGAGAGTTGTTGCCGGGTATAAACAAACTACATCAGCACATGATAAGTTGCTCCAATACATTTGTGCAGATAGGCGCTGCAGCAGCATTGACAGGATCACAGAAATGTGTAGAAGAAATGACAAATGAGTTTGATCGCCGAAGACGTTTAATAATGAAATATTTTGATGAGAATAACATACCTTATGTAAGACCAAAAGGCGCGTTCTATATATTCCCAAACATGAAAGCCCTTGGGTTAAGTTCTAAGGAGTTATGCCTTCACCTACTTAACGAAGCCAGAGTAGCAACTGTCCCCGGAGATGCGTTCGGTATAGCGGGAGCCGGACATATAAGAATTGCATTCTCAACATCATACGATGAAATAGAAAAGGGAATGGAAAGGATGATGTTAGCGATACAAAAATTAAGGAACCTGTAATGTTCCCAGAGATAGCATTATACATGCCTCATCAAATGATAAAGTAAAGATTCTATACAGCAGAATATGATTCAAGTAAGTTATAAAATAAGTTTATTATAGGAGGTTTTGATATGAATAGAATAACGGTAAATAAATCTAGATGCAAAAGATGCGGCATATGTATTGAGTTTTGCCCTGTTAAATTGTTTGACCAAGAAATTGATGGAGCACCAATACCTGGTCGGATTGAAAAGTGCACAGGATGCATGCTTTGTGAACTAAGATGCCCAGACTTTGCAATTACTGTGGAGGTGCACAATGATGGAATTTAGAAGTAGTGTCAGATTCATGCAGGGGAATGCAGCAATAACCGAAGGTGCACTCGCTGCGGGGGCGAGATTTTATGCAGGTTATCCAATAACTCCATCCACTGAAATTGCTGAAATATCATCCGAGAGGCTTCCACAATTGGGAGGGATATATATTCAAATGGAGGATGAGATTGCAAGTATTGCTGCTATAATCGGAGCCTCAGCTGCAGGCAAAAAATGTTATACGGCTACCAGTGGACCGGGATTTTCATTAATGCAGGAGAACCTAGGAGTTGCCGTAATAGCGGAGATCCCCTGTGTAATAATTGATGTTCAGCGCTCCGGGCCAAGTACAGGTCTTGCTACAAAACCAGCCCAAGGAGATTTTATGCAAAGTCGCTGGGGAACCCATGGCGATCATGGGATAATTGTTCTATCACCTTCAAGCGTTGAGGATTGTTACTACTTAATGGTAAAAGCCTTTAACTTTGCAGAAAAATATCGAACGCCCGTAGTGTTTTTAGCGGACGAGATGATTGGGCATCTAAAGGAGAGAGCTATTTTGAATGAAATAAAACCTGAAGATATTATAAACAGGAGTCAGCCTGTGTGTGACCCAAAGGATTACAAGACATTTGATTTCGGGGATGGGGGAATAGCCCCATTAGCGAGTTATGGAAGCGATTATATTGTAAGACTTTCAGGGACGACTCATGATGAGACAGGATATCCCAATATAAAGCCTGAAAATGCTGATAGATTCATCAGGCACTATACAGACAAAATTGAAAAGAATAAAAAAGATATAGTGATTACCAGAAAGTATAATATGGAAGATGCTGAATATGCGATTATCACTTTTGGCTGTTCAACGAGATCCGCTTTAGAAGCAATGGAAATGCTTAGAGCTGAGGGTGAAAAGATTGGAATTTTGGAACTGGTAACACTATGGCCTTTTGCAGATGAACAAGTATTGGAAGTTTGCAAACAGGTTAAAGCAGTTTTTGTTCCTGAAATGAATCTTGGGCAGCTTATTGGAGAAGTTAAAAAGTATAATCCTAAAAATATCCCTATAGTAGGGATCAATAAAGTAAATAGTTTGTCTATACATCCCATTGAGATCATAAACACAATATTGGAGGTAAAGAAATGTCAGAGGTAACATATAAGGATTTTTTATTCACGGAAAAATTGCCGCTGTTCTGGTGCCCAGGCTGCGGAGACGGGATTCTGTTAGGAGCAATATTAAGATCTTTTGCCAAGCTGGGTTACAAAAAAAATAACACAGTAGTTGTAACGGGAATTGGATGCTGGGGCAAAGGTGACGACTACATAACAACCAATATATTTCATGGAACACATGGAAGGGCTTTGCCATTTGCAACGGGAATCAAACTTGCCAATCCCGAACTTAATGTAATTGCCTTAATGGGCGATGGCGATGGTGCTACTATAGGGGGGAATCATTTCATCCATGCAGCAAGGAGGAATGTTGATGTGACAGCAATTATAGTCAACAACTTTAACTATGGGATGACAGGTGGACAATACTCAGGCACTACTCCTGAAAGTTCTATTACATCTACATCAAGATATGGTCATATTGAGCCTGCGTTTGATTTGTGCAAGCTGGCAGAAGCTGCAGGGGCGCCTTATGTTGCTCGCGGTTCCGTATATAATGTTGTTCAACTTCAGAAATTAGTAGAAGAAGCTTTACTAAAGAAGGGGTTCTCTTTATTAGAAGTTGTGGCACCTTGTCCTACTCATTTTGGACGTTTAAATTCAATGAAGAAACCTGTGGAGATGTATAAGTGGATTAAAGATAATTCAGTAAGCATAGCATCTGCAGAAAAACTCTCTCCTGAAGAAAAAGAAAACAAATTTGTTTTAGGCAAATTTGTTGATAAGAATTCAGTAGATTATAGCACGAAATATCAACATATTATTGACAGCGTATCATTAAAAGTTTCTGAAGGAGGGGATAAGAATGCAGAATAAATGGCAGATAGTGTTGAGTGGAGTTGGAGGGCAAGGTCTTATAGCTTGTGGAAATCTTATAGCCAAAGCAGCGATAATGTATGAGAATAAGTATGCAACTCTTTCTTCATCCCATGGTGTTGAAACAAGAGGTACATTTAGTAAATCTGATGTAATAGTAAGCGAGGATAAGATATATTATCCTGAGGTCATAAAAGAAGATGTAGTTTTGTCCTTAGCTCAGGTTGCATATGACAAATATGTAACATCAATAAATCATGATGCTATCTTGATTTATGACAGTAGTATGGTTAAAAACACAAAAGAATCAAAAACAAAGCAAATATGCTTTCCATTTACCGAGATTGCGAGGGAGATGGGAAACTCAGCCGTTGCAAATATTATTGCGTTAGGAGTTATTGTTAGACATACCGGAATTTTAAAGGAAGAGTCAATAATAAATGCAATTCGGGATGAATATGGAGATAGACCAAAGGTATTTGAATTAAATATGAAAGCATTTAGGAAGGGCTTGGAAATTGGTGAAGTTTTATAATAAGCCATTCCGGGTATTTGAAAGCCGTTTTGTGAAAATTGGGGTTAAGGTCAGCGAAAATTTAAAACACTTTGTATTACGAAATGCTAGATTACCGTGATTGCTATTGATTTGAAATTTGTAATAACAAGTAAAGCATGGTTTCGTCGCAATTAGATAAAATGATTAGGAGATGAATATCATATGGGACTACCCTTGATAGTAGCTTCGCAATTTGACAACAATTCTATAAATAAGATGAAACGGTATCGGCTATGGATATTCCTCGCAATTTCGGCCACATATATGGTATCTTACTTTCATAGAGCGGCTCCTGCTGTGGTGGGGCCGGAAATCCTGAAAGAGTTTGACTTAGCATCTACAGCCTTAGGATTTATGGGCTCAATGTACTTTTGGGCATACGCTGCTTCGGCGCTGCCAGCCGGAATATTATCAGATACTTGGGGAGCACGCAAAACAATTACGGCTTTTGTGTTTCTTGCTGGTATTGGCGGATTCATTTTTGCGCTAGCACCAAATCTGATGTTTATGTCAGTCGGCCGTTTCGTGATAGGTTTTGGTGTTGGAGTGGTTTATGTAGCTGCTATGCGGATTTTGTCCGATTGGTATCGACCTGATGAAATAGCGACATATTCAGGTATTTTGTTGGCAGTTGGGAATTTCGGTGCATTAATATCTACCACACCTTTGGTATTCATGATGGAGCACTTTGGCTGGAGGAATTCTTTCAGTTTGGTAGCGGGACTCACTATTATTGCCAGTGTGGTGGCCTATATAATAATTCGCAACAAACCCGCTGAAATGCAATTGCCAACCCCTGAAGACATAATGGGATTGCACCACGGTCTGTCGACATCCAGAGTGTCGTTGACCGAGGCAGTAGGAGTTGTATTTGGCAAAAAAAAGTTCTATCTTTTGGGCCTATTATTATTTTCTTCCTATGGCACATTCATGGGGGTTGGTTCACTGTGGGCGGGTCCCTATCTTCAGGACGTCTATGACGTGACGAAGCAGGTGGCGGGCAATATCCTAATGATGTTTCCAATTGGAATGATTATCAGTTGCCCACTGTGGGGATATATATCGGATAAAATTTTGAAATCACGTAAGAAGGTACTGCTGTGGGGTGCGTTGCTGCATACCTTATGTTATATTCCGTTGATCTTTTTCAACGCAAATATAGCCCATACGATGTTATATGTACTGTTCTTCTATTATGGATTATCCGGCGGAGCGTTCTACCAATACATAATGGGAACATTGATTAACCTGTACCCGAGACTGCCTTCGGGAGCATATTCCACTGCTGCATACCAAACCGCTTTTATCATGCCATTCTGCGGACTACTTTTAGGGATAGTAGCATTCGCCTTTTTTAAAGAAGAACCGAACAACTTATAGTATTTTCGGCAATATTGGCATTCCAGAAGAATGGAGGATGAACATGAAATACGATTTTGATGAAATTATCGTTAGAACAAACACAAACTGTATGAGCCTTGAGGGATTTCGGTCGTATCTATTTCACGACACGGAAGGTACAATGGAGTTCCCATATAAAGACGAGGAGTTTATCCGTATGTGGATAGCTGACATGGAATTTGCTACGCCTCAATTTATTTTAGATGCAATGAAAACTAGACTAGACAGGAGGATTTTAGGATATTCAAGGGTATTTAATCTGGAATATTATAATACATTCAAAAAATGGGCCGAAAGACGCTATGGTTGGTTATGTAATAAAGAGCATATAGTAACCTGCCAAGGTATAGTGCCAGCATTACACCAATTGGTAGGCTACATCACGAAACCCGATGAAAAGGTATTGATATTTACTCCTGCTTATAAACATTTCAAAGGAGCTCCTGACTGGCATGATCGGGAATTAGTATGTTCTGATCTAGTTAATGAGAACGGCTACTATAAAATTGATTTTGATGATTTTTCCCAGAAAGCTGCTGATCCAAAAACAACGCTATGCATTTTCTGCAATCCTCACAATCCAACAGGGCGGATTTGGAGTGAAGAAGAGTTAAAGAAAGTAGTTGATATTTGCAAGAGAAATAATATTTATATTATTTCTGATGAAATACATTGTGATCTTTTACGTAGTGGTTTACAGCATATTCCGATGGCCAAAGTTGTTCCAGATTATGATATGATTGTTACCTGTATGGCACCTAGTAAAACTTTTAATATGGCGGGCGCTTTATTAGGCAACCTCGTCATTCCCGATGATAATCTTCGTAAAATCTGGAAGGCTAAACGTTATATCAATGATAATCCGGTGAGTATTGCTGGATTTCAAGCAGCTTATGATTATGGAGAGGAATGGCTAGAAGAATTAAGGATTTATTTAGATGGGAATTTTGAATATTTACGTAAATATATTGCTGAGTATTTGCCAGAAGCAAAATTTCGTATTCCAGAAGCAACGTATCTTGGGTGGGTTGATATCGGCTATTACTTACCAAATGATAATGAATTGCCCAAATTCTTTGCTAATAACGCTGGTGTTTTATTGGAAGGTGGAAATATGTTTGTCCAAAATTCCGATGGTTTTATTCGTTTGAATGTAGCTTGTCCACGGGCTATATTACAAGAAGGTCTAAAACAAATATCAGAAGCGCTATTAAAATGAGATGATATTTCTGCAAATCAAATTATACAATTATAAAAGCCATATCGCCCTCAAATCAAGAAATTTAATTTGCCAGTAACAGTGCAAAATGTTGGGGTGGGTCAAATAAAATAAAATATTGAGAGGTTTTTCCTGCAGAATGCGCCCGCGTGTCCTGCAGGCTTTCTTCGTGCGTCTAGCGTGGGTGCAATCTAACAGGTGAAAGTCCTGAGTGCGCTAGTGCGGGTTGATAGTGCTAAGTACATAGCCAATAGCAAGGATATCGTGGGCGACTGCGAATCTGAAGGAAACTGGAGGCAAACTTCTGGTCTGACGAACAGAAATCACATTAGGCATATGTATGTTGGGTAAGGTTGCAAAACAAATCAAAGCCTTACACCAGGAAAAGCTGATCTATTTGCCAATGAAAAACTGTTCCCGATTCTTGCTGCTTACAGTTATACGACTTGGGAATGGCACCAACAGGAACTTTGGGTTGCGGCTCATTGGGGCAATAACAGTATCAGTGAAAATCTGAGTTACAGGCATTTGATTAATATCAGCAGAATTGTTATATAAATCCAAAGGCTCATGTTCCAACACCAGACGAAATTTGGGGCTAAGAGTAAAATTTTACTATATAATTATCAACAAGATGGGTTCCAATACCCATACTGTTGTATTTAGTCGCATAAACTATGTAATCTTAACTTGCAGATAATTCTTTTAGGTAATTACAAATTACGGCATGATTTTTGCTTGATAATATAGATGACACAGGATTAAAAGACTGAAGAAATAAAACTAAAACTGTAATCAAAAGGTTAAAACATTTAATTTGAAGTAGAGGAGACTATAATAATGATCATGGATGAATACAAGAAAAAGTGTGTTTCAGCAGATGAAGCTGTAACGGTCATTCGAAGTGGAGATTGGGTAGAGTTTTCATGGGGAGCAAGCTATGCTGGCTTATTAGGTGAAGCCATTGCTCGTCGTAAAGAAGAGCTTCATTATGTGAATATGCGTGGAGGTGTGATTTTAAAACCATTACCTTTTATTGAGTGTGACCCCACAGGTGAACATTTCACTTGGAACAGCATGCACATGGGCGGTTATGAACGCAAATTAGCCCAAAAGGGTTTAGCTTACTACATCCCTATCAAATACTCGGAGGTTCCTCGGTATATGAGGGAAAATTGCCGCACGGACGTAGTTGCCATTCAGGTTGCCCCTATGGATGCGTATGGGTATTTTAATTTTGGCGTTACAATATCTCACTACGCTGCAGCAATTGAAAGAGCTCGTGTTGTTATCGTGGAAGTCAATGAAGATATGCCAAATGCCCATGGTGGATTTGACCATAATGTTCACATTTCAAAGGTGGATTATATAGTAGAAGGAGGGCACAGCGGACTTCCTGTTTTGCCTTCATCTGCTCCGACTGAAATTGATAAAAAAATTGCGGGTTATGTCTTGCCCGATATTCAGGATGGATCCTGTATTCAGCTTGGCATTGGCGGTATGCCAAATGCCCTGGGTAAGATGATTGCTGAATCGGATATCAAGGACTTGGGGATACATACGGAAATGCTGGTTGATGGATTTGTTGATATGGTAGAAGCTGGAAGAGTAAATGGCAGCCGTAAGAATATAGACCGGGGAAGAATGGCGTATTCCTTCGCTGCCGGAACGCAGAAACTTTATGATTTCATGCGAGATAATCCGTCAATCGCTGCCTACCCCGTGGACTATACCAATAATCCTTTTATTTCCTCACAAATTGACCAGCTTATTTCCATCAACAGTGCGGTGGAAATGGACTTGTCCGGACAGGTCTGTTCTGAAAGTGCGGGACCTTACATTATAAGTGGTGCCGGCGGGCAGCTTGATTTTGTGGAAGGCTCCTATAATTCAAAGGGAGGGAAAAGTTTTATCTGTCTTCCTTCCACTTTTACCGATAAAGAAGGCAAGGTCAAATCTCGAATCAGAGGGATGATGACATTGGGATCCATCATTACGGATACCCGGGCGGGTGTTCAATATGTAGTTACCGAGTATGGAAAAGTAAACCTGAAAGGGTTGGCTTCCTGGCAGCGTGCAGAAGCTTTGATTTCAATTGCTCACCCGGATTTCAGAGATGAACTGATTGACGAAGCACAAGAGCTTAGAATATGGAGAAGGAAAAGATAAAAATCATACAGTTGTGTGAATTACCGTACAGCCAAATAAACAACCGTACAGTTTTGCGAACAGCAATACATCCAAAAGAATATGGAGAAAGGTTGTGAAGCCTAATGATAGGATAAACCTTTCTGATATAAAATACGGAAGGA
>Ga0209386_1001165_pt1 | contig 11102 bp, 10 predicted proteins | sample NGEPertwo_FD_184510 | JGI IMG/M metagenome (GOLD analysis project Ga0209386, IMG submission 184510) | Arctic peat soil microbial communities from the Barrow Environmental Observatory site, Barrow, Alaska, USA - NGEE Permafrost154B-two... | ecosystem: Environmental > Terrestrial > Soil > Wetlands... | reverse complement strand
ATAATAAATGTAAACATTTACCTTTTGTATAAGTTAGTCAAGTAATTCTATTTGTTGGGGTCAATCTAAATTCTGGCTAGCGCTCAAAATTATTATGCGTCCAGTACATTAAACGGCCGTTTATTGTACTAAATTAGTTTATGCCTTTTTAATACTAAAAGCGTTTGAAACATGGTACAAATTGACGTACAATAATCATTGTACAATTAATATGTACGACGAACGTTATTTGTACTATATTGATGAAAAATAATTAGCGAGTAAGTCATCGCGAGCAATCGCTTTAACCTGGTGACTCAGCAAAGTCTTTTAGAGGACAGCCTGGTATTTTTGTCTTTTGCGATATTACACATTTTGTAATATAATATTACACATAGAGTAAGCTATTAAAGGAGTTGGAAAAATGCCTGGCAGGTTATTTCCGTTAGGTGGTCCCGTGTCGGAGAAAGACATTGTAGATCGTGAAGATTTTTTAGTTTCTCTTGGAACACGATTGTTGGAAGGCCAAAGTATAATGTTAGCTGGCCCGCGTCGAATCGGCAAAACATCCCTGGCGTTGGAGGTTTTAAGACGGCTCAAAACAAAGGAAAGTTATGTTGCTTTTGTCGATCTGTTTCGATATAACACCAAAAAAGAACTGTCTCTCGCTATTATTGATGCTTGTTTAAAAAATCGAAGCGGCATTAGCAAGACTACAACTGCTTTAAAAGATGGACTAAAAAAAATAACGGGAGGAGCAAAGCTAACTGCAAAGGTACAGGATCTCGAAGTTGCCTTCGGGTTGCCAAGCGAGAGCAGGAGCGATGATGAACTATTTAATTATGCTCTTCAGCTTCCTGAAATTCTTGCTAAAAGAGACAAAAAACATATAGTTTTAGTGTTCGATGAATTTCAAGAGGTCATACGCATAGCTGGCCAGGATGCACTTAAGGTAATGCGTTCCTATTTTCAAATGCAAGAAGGCGTAGCCTATTTGTTTCTTGGTTCAAAAGAGGGCATGATGAATACTATTTTCGGTGATAAGAGGCAAGCCTTTTACCGATTTGCCACAATTTTACCCATTCCGCCTATCCCTACGGAAGCTTGGAAGGAGTATCTTTCACGCAAGTTCCTAGAGCAGAAAATTGCAGTTAATGATAGGTCACTCTCCGAAATTATATATTTTAGTGGAGGGCATCCTCAAGATACGATGCTTTTATGTTCAGAAGTTTACTACGCGCTTCTAGAAGCTGGGGAAGGGAAGCTAACTCTTGATTTCGTAAGAACAGGCTATACTAGGGCTCTCTTAACCTTGTCCCCAGTTTTTGACGAACTCCTAGATGAATTGGGGAAAACCACCAATGTTCGGCACGTTATGACCTCCATAGCAAAAGGACTACGAATTTATTCGGGGCTCAACAGTAATCCAAACGAGATAAAGCGAGCTGTCGACATACTAATTGAAAAGGCTGTTATCGAAAAATCTAGCCGTGGTAGTTATTACTTTGTGGAACCAATGTTGAAGAATTATTTGATCAACAAGATTGATATTTATTAACGAGAATAGTCGCAAACTGCCTCCATTGATGTTTATGGCATAATGAAAGTACATAATCCGGCAGTGCAAAAATACAGAGTATAGCCGAAAGAAAAAGAGCCCTTGCCAACAATCCAGTAAACTAATATCCTAACTGTTGAACCGCAAAATTCGACAGGAGGATTAAGAAAAGAGGATGTTGACATTGACTCAACAAGAGTATATCAAGTTTTTAAGAGAAAGAGAAACCTTATCCATTAGTGAAATTAGTAAACGAGTCGATGTGGATTGGCGCACTGCCAAAAAGTATGCTGACAAAGAAGACTGGAACATATTTGAAACAAGTAGATCAACTAACGCCTGTAAGATTATGGACCCTTTTATGGAAATCGTAACAACCTGGATTACAGAAGACAAGCTCATGCCAGTTAAGCAAAGACATACTGCGAAACGAATTTATGAGAGGTTGAAGACTGAGCATGGTTATGCTGGATCAGAGCGTACGATACGCACTCATGTAGCCCGCATTAAAACAGAGATTTTCAGTCCACTAAGAGAAGTTTCTGTGAAACTGGATCACCCACCTGGTGAGGCCCAGGCAGATTTCGGAACGATGAGAGCCTATCATAACGGGATGATTCAAGAATTCAAGTATTTGGTTGTTACCTTCCCCTTCAGCAACGCAGGCTTTGTACAGCTTTATCCCGGAGAAAATGCACAATGCTTTTTGGACGGTCTTAGACGAATCTTTGAATTTGTCGGTGGGGTTCCTACCAAACTTAGGATCGATAATCTATCGGCTGCCGTAGCTAAAATATTAGAAGGAACTAATCGTCAAGAGACAGAAGCTTTTAAACGTTTTCGCATGCACTACCGATTTGAGGCCCAATTCTGTAATCCGGCAGCCGGTAACGAGAAGGGGAATTGCGAGAACAAAGTGGGGACCTTCCGTCGGAACCAGTTCGTACCGATGCCTTCTGTGAACGATTTAGCCCATTTCAATACCCAACTATTCGACCAATGTATCCAAGATTTAGAGAGCGTTCACTATGAAAAAAAGGAATGGGTTAAAGACCTGTTTCAAAACGATAAAGCTCACTTATTAAGGTTACCGAGCACCCCATTTGAAGCCATACGATTAGACACCGCCGTGGTCAATAACTACGGTCAGATTAACTTTGACGGTTTCACCTATGACAGTATCCCGGCCAAGCCCGGAGAAGGGGTTAGAATAAAAGCGACTTGGAATAAGCTTGAAATTATCTTGCGACATGAGACGATCGCCCGCAAAGAGCGTCAGTATGGTTATAAATGAGAGCCCATTGACTGGCTGTATCACTTCAACGTCTTACGTACCAAGCCGAGAGCCCTAGAGTATTCTATGTACCGGACGTTTTTGCCCGAAAAGGTTCATTCTTACCTTTTAGTTGACGTCGATCAAGCGACGAGAAAAGAACGTTTAAACAATATCTCTAAATGGTTAATCAGCTTTAGCTTAGAGAAAATAGACCAGTCTTTGATCAGTATTTCCAAATTAGAATGGGGTAAAACTGCGTGGATCGAACACAAGCTTTACCAACAAAGTGCGATAGCCTTTTCTCCACTTAGTGAAAACTACACTCCGGAAGCTGTTAAACACTATAATCCTGATCCAAAGCGCTACAATGCGCTTGTACCCGAGGTGAATGCGTCGTGACGACAGAGCTTGAAGAACTTTGCAAGACACTTAAACTTCCGGCCATTCCTTACCTAAGTGACCAGATCGAATTCAAGGACAAAAAGCAGTACCTGACTGAGGTTCTGGCGGGTGAAGTCTTGGTGAGACTGGAATCGGAACAGAAACGTCTCTTCAAGAAAGCAAGCTTCCCGAATCTCAAAGGGTTGGCTGACTTTAATCCTGAGGAAGTGACCTTTCCAGCGAACGTTAACCTTGAGACGCTCTCAACCCTTGACTTTATAGCAAAACGCCAAAACGTCATGATGCTTGGGTCCGTGGGAACTGGAAAAACTCACCTTGCCATACCTTAGGAATCAAAGCGTGTGAAGCAGGCAGTAACGTACGCTTTTACCGAACCGTTGATCTGGTCAACTTGTTACTGGAGAAACACCAAGCTGGTACCTTGCGGCAGCTAATGAAGGAGATCAAGACCCTGGACCTACTCATCCTAGACGAATTAGGATTTATTCCGTTCCACAAAAATGGTGCTGAGCTACTGTTTAGCGTGATTGCCGAATGCTATGAACTAAGGAGCGTGATTGTGACATCAAACCTTGAGTTTGGGGACTGGAACACCGTTTTTGGAGATAATCGCCTGACGACAGCGAGCATCGACCGTTTGGTGCATCATGCTTACATCTTAGCCTTTACCGGCCCAAGCAATAGGCTCAAACAGGCTTTAACAAGTAGGGATACGGAATTGGCTCCGAGAATGGAAGGAATCATATGATCGTTGACAGAGCTTTACACTGTTATTGGATTAAAAATACGGGGAATTCAAGCCAACCAAAATCGTGAGCTTGAGCTGTTTGGACGAACTTTCGGGTTAGTTGTCCGGGTGCCACGAGAATACCGGAAGCCGAAGCTGAGGATATTCTCGCTGGCATCCCATGGACAACAGCTCATGTGACAAGCTAGAGGACCGAAGGGACATTTGCCTCCACAGAGGACAAATGTTTCTTCTGGCCAGCGCCGAGCGTCGTAACCATTCACCAATGGTGCTATGAAACTGATCGCTTGTTAAAGCTGCGATGTGAACAATATAAATACGATTTCTCCTTGGCAAGGGCTATGCATAAAATGGCTGCCGAACTCTGTATTTTATACTTGCCAAACACATCCATTGAGGGAGTTTGCGACTATTGAAAAGGAGTGAGAGTGTATGCTTTTAGGGTATGCGAGGGTTAGTACCGAGGATCAAAATTTAGATCGGCAGATCGATCAGCTAAAAGGCCATGGAATAGGCGTGTTAAATATTTATACTGAAAAGGTTACAGGCACAAAAAAGGATCGGCCTGTTTTACTTAAACTTTTAGGCTATGCCAGAACCGGCGACGAGATTGTTGTTACGGATCTGACAAGAATCAGTCGAAGCACTAAAGACTTGATTTCCTTGGTCGAGGACTTGGGGAATAGGGGCATTAACCTAAAAAGCCTCAAAGAGAGTTGGTTAGACACTGGTACAGCACAGGGAAAACTCATGTTCACGATCATTGCGGGTTTATCCCAGTTTGAGAGAGACTTGATTAGCGAAAGGACTAAAGAAGGATTGGAAAGTGCTAGAGCCAGGGGCCGAACAGGAGGACGACCAAGCATTAAGCAGGAGAATGTGACCAAGGCCTTGAAATTATATGACACACAGAATGTGACAATACAGGATATTTGTACCATGTGCAATCTTAGTAAGAACACTCTCTATAATTACATTCGTCAAAGAAGGTTAACGCATGATTTTCAAATGGGCGAGCTCAAAAAGATTTAACATTGGTTTAATAACAGCCTATTCAAGTAGTGCTTTATCATAACTAATTAGGGAAGGGGATGTTCTTGTGCTGAGGGTTTAGCGATTTATCGTCAGATGAATGAGCATGTTGCTATGACATTATGCCATAAAATGGTATAATGAATTACAGGCACGCTGCCTAAGAAGTAAGAGTGGAGGCAGATCCGTTATGAATAAGATTAAAATATATTTAGATACATCTGTAATAAGCCATTTGGACGCTGAGGACACACCAGAAAAAATGCAAGACACCATTGACTTATGGCAGGAGTTAATAAGGGGTCAATATATAGCGACTATTTCAGACCTTACTATTGCAGAGTTGACCCAGTGTCCTGAACCGAAACGCACACTTCTTTTCGAACATTTAAGCGCGATTGACTTTGTGGAAGTACGAGAGATTCCTGAATCAATTACGCTTGCGGATGAGTATATAAAGTACGGGGTATTAAACCCGAAGAGCAGAGATGATTGTAGACATATAGCTATTGCAACCATCACTGGATGCAAGTATATTGTAAGTTGGAATTTTAAACACTTTGTAAATATCAAGACTATTAACAAGGTACAGGCTGTAAATAAGTTGATGAATTATAACGAAATTAACATACTACCACCATCGATGATGCTGGAAGGAGAGTCATAAGATGATAAGTGAGAAATTTACTATCGATGACATTCACCTGATAAGATATGAGAACTACGAGAAAACCAAGGATATGAAACAGGAAGAACTGATCGAGAAAACTAGGCGTGATGCCGAGGAAGGTAAAAGACTTCTTGAAAAATTAAGAAATAAAATTCAAAAGAAAGTATCCATTAAAAATATTTAAGGCCTTTAATTGGATATTAGCATCAAGAAACGACAACTGAAAAGTAACTCACTACAGGTCAGCGGAAAAAACGAATTCCGCTGGCCTTTCTTTATAGTCAATCAAACCCAACTTACTAGAAAGTGTTGGTTAGACACTGGTACAGCACAGGGAAATACTCATGTTTACCATCATTGCGGGTTTATCCCAGTTTGAGAGAGACTTGATTAGCGAAAGTACTAAAGAAGGATTGGAAAGCGCTTGAGCCAGGGGCCGAACAGGATGGCGACCAAGCATTAAGCAGGAGAATGTGACCAAGGCCTTGAAATTGTATGATACACAGAACGTGACAATACAGGATATTTGTTGCAATCTTAGCAAGAACACTCTCTATAATTACATTCGTCAAAGAAGGTTAACTCATGATAACCTTCCTATATATAGAAGGGCAAATTTAAGTTTTTATTTATATGGAAGGCGATTTATCTGCTTGCTTGCACCTTAATGTATTACACGCTCAAAGCTCCTTAACTTGGTTCTTTGCAGGAAATTGGTGGACATGGCCTAACGAATACTACAGGCGGAAGATAATCTTAGGGTTTCTGGCATCATTGCTTAACGAACGAATATTACTTATCCGCACCCTAATGGGTTTTTAAAAAATGGCCTGCGAGCGATGGGCAAATGGATTTGTGCTGACGTGGAAATGGCCTTGAGGTCTTATACAAATGACGTTTTATCTGAGGAAATCGGGCAATAGGCTGCGCGCGGAATAAGATACGACCCAAAAGATCGCCGGAGGGTTTGGAAAGTGTGGTCAAGTCTACCCCAAAGAATAACCAAAATTAGACTTGTCCAAGAACAGTGGAAAAGCTCTTTTAAGGAATACATGAAACGGCTTTTCCACTGTTCGGCACTATCCATGCCCAGGGATAAGAAGTGACCCATACTTATGAAGAGGGTGCGAGGGAACTTTATTTGTACGCCCAGGAAAGCGGATTAGGAATTCTCTTGAACGAACGCTGTTGGAAACTAGCGTAAACGCGAGAAAAACGAACTTCGATGATCGAACCAAAAACACACTATTCGGGGTTAAAAATAGGAAAATGAAAACAACCAAATCGTCGTATAGAGACAGATTTGGCTAAATATAGGGAAATGGTATTTTAGCGGCTGTCCGTAACCCTTATAGTTATAGGACGCAAATTATTCATTACCGGCGAAGGTGGCGTTGATTTATGAAAGCATATATTGGAATTAAGTATCATCATGACTGCAGAAATAGGTTAGTTATCGAGAAAATATCATCTATTCTCGAAAGCGTGGGGTATGAGACTAGCTGCATAATTCGTGATAAAGAAAAATGGGGGGCAGTGACGGTTTCTCTAAAAGAACTGATGGAATCAGCCTTTAAAGAAATCGACTCTTGCAATATTGTTGTAGTAGATATATCCGAAAAAGGTGTTGGCCTGGGAATAGAATCAGGGTACGCATATGCAAAAGGAATACCAGTGTTCATTATTGCAAAAAAAGGTTCAGAAATCTCAAATACAATGGTAGGAATCTCAAAACAAATACTCATATATGAACGACTAACGGACATAGAAACAATGTTTTAAGGACTTGGACAACTTTACATAGTATTAGTATAGGACTCAAAGAGCGAAATAAAGATAAATGGAGGAAATTGTTGGTGGAAGATTTAAAAGTATTATTTCAAGAAAACAACGTTTCATTTGAAATAATAAACCATAAGGTTCCGATTCATACTGCACAGCAGGGTGCAACGTACTTTGGGATAACCATCGGTCAAACTGCCCCAACACTAATACTGAAGACAGACAAGGGTTTCTTCGCGCTAATTATGTCCGGTGACCGGGATCACATTGATTTTAATGAAGTTGCAAGCATTTTAGGATGCAACAAGGTAAAGCTAGCTGGGGCAAAAGAAGTTGAGAAAATCACTGGTTGTACTGTAGGAAGTATCCCCATGGTGGGACATAATTTACCGTGTGTTGTCGACAAACGTTTACTTCAATACTCTTCAATATATGGTGGTTCAGGGGAAGAAACTTGCACATTAAAAATTAACCCAAGTGCCTTGGAAAAATTAAATAATGTTGTTGCAAACCTGGAGTAAAATAACTACTTTCCGTAATGTTTAGAGATTTATGGGGTGAGTAGATAGAGAATAAGCCATTGATTATCTCAATGGCTTAAAGGGACATAATAATTTGATACAGAATACAGAACCTCATGAATCTCTCGTTGTACTGAACCGCTGCCGAACGATACTTGGTATATGGGAATTCAATCTTTTCTATTTGGCTATAAATCTTCTAGGTAAAGATGCAACAAAGAATAATTTTTGATTCAATTAAAAATATTGAGCTAAACTATTCAGAAATGGATAGACTTCCCCCCTCCCCAAATTAGGTAGTTTCTCGAACTATTCAATTTCACAGCGATCAAGCACTTGAGGCTGTAACCAAAGAATAAGGAACAAGAATCGTAATAACATCAGTACTTCCACAGCAACGGCAGGCTTTAGCGTCTTTTTGGATTTTATTAGTTAGCGGCAAGGGCTGGTTTCCGGTCATTTTCATGCATTTAGAAAGCTTTGACTTAATATTACGGCTGCAAAGTAGACCATAATGTCTGATCTTAACAAAACGATTCGGTAGAACATGAAGTAGAAATCGTCTACAAAACTCAGCTGCATCAAGAGTCATGACTTTGGACTTATTGCCATCCTTATAATCCCTCCAGGCAAAGCTAACCGATTGACCGTCAAACGTCAGAATTCTAGAGTTACTAATCGCGACTCTGTGAGTATAGCGTCCAAGATAACGAACAACATGACCCGGAGATTTAAACGGTTTCTTACAAAAGACAACCCAATTCTTGTTGTATAATGTGTTGATAAGAGAAAGGAAATTGCTTCTTAACGCAAGTTTGGTAGCCTCGTTAAAGAATGCAATTTCCCCCTTGTCATAGGCCTGTTTTAGAAGGTCAAGGAACTTACCTCTGAACTTTTTCGAAATAACTTTAACTGGAATAAAGAACTTTTTGCGAGAATGAACGAAGCGAAGTCCATCATTAGAAAGTCCCCCTCCAGGGACGATACAATGAACGTGGGGATGAAATGAGAGATTTTGTCCCCACGTATGGAGAACCGTGGTGGCTCCAATCGTCGCACCGAGAAATTCAGGGTCTTTAGCCAGTTCCATCAGCGTATGTCCGGCTGATTGAATGAGGAGGGAATAAAGAAGTTTCTGATTTTGTAAAACAAGGGTGTTAAGTTCTTGAGGGATCGTGAAAACGGTATGGAAGTAACCAACCGGTAAAAGTTTGGACATTTGAGCCTCAACCCATTCCTCCTGAGCAGAATGTTGGCATTTAGGACAATTCCTGTTGCGGCAGGAATTAAAGGAAACATCCACCAAACCACATTCCTTGCAAACTTGGGCATGGGAACCCAGTGCTGAAGTTCTACAAAGCCGAATCATATGAAAGGCTTTTGCCTGATCCGGAGAAAGAGACTTAAGCTTGATATGTTTAAAAATATCCTGAAGTTCAGTCAAACGAATCCCGCCCATCAAGAGGACTTTTAACAGAGGAAAAATGTTTAGTTGATAGGTGGAGATAAATTGAGGTAGTGGCAATATTGCTATGCCCCAGAAGAACCTGAATTGTGCGCAGGTCAGTATTATTTTCCAGAAGATGGGTTGCAAATGAGTGGCGAAGCGTATGGATCGTTACAGGCTTTGTAATACCGGCCTTTTTTCTAGCCACTTGAAAGACTGTTTGAGGAGTTTTTGTTGACATTGGTTGACCTTCAATAGGACCAGGGAAAAGTAGGTCGGTGGGTCTGTAACGTTTCCAGTAAAGTCTAAGCATTTTGAGGTTTTCATGAGATAGAATGGTTAAACGATCCTTGTTGCCCTTACCGTGATTAACTCGAATCAACATAGCCACGGAATCAATATCAGAGATACGCAGATTAAGTGTTTCGCTAATTCGTAGACCTGAAGAATACGTCGTCAGGAAAATCGTTTTGTGCTTTAAATTATTCACCTGATCAGTAATGGACAGAATCTCGTCTTTGGAAAGAATATGAGGAAGAGATTTAGGCCGTTTGGGACGGACAATAACGTCATCAGACCAGTTGTAGCCGAGAACCTTATTGAAAAAGAGTGTAAATGCGCTGCAAGAGATAGTGATACTACTGTAGCCAATTCCGGATTGAATACGATCATGAAGATATTTTCTAAGTTCGTCGGGGGTGATTTGGGTGGCAGACTTGTTAGTGTGCTTTTCAAGAAGCTTCAAATGACCGAGATAATGATCCTTGGTATGTTGAGCATAGCCTCGAAGTTCCATTTCGAAGATCATCTTTTGAAGATGAGAGGAAAGAGTCTGGGAGTTTTGGGACATAAAAAATCATCCTTTCTGCATTACAAATAATTGGCAGAAAGAATGATATCATGAAATAGATATCTTAGTTAATTTGAGAAAAAGCCACCGCGCAGCGGTTTAGTACAATGCTCGTTATAGGGCCCCGGGCCAAAAAAAATAGTTTTGTAAGTATTGGCTAATACTGTGAACATATCTTAAATTCAGGCTCTGAGGAGGCTGGTTCCACTGCCAACTTCTTCGGAGATCCTAAACATTAAACAAGCTGGAGCCAGTTCCAAACCAATGACGCAAACACACTCTAAGACAATATTTATGAGAAGCCGGTTTTCACAACTCTAAGGTGAACCCGCTTCTTATTAACCAAAAGTTGATAATAGAATAATTATGATCGGGGACAATACACAAAAATCAGCCAGCAGGCTGGCTACTGAACGTTTTTCTTTGTGCACAATTCACTTAAATTCTTAGCTTTTCTACTACGCTTGGAAAATAAGTATAGAATTTGCGATAAAAATTATCTCCAATAATATCCATAAAACCTTTGAGGATAGGCTTTTTCAAACATTAACCCCTTTTTTCGAAGTAGCCTTATTTATTACGATTTCGACATGGAACTTAACGTATAATGATGAAACCGGAGTGGCAATCGCTTGGGAATACTGTTAAGGCGGGATGTTGGCGAATGGGTAAAGAAATAAAAATTATTGTGGTGGATGATAACCGTAATTTTTGTCAAATGTTACAGAATCATCTTCAAGTTCAAGCAGATCTAAGCGTAGTTGGCGTGGCTAATAACGGTTTAGAAGCCATGGAGCTCATTCAATCTCAGGAGCCAGATTTGATCATCCTTGACTT
>Ga0209386_1001164_pt1 | contig 11117 bp, 15 predicted proteins | sample NGEPertwo_FD_184510 | JGI IMG/M metagenome (GOLD analysis project Ga0209386, IMG submission 184510) | Arctic peat soil microbial communities from the Barrow Environmental Observatory site, Barrow, Alaska, USA - NGEE Permafrost154B-two... | ecosystem: Environmental > Terrestrial > Soil > Wetlands... | reverse complement strand
ATATTTTTCCAGCTTATCGTATCATGAGGAATTTAGGCTGTCCAGCTGAATATAGGGCATTCTATTCATTTATACATCTTATTCTGATACTAACGTTGAATATCGCCGTTTATCTAAGTATCTTGGTATATTCCAAAAATGTTCGAGTTCTCGGTTCCCTTGTACTCTTTTAAAAATTACGGGATTCTTTCAAGACTGTTTAACTGTGTTTACCGATATAGTGTGGATTTTTATGGGCGATTTTTATCGTAGAACTTTTGACTGTCAAGTATTATAGTTGGCATATTTATTTCACAATTAAAACAGGACACGGTGATTTGCGGAGAACGCGCTGGCTCACGCTACCCAACACAGCTCCAGCAATCGGCCCGTATCCATGGCTCCCCATGACGACCAAGTCTATGTTCTCATTGCTAATTTCTTCTAAAATAACCGTCGACGGGTGGCCCTGTAATATCTTCTTCTTCAAAGGTACGTCACCCACATCGATTCCTGCAAGTGTGGTCTTTAACGTAAACTCCCCTCTTTCTTCAATTTGTTCTTTTGAAATTTCAATAGTATGGTCTGGATTATACTCCCAATACGCTTCTGGGGTGTACGTGACGAACAGAAGAACCACTTCCGCTTGAAATTTCTTTGCAAGTTCCAAGGCAGTTGCTAACGCCCGATGCGAGTATTCTGAGGCATCTGCTGGGACCATTATTCTTTTGTACATTAACTATTCCCCCTTACTTCTTTGTTTTTCTTACATTCGATAACGGTCATTTATTTTACGATTAGTACATGACACGGTGATTTGCGGAGAACGCGCTGGCTCACACTACCCAACACAGCTCCAGCAATCGGCCCGTATCCATGGCTCCCCATGACGACCAAGTCTATGTTTTCTTTGTTTATTTCTTCTAATATTACGGTCGACGGATGGCCTTGTATTTTCTTTTTCTTCAAGGGAACATCACCGACATCGATTCCTGCAAGTGCCGCCATTAACGTCTGATCCCCCATTTCTGCAATTTGTTCTTGAGAAATTTCAATTGTATACGCGGGATTATACCCCCAATACGCCTCGGGAATGTACGTGACAAATAGGAGAACCACTTCCGCTTGAAATTTCCTTGCAACTTCCAGAGCAGTTATTAACGCACGACGAGAATATTCTGAGGCATCTGTTGGGACCATTATTTTTTTATACATAATCATCCTCCTCATTCATTACAGATTATGGCATATTCCTTTTAGACTATATTCCACGTTAAACATATTAATCCTGCTTAATTTACTGATAATTCAACTATTTAATTTTATTCACTTGAGCTATGCACTATCTTGGTCGGGCATATTTTGCCTTTCAAACGTGTATACTCTTTACTAGGAACATTTGTTCTGATAAACTATATCTTATTGGCCATGAGCGGATTACTTTTTCGAATATACCGTTAGCTCAAGGCTATAATCTTTCTAGAAAGGAGGGGGAGTTTTGAGGATTTTAATGCAACCCATCGAAATGATTGCGTGGTTTACCCTAGAGGGAACCCCTAATCCTATTCGTTATAAACTGACTTCCGAGGACGCTTCCAGTATAGTCGTCAAAGTTGGCCGAGTCATAACCCGCTCGGAAGAGAAACTTGCCGGAAATCGAATGTTTATTTATCGATGTCAGAGCGAAATTAATGGACTCTTGAAACTGTTCGAACTAAAATATGAGCTGAACACCTGCAAATGGTATTTATATAAAATGTGATCATCTGCTCAGAATAGCTTAATGCCTTTAGAATAAAGGCTTAACTCCTTTAGAAAGGCTTGGTCATTCTCTTAATCCAAAATCCACCTTTGAAATTTTTTGGTTCAAAAGAGACAACAAAAGCTTTAGGACAGAGCTTATCCAGGATGTCAAATAACTTACGTTCGTTACACCGTTTCGCTAAAACCTGCATCATAAGCCGATCCCCATCCTTGCCATCGGCTAACCAGGAAGTCACACCATACCCATATTCCCGTAACTTTGAGGGGATTTCCGCTTCAACACAATCTACAGTAACTTGGACCGTCACATAACCCAGAGCTAAATACTCTTCGATTCGACTACCCACATACACACCTAGGGCATACCCTATGCAGTATGCTGCAATATTCCAGGGGTTGTCGAGGTTTTTCAGAACAATTCCTAACCCTACAATGTAAACAAAAACTTCACCTATGGAAAGAATCGATGCCAACATCCTCTGGCCTTTAATAACGAAAATCATACGCAGGGTATAAAGAGAAACATAGACAACATTAATCCCAATAATTATAAGAATAAGTTCCATGATTACCTCCATCGTCAGCGGCCTTGATTGTTCACTGACTCTATATAAGCCTATGTTACAACTATATCTTCACGCCACCTAATAAGGACACTATATATTAAGCAACTTTGCCCACTGTCCATTAAGCAATGTAATGAACCATTGACAGGCTATAATAAAAAGATTATTCTTAAAGTAGTGTGTTTAAGCACAAGAAAGGGGAGAGAATGATGGAGACTAGTTCGTTTCATTCCCAACAGAAATGGAACATCGGATTTATCGTATTTCTTACGTTGTTGCTCGCTCTCCTTTCTCAAATAAGTATCCATCTTACTCTAATCACCGTTCTAGGAATAAGTTTGGGTTTTGTCTTACAAAAGTCCCGTTTTTGTCTTGTGTCTGCTTTGCGTGATCCACTATTGCTCGGTATGACTCAACTCACTCGAGCCTTTCTTTTGCTTTTGGGGATAAGTATCCTTGGATTCGCGCTGGTTTCCTGGGGAGCCTCTCAGAGAAATATTCCATTGATTCTTAATGTTTTCCCTTTGGGTGTGCATACCGTTGTCGGGGGAGTATTGTTCGGGATCGGGATGGTGTTGGCCGGGGGTTGTACTTCCGGAATTCTGATGCGTATTGGGGAAGGGTTTGCAATGCAATGGGTGGCATTTTTCGGTTTGCTTGTGGGCGTTGTTTTGGGAGAGCGATCAGTGATAAATTGGAGAAACGTCTTTGGTGAATCGCCGGGAATTTTCTTGCCAGATATTTTTGGTTGGGTTCCAACCCTTATTCTCGAAATAAGCTCATTGTTAGCCTTATGGCAGTTGGCTAGCTGGTGGCAAAAAAAACAATTAGGGGAATAGGTGAACAACTGTGACACGCTTTTCAATTGAAATATGGGGGGAAATGTGTCCAATTCCCCTAATTAAAGCTAAGAAAAAGTTATTGTCCATGCAATGCGGTGATATTTTAGTCTTGGAGACTGAACACAGTTGTACCTCAAGGGGTATTGTAGTTTGGTCAAAAGCCAATCGTTATATTATTGAAGAAAAAGAAGTGGCTAACGGGATATGGCATCTTGAGCTGACAAAAACGCATGACTAGAGAGAGTGAAAAGCGATGAAAAAGACTTTGCAGACCATCATCCACGGTCCTTGGGCTTATTGGATAGGGGCCATTATTTTGGCTGTGCTCAACATACTTGTGCTGATCGTGAGGCGTGAACCTTGGGGAGTTACTTTAAATATCGAAAATTGGGGGGAATGGATCGGTACTACCCTCGGAATGCTCGATGACCAGGGATTTACGTTTAAGGAATTAATGGCTGCCTCCGGAACCTATTTGAATCTGGGGTTGATACTGGGTGCTTTTTGGGCAACGTTGGTCGCTTCACAGGTTCGATTCCGACCAATCCGAGATAAGAAGTTTTTGTTTTCTGCCTTGATCGGCGGACTGCTCATGGGATACGGAGCGCGGATTGCTTATGGTTGTAATGTAGGCGCCCTGTTAAACGGAATTGCTTCTAGTTCACTGACCGGATGGATTTTTGCAATTGCGGTCTTTTTCGGAACTTGGCTAGGCTCAAAACTTCTCCTTAGATATTTAATGTAAAAGAGGCAGCTTGCGCTGTCTCTTTTACATTGTTCCTGTGTTTTCAACAAAGGTAGCTTTCTTCTGGATGCGTAAGGAATTTAACAAATAGCTTCGTCTTGGTCGTAAGTGGGCGATTATTAGGATAAACAATATTAAAGATTAGAGGCATATCCATGTCTGTAATCCTTAATATTTTAAGCGTTCCCGTGTATGCTTCTTTGCGAACCGCGAGCAGTGGTACAACAGATCCGCCTAATCCAGCCTCAACAGCAGATTTAATGGCGTAGATATTTTTCATCTCGGTAATCACGTTCAGCTGATTCACAGAATAACCATGCCGAGCTAAAGCCGTTGCCAAAATCTTTCGTGTTCCTGATCCGGCTTCTCTCATAATTAGCGGATGCTTGAGGAATTCTTGAACGGAAATAACGTCTCCTTCAGCGGGATGCTGGGGAGGGACAATAAGCACTAATTCATCCGATGTGACATGAAGCGATTTAAGAGTGGACGCCTCTGTATTTCCTTCAACAACACCGATGTCGACTTCCTCCGCCATAACCATACTAAGAACCTCTTCGGCATTGGCAATATTTAAGCAAAGCTCAACCTCTGGATACAGTTCTTTAAACAAATAAATCGAGCAGGGCAGCGAGACATTACCAATAGCGGTACTTGCCCCAATTACGATTTGATTGTTTTCATGCTTGAATACGGTTTCAAGTTGTTGTTCCATTTCGTCTTGAACTTCGAGGATCCTTAAAGCGTAGGCATGAAACACCTCTCCAGCCTTAGTAAGCGTTACGCCCTTTGGAGTTCGATCAAACAATTGCCCTTGGTAGTATTCTTCTAAATTTTTAATGTGTGTACTAACAGCCGGTTGGCTCATATGCAACGTTTTTGCCGCTTTTGAGAAACTTTGAAGGCGGGTCACCATACAAAAGATCTTAAGTTGGTTACTATCCAATACAAGTTCACCATCCCCTAAGGTTCTAAGGATATTAAACACTATTTATATTGTATAGCCAGGCACCTTAAAATTCAAGAAGCTTAACGAGTGTTCCCTCTCATTTCCCACCCGAAGAAGGTTTATCCTTCGATACATCATGACATTTATGGCAGTCATCTGACGACTGTTTATCTGGCTCCTGGCGGCATTTACTGTCAATCACTTGCGGAATTTCAAATTTTTCTCCATTCATTTTACGGTAATTATACCATTTACCATTTTCCAGACGGACGTATGCTAATTCCTCGCCCTTTGCCGTCTTCAGAATAACATCCCCCATTTTGAGAGGTGGAAAGACTGGATTGATGCGAGCTTCCACCCAAGCCATGTCTGATTTGTCCGTTATTTTCCACTCTATAGGCCGGTCAAGTACCTTTCCATGGCAGTCCCGGCATTGGATTTTTAACGCGTCCCATTCCGAAACGTACCTCTCCCCGTCCCCCATGACCTCCTTGCGAGTATGGCAATCTATACAGTCTAAGTTGACTTCGCATTGAGTGAAGACCAATCCTGGGGAATAAACATTCTTCCAACGCGTCTCCAGACTCTCCTTGGTTGAGGATGGAGACGCTTTAACTCTGTCCAAATCAGGGCGAGGAATAAACTCCATGGTGTCGACTTTATAGTTTCCTTGATTATGACATTGATTACACTGAGTGTAGGGGATTTGCACGGTCAAACGGTGAGATATTCCATAGCCCGATTTTGACTGGGGTATCGTGACATCCTTTCCCTCATAAGTGTGTTCTGCATTGCTTAGCACATGACAACTCTCACACCCGTTGGCGTGGACTTGTTGCCCTAGTAGGTCTCCCCCGCTCAGGTGGCAAGCTGCCAAACAGTTCTGCTGGAATTTTGGTTCTTCAACACGATGGTTAAACGGCGCTTCTAGATCAGCAGCAGTCTCCCCAGGTTTTACTAGCACCCGAGGCGGGATGTCCAGCCCGTACATGTACCTGCTCATGGAGAGTTCACCCCCTTTGCCGCCCATTAAAGAAGTGGTCAGCAAATCCACTTGATTGTCAGCGTCTTGCTTATTTCCACTATGGCACTGTCCAACTTCCGCGCTTCCTCCACAACTCAGGCGAGCGACCTCCAACTGACCCGGGTGCCCGGCGCCATACATTCCTTCATGGGCAGTCGATTCATCCAAAGACAAGGCATTCCCCCCGTGACAAGCCGTACAACCAAGACTAGCGCTGGGGTGAGAAATCGAGATTTCTTCAATCCCCATATGACAAGTGGTGCAACGCTCAAGGCGACCGTTTGATAGGCGAAGCTCCTGCACAGCGGGCTTCTTTTCTTGCCAGTCTTTGATCTCCTGTTTTAATTTTCCTGCTTGCTCTTCTCCTTGAACCATAGGCAACGTTCCCCGAAGTTCTGCAATTTGGGCCTGGAAATACTTTGTTTGCCAATCCTGCCAAGGGGAAGAGCTATACGAACTCACGGACAAGAAAGCCATAGTAAGACAAAAGATTATTGCCAATCCCAGAAGTACTATTAAACGGAAACGTTTGGTCATACCGGAAAATCTCCCCTCAACCCATGAACATATACAACAAAGTTAATCCTACCCAAACCAAGCTCAGGGTCAGAAAAATTATCCAGACCCACCTCTTGCCCACTTTTTGCCCCCACCAAGGCAGGGTTAAGAGCACTGCCAACGACAGAAGAGGCAGAACCCACCCACTAAGCCAAGTCGGCCACCGTTGTAGCAGCCACTGAATTGCGCCAAATACCCAGGGGGCTTTAGCTACGCTCACCGCTGTAGCCTTTGGTGAGCTATCCAAAGGCACTTTCACACCAGCGGTCAACGCAAATAAAAAGCCCAACCAAAGAAACGTGCCAATGTATTCCCTCACCTGCAACTCAATCAGCAGTACTCTTCCCTGCCGTCCGTTGGACTCAACCTTTTCAGACATTTGAAGTTTGCCACTTTCTACTGGGTCCATGGTTACTCACCTCACGTCCAGTGCACTCTCTTTTCTCTTACAAAGGGCGAACCCCACCGCCTCGCCTTATCCGCCAGAAATGGAACATCTGCAGAAAACTGACTGCACCCGCCAAAATAAAAACGTGCCAGACAAACATACTTAAAGTACTTCCATTAAAAGGTGATGGTCGACCAAAAAAAACGGTTGCCAAAGCTTTTCCCCCTGGTAACGCTGTGAACAGTGCTTGTCCAACGGTTGCCGCAGACCCGCTTTCTTGTCCCCCCCGGAGTAGATAGCCGGAATAATCTAACATCACGGTTAAGAGAAAAAGCACTACGCCCGTAACCCAATTAAGTTCCTTTAAAGGGCGGTAAGCCCCCGACCATACCACCCGTACCATATGCAGAAAAACAGTGATCACCATCAGCTGGCCTGCCCAGAAATGCAAGGAACGGATGAGTCCCCCGTAAGGCAACGCGGAATCTAGTTCACTCAGAGAAGCAAACGCCCTGTCTCCAGGCTGATAATAGAACAAGAGTAATACACCCGTTATAGCCAATACTATAAAGGCCAAAAAAGAAAATCCACCCAAACAGAATGTGGCTCTTAACCGTAGAGCTCCCGCCCTTATTTGGCTGGGGCGAATATGTCCCATAAAGGAATCGTTACCAGTCTTTCCCATCTCCTACTCCTTCACGCATTCTATACTGGGGGCTGTTGCAAAAGATAAGCACCATCTTTCTCCTTCACTTCTGCCCGCACTAAGGGATTCACAGCCGGACCTATTACAGGTTGTCCATCCCTGCTGTAAAGGCTACCGTGGCAAGGACAAACCCACTGATCCCGTCTAGCATCGAAGCTCACCTCACACCCCAAATGGGTGCAACTGGCCCACATCGCTTCCACACCTTCGTTTCCTTGCCGCAACCAAAAACGGGTTTGCCCCAGACGCTGCCAATCACCGTGCAAGGGCAACTCACTACTGGGAATACGGGCAATGGCCAGCGTATCTTCTTTACCGCGTAAATAGCGACTGACAGGGTAAATACTACCGACCCCTAGCACTAACAGAGCCTTTCGACCAAGACTTAAGACTTGCCGCCTGCTATAGAGTGACCGATCTCTTGTCAACAAGCCCACCCCTTTATAATCGATGTTCTCTTGAAATGCTATTATAGGCTATTATTAACTATTTTCATATGTAAATACGGAAAATCTTTTGCCTTAACCCCATAACAGCTAGCTACATAATATTCTTTTGCAGTGCACTCATGCTTTTAATGATAAAGGAAAACGGGCTCTAAGCCCGTATAAGTAAGCAGGAGGCTATGAAATTTAAGCTAGACCCACAAGATTATCTAAACAACTGTCCAGTATACACAATGAAATATCTCAAACTCAATCCACCAATGACAACCATCCCACAAACTGGTAAAATAACGTTTTTGTGCTTTGCGATCCCATAGAGTGATAAAAGTAAGGGAACTATTAATCCTACGCTAACAACTCCTAACCAGAACAAGGCAGCCATACTTCCACTGAAGAATATTGGTTTGACGGATAGATAAAGAATGGAGATTAAAACTATCTCAACGATAATTAAAACCATATCGATTTTTTTATAGGTTGATAAATCCCCACCTCTGAACGCTCCAATCAAGGTTGCCGCTAAACCAGTCGAAGTAGCAGACACTAAAAATAGAATCGGCAAGAAGGGAATCGCCTCCATACCAAGAAACCCTGTGTTCCAGAAGTTATTGGTTGTAACATCGGATAATAAGAAACCCGTATAGGTAGCAGTCGCAATAGAAAACAGAACTCCCAACGCTGCGACCGGTTTACGAAAAGCCTGAATACCCTGGCCAACAGAAGTAGCAGCTACTTCTGTGTTCGCAGAAGTAACCTGAATCTGGTTTTGCGCCGCAGCAGCTGACCATACGAGATATGCATAAACAAAGGACAGTCCTGTGAAACCCGAGACGATAAAAACGCCAATTGACATTACGGATCCCATGTTCACATTAAAAAGAAGTTTCCAAAAACTAAGCGGACGACCTAAGTCAAGAACTAATAACCCTAACCCGACCAAAATAGACACTAGAGCGATGTATGCCCCTGACCGAATTACCTTTGGGTACTGCTTTTTACTGAAAATATCCGTCACTGAAGCAGTCAGAAATGCTCCGCCGGCAATCCCGGCCAGGAACAAATAGATAGCAATCAGTTGGCCCCAGGCAACTTCATTTTGACTAACACCCCAAATAACATCCACTTACCTCACCACCCCTTCATAAATATATTGAACCCTTGGGTGTGTGCCAAACTCGGGTTTACGGACTTCTCCTTTATGCTTTGCTAGGAACTGAGAGACTTGACTTAATGGATCATTAAGGTCACCAAACATTAAAGCACTGCCGACACAGGTTGAAACACAAGCTGGTTTTTCCCCTTTAGAAACCTTTAATTCGTAACAGAACGTGCATTTGTCTGCTGCACCTGTTTCCTTGTTAATAAAACGAGCATCATAGGGGCAGGCAGTCAAACAATACATACAACCAACACACTTATCAACATCGACCAAGACCACGCCATCTTCGTTATAGTGAGATGCATTTGTCGGACAAACGCTAACACAGGGTGCATTTTGACACATTTGACAGGCTTCTTTGATAAAGAATACCGAAACATTAGGATAGGTCCCCTTCAGCCCATTTGCGGGAGTCTTCGTTCTAAACTGTCCTTCTGGTACATTATTTTGAAACTTACATGCGACTGTACACGCTTGACACCCAATACACCTCGCAAGATTAACGATCATGGTATACTTTTTAGCCAACTAAATCACCCTCTCTCTGTAAATTAAGCTTTCTGACTTCCAGAATAGTGGCAACCTCAGAGTAAACCGGACGGTGTGTTTTCTGGATCCGCGGTAATATAATCTTTAAAAAAGGTAATAAATGTTTAATTTGAAACTTTATTAATGATTCATCCTGTCCATTTCGCGCGAGCATCGCACAGAACTCTAATTCAACCGCTAAATGGTCAGGGAGTTCTCTGCTTTTTGCTCCCATAACATACCCACAATTTGTATAGAATTGCTGAACATTAAGCGCTTCTTTCCCAAGAACTAAGCCCTCTTTCCCTAAATAGACAGAGGCATAAGGGGAGGCTTCAACTGCACCCGTTTCAAAAAGAGGAATATAATGTTCCCATAAAGTATTTAGCCGTTGTTCCCCCTGTGGAAATTGATGACAAAAAATCCTCAATTTCTGAACCAGTCCCTCTATGTCTGGAATGACTTCAGACCAGAGATCAATTAACTCTTCTAAATGATCGGAGACGTCTTGGTTTGGTCGATGAAAAACTGCTGCAAACGATAAATATAGTTCTGCACTCATGCTTTTATCCATTAAGCTTTCCGAACTGTTACAAATGTCGTAGAGGTAACGGCGTTGCCAACTTCCCCAACTACATTCGGGATTAAGTGATTGTCATTAATACCCTTACCAAAAGCTCTCTTAAGCTCAGGTGAGATCCGTCCAAAACCATGGTAACAGAAAACGGTATCCGGCCGAATTCCCTCGGTCATTTTCAATGTGCCCTTTTGCTCATACTTACCGGAGGAAATAACAATGTCATCTCCATCGTTCAAACCGAGTTTTATACAGCTCAGGGTATTCATCCACAACGAATTTGTCGGCATTAACTCGTTCAGTATCGGGACATTTGCCGTTCCGGCGTTCGTGTGTACAGCCACTTTACCCTGGACAAAACGAAACTTTCCCTCTTCTGGTTGAGGATGACTAATGTACTTAGGTACACCTTGTTTTGCTGCTTCTTCAACCTCTTCAGAAAAGATCTCAATCTTTTTGCTTTTATTACCCAAGACATTCTCCAAGGATGCTTGGGCATCGTTCGCTCGAACAAAGAACGCTTTCATGCCTGGAGGAGTCCAGGCTCCTATCTCTTTCATGTTGGCTAAGGTTAAACCTGTAGGAGCAAGTTGTTGAGTTATAAAGTCTTCCATATCCTTGAATTGGAAATAATTTCCGAGGCCCATCTTCTCCCCAAGTTCTTTGTAAATCTGCCAGTATGGTTTCGTATCTGGATAGACCAGCGGGACCGCAGGTTGTCTAATAACATATTTGGGAGTTAGCCCAGACATATCGAAAATTGGTTCGTAACGTTCTAAATAGGTGCATTCCGGTAATACCACATCAGAATAATAGGCGGTGTCAGTCATATATACATCACAGGTTACCAAGAGGTCTAGTTTTTTGAACGCCTCTGCAACCCTCG
>Ga0209386_1001163_pt1 | contig 11119 bp, 12 predicted proteins | sample NGEPertwo_FD_184510 | JGI IMG/M metagenome (GOLD analysis project Ga0209386, IMG submission 184510) | Arctic peat soil microbial communities from the Barrow Environmental Observatory site, Barrow, Alaska, USA - NGEE Permafrost154B-two... | ecosystem: Environmental > Terrestrial > Soil > Wetlands... | reverse complement strand
ACAAGCCATCAGGATGATCAAAACGATGCAAAAGATTTCTGGCTCATTCCGTAGCAAAAAAGGCGCACAAATCTTCTGCCGAATTCGAGGATTCGTTTCATCGGTTCGTAAGCAAGGGTTCCCAATCTTAGCAAAAATTGAGGATGCTTTTGCGAGCAAACCTGTTATCTTTGCACCACCTCTCACTAATTAAATCGTGTTCCTTTCAGGGGTACTCTGTACCCCTGTTTGTGTTGCTCAAATATAGCGGTGCTGAGTAGTTACCATTTTTCAATTATTAGACCTCTAATTTATCTGTTTTATTAAATTTCTACAAAAAACTACCAATTCCTTTTAATGAAAAATACTTCTCCATTAGTTACTTTGCTTATTATCAAACTATTCTCCTGAACTCCTATGTGTAAGCTTTATACATTATAGATTGTATATCTAGTAATATTCAGCTAAATGACCAAAAACACTAGAGGCTACTAGGCATAATCCCCAATAGCTAAGTAGGAAAATACCCAAAAAATACTGTAGGGCAGAACGTTGGTTATCTTTTTGCATTCCTTACACTGGGATTTGGGCTCAACCCCTTATATAAGTAAAAATACGCTCTGTGATTGCTGAGCGTATTTTAGTTGTTAAATTATATGTGTTTTTATGATTTGCACCTAAAGAGTGAACCTGTTGTGCAGTATATCGGTTGCTTTTTTTTAGTTGCGTTATCAGTGAACTGTCTCCCGTCATTACGAAATCTCAAGTGAACTCGTTCAACTAAAGTTGAACATCGAGACTTCGGTGGGGATTCTACCCCCACCGAAGCAGGGTAACGAGGTACAACTCCCACTTTATAGAAGTGGGAGTTGTACGATTGGATTAAACCCTGAATGTGTTATAGTAATATGTGGCAAGATAATAAAAAATTTTATAGGAGGTCCAACATGGATAAACTAAAATCAGAGAACCGGCCAATAAATGAAGGTCCCATTATCCAAAGTAACGAAGGTATCCTCAAAGCAAGGAAAATAGTCTATTATATCTTAGGTGTCTTAGAAGTATTATTGGCTTTTCGCCTTGTCTTCAAAATTCTCGGTGCTAATCCTCAAAGCCCCTTCGTGTCCTTCATTTATACAGTATCCCAATCGTTCCTAGCTCCTTTTTCTGGAATCTTCAGATCAGCGGTAACTAAAGGGATTGAGGCTCAATCAGTATTAGAACCAACGACCATTATTGCAATGATTGTTTATGCAGTCGTAGCTTGGGGAATTGTTAAGTTAATTGAGATTGGCAAACCTCGTCAGAATACCCAAATCCGTTAGTCGTTAGTCGGTATTCACTCCTTTGGTATTGATACCGTCATTACAGCAACGGTCTTACCGCTGCTTTCCTTGAAAGGCACATACACCTTAAGATACCCGCTACCAAGGGAACTAGTGGTCATCCCACTTTTCATAACTTCACCTACTGGGGCCGGGGTGCGATACCCTTTTAGAACTCTTTCAGTACCTTGTTTAACACTGGACGATATTCTCTCTTGTCCAACGAAAATCGATACTCCCATGGTACCTGGAAATATCTTTTTAACATCATCCACCATCTTGTATTGTTCATTTTCAGTATAAGATCCCTTACTCAAAGTGGTTTTGGAAACTTTCCAGTCTCCAGGGTAATTCTTATTAAGTAAGTCGTTTATTTTAGTTTCCGCAGCTTCCTGCCCTACTTTATCAACTGTTGGAGCCGGCGTTTCAGTGGTGGGATGACCTTCCGGCAGTACTGCTGTGGGTGCTACTGGAGCTGGAGCAGGTTTCTTTGCACAACCGACTAGAGAGACCATCAGTGCCATTATTGTTACTACAATTAAAACTTTCTTCTTTAACATATTTCCTCCTTGTTCATGAGATTAAGATCAAATTAGCTTAGCTTTTATAGTATACTATTGCGTGAACAAAGGCAAAAAGCCATCTGCATTACACGAATACTATTATAGCCTTGTCAATTATAGTTAAATTTATCATATAAACATAATAGTCTCCGATTATAAGTGCAATGACTCAGCTTTATCAAGCTTCCTAATTACCTCTTGTTTGCCATAGTCTAGCTTAATAATCTGGCTTCCAAGCATTTCTGCTTCCTGAACATCATGCGTCACTAGTATAAATGGAATTTGCCATTGAGCTTGTAGCTTCATCAATTCTCGTTGGAGTGTACTCCGCGTATCTCGATCGAGAGCGGAAAGAGGTTCATCAAGCAACAAAAGTTCGGGTTCAGTCATTAACGCACGAGCGAGAGCTACTCTTTGTTTTTCTCCCCCCGAAATCTGATTGGGATAGCTATTTCGGAGATGGCCGATCTTTAACATTTCTAATACATTAGAAACGGAAAGGGCTTTGTCAGGGGTACTTCTCTTTTTGGGCTTACCATAAAGCACATTTTTCTCAACGGTCATGTGTGGAAAGAGAGCGTAGTCCTGAAAAACATACCCTAAGCGTCGGTTTCTAATAGGCATATCTGTATTATGTTCAGAGGAGAAAACAGTCTTACCATGGATATTGATTTCCCCCCAAGAGGGTGTTTGGAGACCCGCTACACATTGCAGGATCGTTGTCTTGCCAGCACCAGAGGGACCTACAAGTGCCAAAATTCCATGACTCAAGGAGATATCAACTTCAAGCTCAAAGGTAGGTAACCTTTTCTTAAAATGAGCCTTTAACATTATGCTCCACCTCCTCGCGATTTTCGTCGTGATCCCTTACTCCATCGGTTTAGTCCATAGATTACTAGGAAACTGAATACTGTCATGATGATAACCAAGATGCTTGCTTGCCTTGTATTGCCGGCTTCATTGGCAAAGTAGATGGCAATAGGCATTGTTTGCGTCTTCCCTGGAATATTTCCAGCAATCATCAACGTTGCTCCGAATTCCCCAAGAGACCGAGCGAAGGCCAAGACCAGGCCCGCAACAACGCCATTCAGAGCTAAAGGAAGGGTTATCGTGAAGAACACTCTTCCTTCTCTGGCCCCCAAGGTACGCGCAGCCTTCTCAAGATTTGGATCAACGCTCTCAATAGCAGCTTTTACAGATTGATACATCAAAGGAAAAGAAACGACTGCCGCCGCTATGACAGCGCCTGCTAAGGTGAAGACAATTCTAGTATCAAACCATTGTTCAAATAACTTACCTAAAGGACCGTTCTTCCCAAAAACAATGAGCAGCATAAAGCCGACCACAGAAGGGGGAAGTACCAGAGGCAACGTGATGACAGATTCGACAACATCTTTGCCCAGGAACTCCCTCTTCGCCATAAACCCCGCCATTGGTATAGAAGAACAAGCAACTATAATAACTGCTGCAAAGGCAACTTTAAGGGATAAGATAATCGGAATATAGCTAAATTCCATTGTACTCCCCCGGAAACTTATTTATTTACTAATGTTTTAAACCCGTAGGTTTCAAAGATTTTCATAGCGTCTGAACTCTGTAAGTACTTTAGGAAATCCTCTGCAACTTGTTTGTTTTTAGTTGCGGAGATAACTGCTGCAGGATAGACAATGGACGCATGACTGCTTTCAGGGACTACTGTTACGACTTTAACTTTTGTAGACCCTTGAGCATCCGATTGGTAGACAAGTCCTGCTTCCACATTACCTGTTTCTACATAGTTCAGAACCTGGGTTACATCCTTAGCCAACACAAGCGGCTGTACAGCATCCCAGAGTTTGAGACTTGTTAACGATTCTTTCGCATAGTTTCCAGCAGGGACGGACTCTGGTGTACCAATACTGATCTTATCGGCTTTAGTCAGATCTTCTAGGGACGTAATCTTGCTGTTATCTTTCCCCGTAATAAGAACTAAATCGTTACCTAGTAAATCAATTCTGCTTTCTTTAATTAGCAAATTCTTTGTTTCGAGGGCATCCATCTGTTTCTTCCCTGCAGAAACAAATAGATCTGCTGGGGCACCTTGTTCTATTTGTTGTTGGAGCGTACCTGAACCTGCAAAATTAATGATAAGCTTTACTTCGGGTTTTTTTAGAGCATACTCCTTCTGGACCTCATTCATTGAATTTTGTAGACTAGCTGCGGCCGATATCATGATTTCTGTGGGCTCCGCCTTTGCGACGTTTGTTGCTGGATCGTTAGTCTTGCCTGCGCTACAACCAATTGACGTCAAGATTAATAAAAAACTACATATTAATAGCCATGAAACTTTCTTCACCTTTACTCCCCCTCATAATTATATTAGTATGTATAGTTATGTTAGGGTTAGTTTACGTTAGCTAGTGTCTACTCTAATTGGACATTCTAATATTTAACTATGTTATTAACTAACATAAACTAGCAAAACTGAACTACATCAGTATTATACGATATGCTATAATACATTAGCAATAGATATATATAGGTTCTCATTAAAAAGACTCTGGAAGGACAGGTGCGTTTACTATGTCCAATGATATTTCTTATACTCCCGATGAAGTCGCCAAGATGCTTAAAATATCCAAGTTCACAGTTTATGAGCTGATTAAGCGGGGTGATCTAATGGCTTACCATATTGGCCGTAAGGTCCGCGTAGAGGGCGCTGATATTGAGAGATATATACAAAAATCAAAAGGGACACATTCTTCTGTATCCCCAATTGCATCCCCAACAGACTCTCCAACGCTAACCAAAGTTTCATTTCCTCACGGCCCAGCGGATGAAGGCTTAGTGATCTGTGGTCAAGATATTGTCCTAGACATTTTGACCCGCTATTTGGAAAAGCAATTTCCCCAGGTTCACTTCTTACGCCGTTATATTGGAAGCCTTGACGGGCTCACGGCTCTATACCACGGCCTTGCAAACGTTGTTACTACGCACTTATGGGATAGCGACTCCAACGAATATAACATCCCCTATGTTCGAAGGCTGTTGCCTAGTCACCCCACTTGTATAATAAACTTGGTTTATCGGATGGAGGGTTTTTATGTTGCCAAGGGAAACCCTAAGTCTATAACTACTTGGAATGACATAACTAAACCATTTATTCGTTTTATTAATCGGGAAAGAGGGTCCGGTGCAAGAGTATTGTTAGATGAACAACTGAGAATCTCAGGCATTAATCGTAAAGATATTCTGGGCTATGAAGATGAAGAAATGACACACCTTGCCGTAGCAAGCAAAGTTGCACGCGGGGAAGCAGACGTTGGTTTAGGAATTGAAAAAGTTGCTATGCAATTTATCAAACTAGATTTTATTCCTCTGCATAAAGAACGCTACGATTTAGTAATACGCCAAGAAGATCTGGTGAGACCACATTTCCAGGCCTTATTGACCATCTTGAAATCCACCTCATTTCGCAATGAGGTGATAGGTATTGGAGGGTATGACATATCTCGTATGGGAGAGATTATTGCCGAAATCTAGTCGGCGGTCCCCTTGGTTGTAATTTGCTTGCTTCTTAACTGTCCACAAGCAGCCTCAATATCTGTTCCATGTTCAAGACGGATACTGCAATTGATACCTTGCTTTTTCAAGGTATCATAAAACGCCAGCATCGATTCATGCTCGCTTCTTTGATATTGAGTATGCTCATCGACCGGATTGTAGGGGATTAAGTTAACATTTGTGAGATGCCGCTTATCACCAATTAAGTCAGCAAGTTGAAGGGCGTGTTCTCTGCTATCATTCAGATCTTTGAGCAAAATATATTCCAACGTAATCCTACGCTTCGTTTTTTGCAGATAATAATCAACCGCCTGCATTATTTCTTCTATTGGAAAAGCCTGGTTAATTTTCATCATCCTAGTTCGGAGTTCATTCGTGGGCGCATGTAAGGAGATCGCTAGGTTTACCTGTAAATTGGCATCGGCAAATTCATAGATTTTATCGACAAGGCCACTAGTCGATACTGTAATGTGTTTTGCAGCAATGGCTAATCCTTTGTGGTCTTTAATAATTCTTAATGAATTTACGACGTTTTCAAAGTTATCAAAGGGCTCACCAATTCCCATTACCACAATGTGGCTCACACTTTCGCCAAGCTTCTCTTTATCCAGATGATGTTGAACTCTCATGATTTGTTCTACTATTTCGCCACTCGATAAATCACGTTGTTTCGTTAATAACCCACTCGCACAAAAGCTACACCCAATGTTGCAGCCAACTTGGGTTGTGACACAAACTGACAAGCCGAATTTAGGTCTCATTAAGACCGTTTCAATTAGATTGTCATCCTTTAACTTATATAAGAACTTAATCGTTCCATCTGTTGATTCTTGCCTAAAGTGTTCATTTAAGGATTGAAGGAAAAAATGATCTCCTAATAATTGAAGACACTCTTTATTGACATCCAGCATGTCTGAGAAGTGGGTCACACGCTTTCTATAAAGCCAATCCCAGACCTGTAATGCCCGAGATTTCTTATGTTCATATCCTATAAGCCATGTTGCCAGTTGATCAAATGTCAACCCATAAATGGATTTTTTGTTCATTTGTTATCCTCTTTTTCATATGTCTTTTCTTATTGAACATGAAAAAAACCCCTGTAAAGGGTCTTTTTCATGGCATTAGTCTACAAATATAGTGAAACTAAGGTTATTATACTTCTTGAAAAATTGGAATAATCATAGGTCGTCTCTTAGTCTTATCATAAAGATGCTTACTCACCGCATCCCTAACGCGATTTTGTAAAACAGGAGTTTCTTGCATACCGTTCTGGAGACTGCGAGCGATGGTTTGTCTGGTGATTCCTTTTACCTCATCAAGCATTCTGTTGGCCTCTCGGACATAGACAAATCCTCGGGTAACAACATCTGGACCCGCTAATATAGTTTTAGTTACGCTATTGATTGCCAAGATGATGATAAGGATACCATCTTGAGATAGGAGTGTTCGGTCTTTCATAACACTACTTCCGATATCTCCGACTCCTAAGCCATCAATAAAAACTCGGCCAGCAATTACGTTATTAGCGAACTTTGCTCCATCACTTGTAAACTCTATAACATTGCCAATCTCGGCCACAAAAATATTTTCCCTTGGAATCCCTACTTCTACAGCGAGTTCAGCATGTTTAATGAGCATGCGGTATTCCCCATGGACGGGCATAAAGTACTTTGGTTTTACCATACTGAGCATTAATTTAAGCTCTTCTTGGCTGGCGTGACCAGAAACGTGCATTCCGGAGATAGATTCATAGATGACTTTGGCTCCTAGCTTGAAGAGCTGATCAATATTCCGAGAGACAGCTTTTTCATTTCCAGGGATCGGTGAAGCTGAAAGAATGACAGTATCTCCTGGATATATAGAAATCTGACGATGACTATGGTTGGCCATGCGGGTAAGCGCAGCCATCGGCTCACCTTGGCTGCCGGTCGTCAGGATACAGACCTCATTGGCAGGTAAGCGCATGGCGACGTCGACGTCAATGAGCGTGTCTTCAGGGATATCGAGATATCCAAGCTCAGCGGCTATACTCACAACATTGACCATGCTTCTCCCGACGGTAGCAACCTTGCGGTTGTATTTGAAGGCAGCGGTGATCGCCTGCTGAAGCCGATTAACATTGGAAGCAAAACTGGCGAAAATAACTCGCCCGTCCGCTTCCGCAAAGGCTTTGTCAATGTTTTGTCCAACGAATCGTTCAGACTTTGTAAAGCCTGGGCGTTCCACATTTGTGCTGTCAGACAGGAGGCAAAGAACTCCGTTGTCGCCAAGTTCTGAAAACTTGTGCAAGTCAAGAACTCCCCCGCTCACAGGCGTATGATCCAGTTTAAAATCTCCAGTGTGAACGATAGTTCCTAGGGGGGAATGAACGGCTAAACCGACAGCTCCTGGTATGCTATGGGTCCCATTGATAAAGTCTACTGCGAACGAACCCAGTTTTACGGTATCACCAGGCTGGATTACGTGGGTCGTTACTTGTCCCAATTTAGCTTCCGTTAACTTGTATTGAATTAAACCAACAGCGAGGCGAGTTCCGTAAATAGGCACGTTTAAATGTCTCAATAAGTAGGGTAGCCCACCGATATGATCTTCATGACCATGGGTGATCAGAATCCCCAGTATCAGGTCTTTGTTTTCTATGAGATACGTATAATCCGGGATCACTAGGTCGACCCCCAACATATCCTCGTCAGGAAAAGCCAGGCCAGCATCAATTAACAAGATTTGATTATTATAGCGGATAGCCGTTGTATTCTTTCCGATTTCCCCTAGGCCACCGAGGGGAATAATTTGCAGTTTACTTTCTTTGGTCAAGTGACTATTCCTCCTATTTTAAATTGACTCTTGGTCTTCTCAAACACGAATTCTAGCCATTTCGGGCTCATTATAATAAGGGTTCAGCCCAACTTAACAAGTCAGGTGACGCACACCACCCTTGTTAAGTGCTACCTAGCCCAGTTGAATTCTTCTGTGATTGTCGTCTTTAATCCCTGTATAGACTATATATAGTCTATACAGAAACCATTGTAAGAATACACGAAAATACAAACGCCACACGGTATTTAAGGTATTCTTAAGGAATATCACGTCCGCACGAAGCCAATTGATATCTTACTATAACTTATTAGTATAGCTATTGCAAGGTTCTCCTATATCTCTGTTACTATAGATTTGAGAGAGGGACATCGTGCTAATGACAATGTCCCTCTCTCAAATCTATAGTAACTAAATTATTTACCTTCCCAATATTTTTCTGCCTCAAGCTCCATTTTCTCTAGTCTAGTGTAGTAGTCAGCATACTCTGTCAAATGTGCAAGTGCAATTTTGCCTGTAACTAATGAATCATTGTCTGTAACATTTGTATGCGGATCACTTGTGCCATGCTCAAGTTCAACATCCATTCCCATTCTAAATTGTTCTATATTAAATTTGCTCCAGTCTATCCCAAGTATTTCACCAATTTCCTTAGCTCTTTCACCTGTAAATACTTTTTTTTCAGACATAATAATCGCCCTCCACTAAAATATTTTTGTAGATCCTAAGAATATCATTTTTGTAGCCAAATATCCAACTATCACCTACATATTGACAATATAATCCCACATTGCCCATTAGTAGTGCTCTGATACAGTCTCAGAGAAGTGAACTCATTCAACTAAAGTTGAACATCGAGACTTCAGTGGGGGATTCTACCCCCACCGAAGCAGGGTAACGGGGTACCACTCCCACTTATTAAATGTCATTGAATTTTAATTCTGTCCACAGGCAATTGTTTTAAATAATTCAAAGAAGAATACTCTGTACCAAAATCATCGATGGCAATATGAATACTAAGCTTTTTAAAGATATTTAAAGTTTCAATAATATATTTTTTCCCCTTCATCGCAGCACTTTCAGTGATTTCCAGCTCCAAGTACTGAGGATCTAAGCCTGTTTCCCTTAGAATTCCTTCCACATCATGGCAAACATTACAGTCAGGGGAGCTGAAATAAAGAATAACCTGTTCCTCCTTCTGCCATGAATTGTTTGAGATGGTCATATGTTTGAACAATAACTGGTTCATTGTTCATTCTGTTCTACAATTAACCAAGATTCTCGTAATTCCGAAATCTCCGCTGGTCTTAAAAAATTCCGCCACACTGTATCAACAGTATGGCGGAATTTTTATTAAGCATTTAGTTCTTTTTCTAAGATTTCAATTAAGCGCGCCTTATTGGGCACTTTTCCAACCAGCTTAACCACCCCGTTAATCACGAGAGCGGGTGTACTCATAACCCCATAAGACATAATTATTTGCATGTCTTCGACCTTTTCAACGTGGGCTTCAATCCCGAGCTGAGCTATGCCCTCCTTGGTTACCTTTTCTAACTTCGCACAATTTGAACACCCAGAACCTAAGATTTTTATATCCACTGTCCCAACTCCTTTTCTTGTGCTGTTGCATCAAAATAACATCGCTGGCCCTATTACCGGTCAGCAAGATGTCTCATCAAAGCTTCCCCTTCTTTAAATTGTTGGGCAAGAATTTTCTGGACATTCCCCAGAATAGTTAATACTTCAGGGAATTTGATGCGATACATGACTCTCAAGCCCACTTTAGTAGATGAGATAATTTGTTGTTTGCGCAAAATACTCAGGTGTTGGGATAAATTCGACTGTTCGACTCCCAAGTCCTCGATTAGATCACAAACACACACTTCTTCGCCGTTCTTCGCCAGTCGTTCGAGGATACGTACCCGGGTAGGGTGCGCTAAAGCCTTAAAAAAATCGCTCTTCATGGATACGATCTGTTCTTCCACAAAAACCCCTCTAATCCTATTTTTATATAATCTGCCCATGAAGTAACTAATTAATAATATTATAATATATTTAGAGATTTATATCCATTACTTATAAAATTAATGAGATATATCAATCTACTACCTTTTGTTGAACCACACCTATGCATGCGGCGATTGGGGGCACGACCTACCCAAGTGGCAGAAAATCCATGGCAAGTCCGGAATTATTGCGAGCAAATACATTGAAGTAAAACTGACATAAAAAAACTAACCCCCAATTTTCATCAAGGGTTAGCAGAGTTTATATTATTCAGTTCGCTCCATAGTAGCTGTTAATCCTTCTTTTTCCTCTTCTAGAAAGGCCCGTAACAAATGTGCCATGCCTCGATAAAAACCGGTATCCGCCTTGATCTCTAATACATTTACATACTCCAACATCCACGAATTGAGATGCGTTTGAAAAAACTTCACTTGCCATTCTTCAAGCCGCTTCCTATCCTCACATTCTTGGGCTAGACTGGTACGGCGACAAAGCTCGGCCATAAAGAAGAGCTCAATGGCGATATGATCTGGGATGAGATCCCAGCCCTCGGCAAAGACAATCTCCCATTCCTTTAAGATACGATGCATATCCTGAGCTGGTTCTTGCCACAGACGCCCATAGGTTCCATCAATATTCCGATGCGTATAGCATGACTCATAGGGAAATGTGAGTTTGGGGCCAGGCACATTAAGCAACGCGTCATAGTCAAGTTGAATTTCTCCAAAGTACTTTGGATCCGCATCGGCTCTTTCCAAGGCGTTTAGGAGTTCATCCTTTCCTGAAATGTCCGGTAACCCCATTTGAATTTCTTCGCGAAAGCTTTGATTCAGCCATGCGTCATCAATTTTTCGGGCCAAAGCCCCAGCAAATAAATCATATAGGACC
>Ga0209386_1001161_pt1 | contig 11146 bp, 10 predicted proteins | sample NGEPertwo_FD_184510 | JGI IMG/M metagenome (GOLD analysis project Ga0209386, IMG submission 184510) | Arctic peat soil microbial communities from the Barrow Environmental Observatory site, Barrow, Alaska, USA - NGEE Permafrost154B-two... | ecosystem: Environmental > Terrestrial > Soil > Wetlands... | reverse complement strand
ACCGAAATTCCCTATCAGGTGCCGAAGGCGCGGCTCGTCGCCCGTATCGCCGAGCTGTTGCAAGCCAAGAAGCTGCCGCTGCTCGCCGATGTTCGCGACGAGTCGGCGGAGGACGTGCGGCTGGTGTTGGAGCCCAAGAGCCGCACGGTCGATCCGATGCTCCTCATGGAGCAGATGTTCAAGTTCACCGAGCTTGAGACCCGCGTGCCGCTCAACATGAACGTGTTGAGCCGCGGCCAGATCCCGAACGTGCTCGGGCTTAGGCAAGTCTTGAGCGAATGGCTGGATCACCGCTTGGTGGTGCTGGTTCGCCGCTCGAAGTTTCGGCTGGCCAAGATCGACCACCGGCTCGAAGTGCTGGCCGGCTATCTCATCGTCTATCTGAACCTCGACAAGGTCATCAAGATCATCCGCGAGCAGGACGAGCCGAAGCCGGCGCTGATCAAGGCCTTCAAGCTCACCGAGGTTCAGGCCGAGGCCATCTTGAATATGCGGCTGCGCGCCTTGCGCAAGCTCGAGGAGATGGAGCTCAAGCGCGAGCACGACGATCTCACCAAGGAGCGCAAGGAGCTCAAATCGCTGCTCGCCTCCGAGGACAAGCAGTGGCAGCGCATCGCCGACGAGATCAAGGCGGTGAGGACCGAGTTCGGCCAGAAGACCGAGCTGGGGCGCCGCCGCACAAGCTTCGAAGACGCCCCCGAGGGCGTCGACATCGAGCTCGCCGAGGCGATGATCGAGAAGGAGCCGGTGACCATCGTGCTCTCGGAGAAAGGCTGGATCCGCTCCATCAAGGGGCACAACACGGAACCGGACAGCCTGTCCTTCAAGGAGGGCGACCGGCTGAAGTCTTTCGTGCGCGCGCAGACCACCGACACGTTGCTGCTGTTCGCCACCAATGGCCGCTTCTATTCGCTTGCCGCCGACAAGCTGCCGGGGGGCAGGGGGCATGGTGAGCCGTTCCGCCTCATGGTCGACATTGAGGATGCCGGCGATTCCGTTGAGTTATTCGTCTACGAGCCGGGCCGCATGCTCCTGGTCGCGAGCACGAGCGGCCACGGCTTCATCGTCGCCGAGGACGAGGTGGTGGCAATGACCCGCAAGGGCAAGCAGATCCTGAACGTCAAGGCACCCGACGAGGCGGCGGTCTGTGCGCCGGTCGACGGCGACAGCGTCGCGGTGATCGGCGACAATAGAAAGCTTCTCTTGTTTCCGCTGAAGGAGCTGCCCGAGATGCCCCGCGGCAAGGGCGTCCGCCTGCAGCGCTACAAAGATGGCGGTCTGGCCGACGCCAAAATCTTCAAGAAGAAGGAAGGCCTTCCCTATATCGACGCGGCGAAGCGCAATTTCACGTTTTCATCCGCCGAGCTTCGGGACTGGTGGGGCGTGCGCGCCCAAGCGGGACGCCTGCCACCCAGGGGCTTCCCCAAGTCGGGGCTGTTCGGGGACCGGTTCTAGCCACTCATGGGAATGCTACCCGCGGACCCAGCCCTTTGAGGTGAGGCGCTCTTGCGGCTGGAAGCGGTCCTTGTAGCGCATCTTGCGCGAGCCCTCGATCCAGTAGCCGAGATAGACGAACGGATAGCCTTGGGCCCGCGCGTAATCCACATGGTCGAGGATCATATAGGTGCCGAGGCTGCGCGCCGGCACGTCCGGGTCGTAGAAGCTGTACACCATGGAGATGCCGTCGCTCAGGCGGTCGCATAGCGACACCCCCATCAGCGGCGCATCGCCATTCTCGTCCGGCTTCAACCGGTATTCGGTGACGAAGGTCTCCACCACGCTGTCCTCGACCATCAGCGAATAGTCGAGCACCGACATCTCGGCCATGCCGCCGTCGGCGTGACGCGCCTCGATATAGTCGCGGAACAGCGCGTATTGCTCCGAGCTTGGCGCCCCCGGCATGCGCGTTGCGACCAAATCGAGATTGGCGCCGGTGATGCGTTTGAGCGAGCGGCGCGGTGCGAACTCGTCAACCAGGATACGCACCGGCACGCAGGCCGAGCAGGCATCGCAATAGGGCATATAGGCGATGTTCTGGCTGCGCCGGAACCCGCCCTTCAAGAGATTGTCGATGAGGAAGCCCGGTTTGTCGCGGGTGAGATGCGTGAACAGCTTCCGCTCGAACCGGCCGGGCAGGTAGGGGCACGGCTGCGGCGCGGTGATGTAGAACTCTGGAAAGTTGCTCTTGTGCTCTGTCACGGGTCTCAGACCTGAAACGAATCCAAGCCAATACGCCACAAGCTTAGTGGATCAAAGGCGGGGCGCGCAATCCGGGAACAGTGTCACAATGCCGCTAAAATTTGGAATAGCTCAAAGCTAGGGGCGGTTAATGACCACGACGCCGGCAAGAATGTCGTGTAGGCAGCGCTTGCGCTGGTCGAAAAAGGCCCACAGCAGGATCGGGCAGAAGATCACCAGCGAGAACCAGAACAGCAGCGCGTGGAACGCCGCAATCAGCGGCGTGACCTTGCCGCCGTACCACATGGGCACTGTCAGCCCCATCATGCGCTGGCCGATCGTAGCGGCATTGGGGCCCCCGATGGTCAGCGCGTTGTAGCCGAGGCCGACGGCCGGGAACACGAGCCCGAACAGAAGCCAGGCGAGGCCGAGCGTGAGGACGCCGAGAACCGCGACGGCGACCCCGGCAATGGCCGTTAGCGCCACGATGATGATGGCGTCGATGATGAACGCAACGCAGCGCTTGCGGATCACCGCCTCGAACAACTGCGGCTCGGTCACAGGATTATAGGCGTGGGGCTGCTCGCCAAAGCTCCCACTCGCGCGGGCAGGATCTGTCTGATGCTCGGTCATGGTGTCTCCGAATCGGGGCAGTGTGGGTAGCAGAAACATGGTCATTCCCGTGCGGTCACACAAGCGCGGCCTCTCTTGGACCGCCCAGGGACGGCGTTGTCGCGCGCCGCCCATCAACACGGAACCCGCTCGTAGGTTGCCGAGTTAGAAGTGACGGTTTAAGGATTCTTGGTAAGCACGACGCGTGCTTACGGGGAGCCAGCATGCGGAAATCTCTTTTGGGGCTCGCGATCGCGGGTCTGGTCGTCGCTGCCGGCGGGCATGCGAGCGCCTGCGACGGCAGCAAGATCATCTTCGAGGATAAGTTCGACGACGACGCCGGCGGCTGGTCGATTAAGGACACCATCGAGTTCAAGGACGGGGCCTTCATCTTCAAGCTGCCCGCCGACGACATGCAGTCGAACCTCAACGTCACCTTCACCGTCGAGGATGCCGACATCTGCATCGACGCGGTGTGGCCCGAAGGCGCCGATCAGCCGGTGCTCGGCGCAGGGCTTCTGTTCTGGGGCGAGAACAACCGAACCTACTACCAGTTCGGCATTCTGAATAATGGCCGGTTCTGGATTGCTCGCAAGCAAGACGGCGCCTGGCTCGGCACCATCGCCGCCAACATCGATTCGCCCGCCATCAACAAATCGCCCGGCGCGGCGAACACACTGCGCGTCGATGCCAAGGGCAATACGCTCGCCTTCTACATTAACGGCACCAAGGTGCGCGAGCTCAGGGGACAGGCACCGAGCGGCGGCTGGCGCTTTGGATTGTCCGGCGACAATTTTGGCAAGGCCAAGGACGCGACTGTGCTCTTCACCAACATGAAGGTCACCGACTAGGACTAGCGCTCGTCCTTCAGCCGCCGCGCCACTTCTGGCGCAAAATAGGTGAATACCGCATCGGCGCCGGCGCGCTTGCACGCCATCAGGCTTTCGAGAACCGCGCGGTCCCGGTCGAGCCAGCCGCGCTCACACGCTGCCGCCAGCATCGCGTACTCGCCGGACGTCTGATAGACGAAGGTCGGCAGCTTAAAGGCTTCCTTCACCCGCCACACGATGTCGAGATAAGCCAGCCCCGGCTTCACCATCACCATGTCGGCGCCTTCGGCCACGTCGAGAGCGACCTCGCGCAAGGCTTCGTCGCCGTTGGCCGGGTCCATCTGATAGGTCTTCTTGTCGCCGCGCAGCTGCATGCCTGAGCCGACCGCGTCGCGGAACGGCCCATAAAACGCGGACGCATATTTGGCCGCGTAGCTCAGGATCTGCGTTTGCGGGAAGCCGTTTTCTTCGAGCGCGGCCCGGATGGCGCCGATGCGCCCGTCCATCATGTCCGACGGCGCCAAAATATCGCAGCCGGCTTCCGCCTGGACCAGCGCCTGGGTGACCAGCGCCTCAATGGTCTTATCGTTGTCGACCTCGCCGTCCACCAAGAGCCCGTCATGGCCGTGGCTGGTGTAAGGGTCGAGCGCCACGTCGCAGATGATGCCGATCTCCGGCACCGCAGCCTTGATGGCGCGGACCGCCCGGCACACGAGGTTGCCGGGGTTGAACGCTTGGCTTGCGGCCTCGTCGCGTAAGCTCGGGTCGGTATTGGGAAAGAGCGCGATGGCCGGAAGCCCGAGCGTGGCGGCATCCTCAGCCGCTTTAACCGCGAGGTCGATGGACAGGCGCTCAACGCCGGGCATCGCCTCGATCGCGCTGCGTTGGCCTGTGCCTTCGATCACGAAGAGCGGCCAGATCAAATCGTCAGGCGTGAGCGTTGTCTCGCGCACCAGCCGCCGCGACCAGTCGGCGCGCCGGTTGCGTCTGAGCCGCGTCGCCGGATAGCCGGGCTGCGGCACAGGCGCGGACTTGGTGCCCGTGCGCTTCGCCCGCTCGGTGCGCAACGAGACGGTCTTGTCTTTGGCGGGGTCTTTGGACGGTGCGGCCACGGAGTCCTGCGCTTGTTTCGCTGCGTAAGCTGTGACGCTACCACTCACGCAACCACGCTGCCAGACGGTTGAGACAACATGGTTTGCCGTTTGAAAGTGCCTACTCGCAGAAGCTCGCGTGACGACGCGCCTTCATGTCGAGATGGAAGTGATCCCTGTGGACCTCGTTCGCCTCGGGCCCCAGCACGGTGCCGAACACCTTGCAAGCCTCGGCGTGAACGCTGTGCACGAAGGCGCTGTCCGCCGTAACTTTGGGTTCCGGCAAAGGCTGCGCGGCAGGCTCCGGCTCGACCGCGGCGCGAGGCGGTGGGACCGGCTCCGAGACCGGCGTTGCCTGGAGCTGGGGCAGGGGCAGGGGACTCACAAAGGGGTTCGACTTGATGCTCGACTTGACCTTGGCAAGATCGACGGTCCCGCGTCCTCTTGCGAGCGAGATCGACGCGGCCTGAGGGAGCGCCGATCGCGGGGGCTGCGCTATCGGAGGCGCCACCGGCCGCACGAAGGGGTTCGCCCTGACCTTGGTCACCTCGAGTATTGTACTGCCGACTGTGCGCGTCGTGGAGACGGCCACCACCGCGCCGGTCGTCTCATCCGCCCCCATCGTCTCGGGAGGGATGGGCGCGGACGCCAGGCGCGCGGGATTCGCCGCCGGCACCGGGGGAAGGAGCGGCGGCGAGGACGCGACATGCCAGCTCTGAAGCACGGTGATGCGTTCGCCTGATGCGAGCACGAACTCGGAAATGTCCAGCGCATTGGCGAGCGCATGCTCGCTGATCCGCGTGTTGGCGCCGCCATAGCGGTTGCGGCATGAATAGGACGTGGCGTTGCGGACCCTGACCACGGCCGCGCCGAGCATCGCTCTTGCTTGGGGCTGCACGCGCTCTTTGAGCCAGCCGTCGAGGGCGACGGCCAGCCCGCACTGCATGGTCGCCGGCGGAGAGATTTCAACCGCAGGATCCGCACCGATCGACCTGACGAGAATGGGAGCGGCAGTACCGCAAATCCCTTCCTTGATCGGCGGCAGCGGCTCGTAGTCGATGCTCATGCCGGCGAGCATTTTGGTGCACGCGGCCTTGGCGGCGGCGACCTCGGCGTCGGACCACGCCACCGTCGGCTTTTCGCCGGGGAGGTTCGGCTCCTCCGGCTCGGGCGTCTCGGCCGGCGTGCCTGCGGGGGTTTCGGCGCGCGCCGGGTTCTGCTCAGGCTCCGGCGGCGCGTCGACGTCTTGCGCGTGACCGGCAAGTGGCAGCGCGGCGAGGGTTGCCAGAACCACACCGAAAGTGAGCGCGCGTATCATTGGATGACCAGACGCCTCCCCGGCAAAGCTTGTGGTTTTCGCCATTGAGTGCTAGCTGCCCCGGGCCTTTTGCAGGCAGGATTTGAACGGATTTTATAGGGGCTCATCGCGTTTGTCCGAGGCGCTTGGCATCACTTTCGAAGAGATCGACCGCGCCGGGGTGGTGACCCTCGACCGTCCCGATAGGCTGAACGCGCTGTCTCGCGAAATGTTCGACGCCTTGAGCGCCCATTACCGGCGCTGGGCCGCGGCGCCGCAAATCTATGGCGTGGTGATGCAATCGTCCCACCCGACCGTGTTCTGCAGCGGCGGCGACCTCAAGGATCTGAACGCCCTGAACGAGCAAGGCGCCACCGAGGCGATCCGCGAGTTCTACCGTGCCGCTTATAGCCATGTTTGGCTGCTCGAGAGATTTATCAGGCCGAACGTCCCCCTCATCAATGGCCTCATGTTTGGCGGCGGGATCGCCATCACTCTGTTCGGCACCCATCGCGTCGCGGCGGAAGGCTATCGCTTTGCCATGCCACAAGTGGGCATCGGCTTTCTGCCTGACATCGGCGGCACATATTTCCTGCCGCGGCTTCTCGGCTGGACTGGAGTCTATCTCGCGCTCACTGGTGGCATCATCGGCCCGGCCGACGCCTATCGCTTGAACTTGGTTACCCACTATATCCCGTCCGCTCAGTTCGGCGTGATCAAGGATGCCATCGCCGACAGCCATCCCATCGACCGGCTGCTGGACGGGCTCCATCGCGATCCCGGCGAAGGCGATCTCGTGCGCCACACCCCTGCCATCAACCGCATCTTCTCCGCCCCTTCGGTCGAGGAGATCGTCGCGCGCCTCGATGCCGAGGAAGGCGAGGACGAAGCCTGGGCACGCGAGACGGCGGCTGAGCTTCGCAAGAAGTCGCCGACCTCGCTCAAGATTGCGTTCGCCCAGATGCAGCGCGGCAAGACCCTCGATCTCGCCCAGGCCCTGAAGCTGGAATTTCGTCTCGCCTCGCATCTGGTCAAAAGCCACGACTTCCGCGAGGGCATCGATGCGCGGATCGCCGGCAAGGGCCGCGCGCCCGCGTGGCAACCCGCGACCCTCGAAGAGGTCTCCGATGACGCGCTCGAATATCTGTTTTCGACGCCGGTCGAGGGCGAGCTCGAACTCGAAGAGCGCACGCTAGTCCCGGCAAGTCCTTGAGACTGGCTCAAACGCGCGCCAACATCATCAAAACTTAATACTAGAATTTCATGCAATCTTAAGCGTCTCGCTTAAGCTCATCTTAGGTTGCCACGCCTATTGTCATCGTCAAGTTGGGGATTAACAACAACTAACGAGGGTAGGCGATGAATGTAGCCCTGAATATAGGGACACGTGCGAGCACCGATGAGGCAGAAGACCTCAAAGGTCGTTATCTTGTTTCCTTGAAACTTATCGAGCGGCTTCACCGATTGCTGCTCGATGTCATCAAAGATGAGTTCGAGCGCCTGGGCCGTGGCGACGTCAACAGCGTCCAGGCACTGCTGCTGTACAATATCGGCGACGCCGAGCTGACCGCCGGTGAGCTGACCAGCCGTGGCTACTATCTCGGCTCGAACGTGTCGTACAACCTCAAGAAGCTGGTCGATGCCGGCTATATCCATCACCAGCGCTCGACCACCGACCGTCGTTCAGTGCGGGTGAGCCTCACCGAAAAGGGCCGAGAGGTCTCCGAGGTGGTGAACGGACTGTACCACAGGCAGTTGAAGTCCTTGGAGCAGGTGGGCGGCATCGGACCCGACGACCTGGAGATTCTCAACAAGGCCCTCATCCGGCTCGAGCGCTTCTGGACCGACCAGATCCGTTACCAGCTCTAAGCTTTCACGGATCGCAGCGATCGTTTCGCCCCGGCGGATTCATGTCCGCCGGGGTTGCTCGTTTTGGGGTACACCCCGCGCCGGCGCAGCCCAAATTCGCCCTATTTCTCAGGCAGTCTTGATGCTCGGCCGCGCGCGCATCATCTATTGGCGGCGGGAGGAGCCCTGACGAGGGAAGCTTTTCTCAATTAGTCGCAGCGTAACGTGTTTGCGGCCATCGAGGGTGGACCCTGGGACCGCCAGTCTTGGTTGAACAATTTGTGACGCCAAGCCAGGATTCGTCGGGCCGGAAACGAGTAGAGCGTCAAAGATAAAGCGCCTATAGTTAAACAGGACAGAGGCCGCAACGCACGGGGAGCGGCACTATGCCGAATTCGATGAACAAATTTAGAGGCGGGAAGATCGCCGCCGCGTGCGGCCTGATCGCAGCATTTCTCGTCGTCAGCACCGGGCCGTCCGCCGCTGGGCCGTTCAATTGGTTCAAAGGCAAAGATCGGGCAGAGCCGCAGCAAGAGCAGCCAAGCCAAGACTCTGGCGGCAATGGCGGCGGTTTGTTCGGCGGGTTGTTCGGTGGCAACCGGGGCGGCCTACGGGGCGGATCAGAGCACGAGTCGCAGGCGTCTGAGCTTGCTCGGGATGATCCCGAGGCCATGATGATCACCAATCCGGCCCTCGGCATGCCCACGCTGGCGACCGCCAATATCGCTCCGACCAAGGCGGCTATCCAGAAATACGAGGCAATCGTCGCCCAAGGCGGCTGGCCGACCCTACCCGCCGTGGCGATGAAGCCCGGGTCGAGTGGTCAGGAGATCGTCACGCTGCACCGTCGTCTTGAGATTAGCGGCGATCTCGTGGGCATGAGCATTCCCGACCAATACGACCAAGCCGTTGTCGCCGCGGTGAAAAGATTCCAGCTAAGCCATGGTCTGCCGGCCACCGGTGTGATCGACTCCAAAGCAACGATCGCCGCGCTGAATGTGCCGGCAGTTGTCCGGCTTGGCCAATTGCAAGCCAATCTGCGACGGCTGCAAAAACTGGCGCCTGGTGCCAAGGGCCGATACGTCCTCGTCAACATCCCTGCGGCTCAGGTCGAGGCGGTCGATAACGGCCGGGTCGCGCAGCGCCACGCGGCCGTCGTCGGCAAGCCGGATCTGCAGACGCCGGAGCTCACCAGCAAGGTCACCGAAGTCAACTTCAATCCCTATTGGTACGTGCCGCGCAGCATTATCCAGAATGACCTCGTGCCCAAGGGCCGTCAGTTCGCGGCGCGGGGGCAGGACATGCTCGCCGCCTATCACATGGAAGCCTTCGACGACGCGGGCAATCCGCTAGACCCGCGTCAGATCGATTGGAATGGTCAGGCGGTTTACACCTACAATTTCCGCCAGCTCCCGTGGAAGGAGAACTCGCTCGGCTTCCTCAAGATCAACTTCCCGAACAAAGACGCGGTCTACATGCACGACACCCCGCTCAAGAGCCTGTTCGGCAAAGCGGTCCGCTACGACAGCCATGGCTGCGTGCGCGTGCATAATGTCGCCATGCTTGCCGCCTGGATCCTCGATGACAACTCCGCTTGGAACATCAATCGGATCCTGACCCTTAAGCAGACCGGCGAGCAGATCACCGTTAAGGTGAACCGGAGGATCGGGGTCTACTTCTCGTATATCAGCGCCTGGGCGACGCCAGACGGCGTGATCCATTTCCGGCCCGACATCTACAATGAGGACGGGTCCACGACTGCTTCCGCCTACTGATCCAAACGCACAAACGAAGAAGGCCGTCCCGTCTTGCGACCGGATGGCCTTCTTGCGTTGACGTGCCAGAGAGGAGGGGGGCACGCCTGGGGGGTGTTAGGCGGAGAGCTTCACCGGAATCTTCAGATACTGGACGCCGTTGGCGTCAGGCGGCGGCAGATGGCCGGCGCGCATATTCACCTGGATCGAAGGCATCAGCAGTTCCGGCGCCGCCAGCGTGGCGTCGCGCGCCTCGCGCATGGCCACGAAAGCGTCCTCGCTGACGCCGTCTTTCACATGGGCGTTGTGGACCCGCTCCTCGCCCACGGTGGTCTCCCAGGCATACTGATCGCGTCCTGGGGCCTTGTAGTCGTGGCACATGAAGAGGCGGGTCTCAGGCGGTAATGCCAAGAGCCGCTTGATGGACCGGTAGAGCTTGCGCGCATCGCCGCCCGGGAAGTCGGCCCGCGCCGTGCCGTAATCCGGCATGAACAGGGTGTCGCCGACGAACACGGCGTCGCCGATCCTGTAGGCGATGTCGGCGGGCGTATGGCCGGGCACATGCAGCACCTCGACCTCCAGCGAACCGAGCTGGAAACGCTCGCCATCGGCAAACAGGTGATCGAACTCGCTGCCGTCACCGCTCAAATCGGTTGCGTTGAACACCGGACGGAAGATTTTCTGCACGTCGCGGATATGCTCGCCGATGCCGACCTTGGCCCCGGTCATCAGCTTGATATAGGGCGCGCCCGACAGATGATCGGCATGGGCGTGGCTCTCCAGCACCCAGTCGATGGTCAGCCCGTCGGCCTTCGCGGCCTCGAGGATCACGTCGGCGGACTTGGTCGATGCCTTGCCGCTGGCGTGATTGTAATCGAGCACCGGATCGACGATCGCGGCGCGTTTCGTGTCGGGGTCGGCCACGAGGTAGCTCACCGTATTGGTGGGCTCATCGAAGAAGGCTTGGATAGTGGGGGTGCGGCGCATGGGAACGCTCCTTTCTCAACCGAAATTCTCGATCTCTCATTGACATATATATAAGCCATCACTAAATTAGCAAGAGCTAATATAGAGAAAGTGCTTCGCAATGCCCCGCGCTCCCGCCGACCTCGCCACGTTTGAGGCCAACGCCACCATGGTGGCCGGCATCCTCCGAGCTCTCGCCAACGAGCGGCGGCTGATGGTGCTGTGCAAGCTGGTGGAGTGGGGCGAGGGCAGTGTCGGCTCGTTGGCCGAGGCGGCAGGGCTGTCGCAGTCCGCCACCTCGCAGCATCTCGCCAAGATGCGCGAGGAGGGGCTCGTCGACTTTCGGCGCGACAGCCAGACGCTTTGGTACCGCATCGCCGAGCCGCGCACCGAACTGCTGCTCGGCTATCTCCAGAAGCTCTATTGCAGCGACGCCTAACCCCAAGAACACAGTCTACGGAGTATCCTCCATGAGCCTACCGACCATCACCCCCGCCGACGCCAAGCGCCTGATCGACCAAGGCGCGACCCTCATCGACATTCGCGGCGCCGATGAGCGCGCCCGCGAGC